>Ga0256831_1000966_pt1 | contig 15220 bp, 11 predicted proteins | sample 132544metaG_FD_189087 | JGI IMG/M metagenome (GOLD analysis project Ga0256831, IMG submission 189087) | Hydrothermal vent microbial communities from Lau Basin, Pacific Ocean - 132-544 | ecosystem: Environmental > Aquatic > Marine > Hydrothermal vents | place: Pacific Ocean: Lau Basin | collected...
GGGAAAGGGGCGAATCTTCCCTGCCCGGGTTCGAAGAGGGAGAGCCATCGCCCCGGCGGGCGGAAAGGAGCGGCCATGCCGAAGAAAGTCATCAGGATGGAGGACGGCCGGGAGGTGACCATCCATGTCTCCTGGGGGGTGATCTTCACGGTTCTGGCCGTGATCGTCCTCCTTCTCGTGGTGAACTCCTCCTATTATACGGTGGAGGCAAACGAAGAGGGGGTTGTCCTCCGGTTCGGGAAATTCCTGGAGAGGGTCCCGCCGGGTCTCCACTTCAAGCTTCCCCTGGGCATCGACCGGGTGGAGAAGGTGAAGACGGCCTTCACCTTCAAGGAGGAGTTCGGGTTCAGGACCTTGAGGGCGGGCAGAAGGACCCAGTACGCCCCCATCGGCCGGGACATGCTCAAGGAGGCCCTCATGGTCACGGGGGACCTGAACATGGCCCAGGTGGAGTGGATCGTCCAGTATCGCATCCGGGACCCGTACAAATACCTTTTCCAGATGCGTGATCCGGAAGGGACTCTCCGGGACCTTTCGGAGTCCATCATGCGGGAGGTGGTGGGGGACATGACGGTCACCGAGGTCCTGACGGAGAAGAGGGCCGAGATCAACTCCCTGGTGAAGAAGGGGCTCCAGGAGGCCATGGATTCCTACGATTCCGGGATCCGGATCACCCAGGTGATCCTCCAGGACGTCAATCCTCCCGGCCCGGTGAAGGACGCCTTCGACGACGTGAACAAGGCCCAGCAGGAGAGGGAGAAGACCATCAACGAGGCGCGCCAGGCCTACAACAAGGCCGTGCCCCTGGCCAAGGGCGACGCCCTCAAGATGATCCAGGAGGCGCAAGGGTATGCAATCGACCGGGTCAACCGCGCGCTCGGGGACGTGGCGAGGTTCAGCGCCCTGCTGGCGGAATACAGGAAGGCCCCGGAGGTGACGGGATACAGGCTCTACATGGAGACCATGGAGAGGGTCCTGGCCGGGCTTGGAAAGAAAGTCGTTCTCGACGAGGAGGCGGGGAAGGTCCTTCCGCTCCTGAACGTCGGCAGGGAAGGAGGTGGGAAATGACGCGCAGGAACAGGGCGGTCCTCATCGCAGTCTCCCTGGCGATCCTCGCGGTCCTCGTCCTGCTCAAGGCGAGCCTCTATACGGTCCACGAGGGAGAACAGGTCGTGATCACCCAGTTCGGGGAACCCGTCGGGGAGCCCGTGACCCAGGCCGGCCTCCATTTCAGGACCCCCTTCGTCCAGGAGGTCAACCGCATGGAGAAGAGGATCCTGGAGTGGGACGGGGACCCCAACCTGATCCCCACCCTGGACAAGACCTACATCTACGTGGACGTCACGGCCCGCTGGAGGATCACCGATCCCCTCAAGTTCTTCAAATCCGTGGTGAACGAGACGGGCGCCCAGGGAAGGCTGGACGACATCCTGGACGGTGCCACCAGGGACGCGATCTCGGGGCACGACCTCATCGAGGCCATCCGGCTCACGAACCGCCCCCTTCCCAAGGAGAAGGCCGTGGAGGCCCAGGGGGACATCGCCGAGCAGCCCAGGATCACCATGGGAAGGCGCAAGCTCCAGGAGTGGATCAAGAAGGAGGCGGCCTCCAAGGTCCAGGACTTCGGAATCACCCTTGTGGACGTCCGGATCAAGAGGATCAACTACAGCCCCGACGTCCAGAGGAAGGTCTACGACCGGATGATCTCCGAGAGGCGGCGGATCGCGGAGAAGTTCCGCTCCGAAGGGCAGGGAAAGAAGGCGGAGATCGACGGCCAGCGGGAGAAGGAGCTGAAGCGGATCCAGTCCGAGGCATACAAGCAGGCCCAGGAGATCCAGGGAAAGGCCGACGCCCGGGCGGCGGCGATCTACGCCGAGGCCTACGGCGAGGACCCGGCCTTCTACCGCTTCGTCCGGGCCCTGGAAGCCCTCCAGCAGGGCCTCGCCCGGGGGACCGAATTCATCGGGACCACCAAGAGCGAACTCTTCAAGCTCCTCGAGGAATTCCCGATCAGGAAGAAATAGAGCCCGCGGGAACGGGGCCAGTCATGTTCGGAAATGGGTATACCCGGTCCGGTCGGGTTTCCTCCATTCCCCATTCCGGCCGAGGAGGATGCCCGGGTCGTCGGTGACGGTTCCGATGGGGTGGAGGCGGATTCCCAGGTCGCGGCGGGCCGCCTCCAGGGCTTCTTCCTCCCGTTGCGGAGGAACGCAAAAAAGGAGGGCGTAGTCCTCCCCCCCGGCCAGCGCCGGGTCCAGGGGGTCCTTTTTGGCGGCCGCGGCGAACCGGGCGAGCAAGGGGGTGACGGGAACTTTCTCCAGCTCCACCCGGGCGCCCGCTTGGGACTCTTCGCAGATGTGGCCCAGGTCCCGGAGGAGCCCGTCGCTGATGTCGATCATGGCCGTGGCCAGGCCTCCAAGGGAGAGAAGGGCGCCCAGGTCCAGTTGGGGCTCGGGCTTGTTGTGGGCCAGGAGCAGGGCCTCCCTGTCGGGGTCCGGCAGGTCGATCGAGGGGTCCAGGACGAGGGCCAGGCCCGCGGCGCTCTCCCCCGTGGGGCGCCCGAGAAGGATCCGGTCCCCCGGGTCGGCCCCGGAGCGGTAGACCTCCCGGCCCGCCGGGACCCTCCCGAGCAGGGTGAGGCAAAGGGCTGCGTCTTTCCTGGCGGCCGTGGTGTCCCCCCCGAGGAGGGGAATCCCGTAACGGGCGGCGCAGTCGGCCAGGCCCTTCCGGAAGTCTTCCAGGTAGGAGACCGGGAGGTCCCGGGGAAGACCCAGGGCGAGGAAGGCGGCCCAGGGCCTTCCCCCCATGGCGGCCAGGTCGGAGAGGTTCACGGCCAGGGATTTCCACCCCAGGAGGTAGGGACCCGTTCCTCCCCTCAGGAAATGAACTCCCTCCAGGAGCATGTCCGTCGTGACCAGGATCCTCTCTCCCGGCGGGCCTTCCAGGACGGCGCAATCGTCGCCGATCCCGGCCCAGGCGTCTTCCGGGGGAGGAAAACCGGATTTCCGGAAGAGATCGATGATTCCGAATTCGCCGAGTTCTTCAAGGTTATCGACCATGGCGCGCCTCCTTGGCCTTGATCACGGCGCGGCGGATTCTCCGGGCCGCCTCTTCGGGGTCTGGCGCAGCCATGACCGCCGAGACCACCGCCACACCGTCGGCGCCGGCTTCCACGACCGAGGCGGCGTTGCCCTCGTGGATGCCTCCGATGGCGACCAGGGGGAGGTCCACGGCGGCCCGGAGGGGGCGGATCCCCTCCAGGCCGAGAGGCCCCTCCAGGTCGGTCTTGGTGGATGTGGGAAAGACCAGGTTCGCCGCCACGTAATCGGCTCCCCCTTCCATGGCGGCCCGGGCCTCCCCGGGGGTGCGGACGGAGACGCCGATGATTTTTTCTTCTCCCAGGATCTTCCGGGCCTCGGCCGGGGGCATGTCCTCCCGGCCCAGGTGGACTCCGTGGGCCCCGGCGGCCAGGGCCACGTCGACCCGGTCGTTTACGAGGAAGAGGGCGCCCTTCCGCCGGCAAAGGTCCAGGAGAAGGCGGGCCTGGTCCAGGAGGGACCGGGTGGAGGCCTGCTTGTCCCGGAGTTGGAGGGCCGTGGCGCCTCCTTCCAGGGCGGCCCGGCAGACTTCCTCCAGGGGCCGGTCGCCTTTGAGGGCCGGGTCGGTCACTACATAGAGGGCAAGATCCAGGGGCTTCATGGCGAGACTTCGAAGCGGGCTTCTTTTTGGAGGGTCTTCCCCTCCAGGGCGGCCAGGGCGTCCAGCAGGTGGGGGACGAAGGTGCCTGGGCCTTGGGAGAGGGCGGCCGCTTTCTCCCCGGCCAGGCCGAAGGCGGCAAGCCCGGCGGCGGCGGCCTCCAGGGGCTCTTCGGGGGCGGCGGCGAGAAAACAGGCCACGGCCGTGGTGGCGGCGCATCCCGTGCCCGTGACCCGGGCCATGAGAGGATGCCCCCCCCGGACCCGCACCTTCCGGGTCCCGTCGGTGAGGAAATCGGTCTTTCCCGTGACGGCCAGGACCAGGCCTTTCTTCTGGGCGAAGGCCCGGAGGGCCTCCTCTCTTTCGCCCAGTTCTTCCAGGGAGTCCACTCCCCGCACGAGGCCTCCTTCCCCGGCCAGGGTGAGGACCTCCCCGGCGTTTCCCCTGAGAACGCGGATGGGGGTTTCGCCAAGGAGGCGCAAGGCCGCTTCCGTGCGGAGCCTGGTGGCCCCGGCGCCCACCGGATCCAGGACCACGGGGATTCCCAGCTCACCGGCCTTCCTGGCCGCCCGGACCATGGCCTCCACCAGGGGCGGGTCCAGGGTCCCGATGTTGAGGAGAAGGGCGCCGGCAAGGGAGACCATCTCCTCCACCTCTTCCGCGCAGGGGGCCATCACCGGGGCCGCTCCCAGGGCAAGGGTCACGTTGGCGGTGAAATTCATCACCACCATGTTGGTCAGGTGGTGGACCAAGGGCCGCCGGTCCCGGAGGGTCTCCAGGAGAGCGCCGGCTCGTTCAGAAAGGTTTTCCGTCATGGCGGCCTCCCTTTTTTGGGGACGAGCAGCAGGACTTTCCTGAATCGCCCGGGCTAAGATGGATGTCCGTCACTCTCTCATACTGGACCCGGAGAATGAGGCGTAAAAGGTGAAAAAGCAGTCCCGCCGTGATTTCCTGAAGACTCTGGGCGCGGGCGCCGCGGGCCTGGCCATCCCTTCATGCAAGGCCCCTGGGTGGAAGGAGCCGGGGAAGGTCGAGATCCCCCCCCACCTTGCCGGTTTCGAGGCCCTTTACCGAAGGGACCCGCGCGCGGCCTCCCGGGCCTGGTTCAAGGAGGCGAAGTTCGGCCTCTTTATGCACTTCGGCCTCTACTCCCTCCTGGGGAGGGGGGAGTGGGTCATGCTCCGGGAGCGGATATCCGTGGGGGAATACGAGAAGCTGAAAGGCCGATTCCGGGCGGAGAGTTTCGACGCGGACTTCATCACCGACCTGGCGCTCCAGGCGGGCATGAAATACGTGAACCTCACGGCCAAGCACCACGAGGGCTTCTGCCTTTTCGAGACGGCGGCCCACGACTACCACGCCAAGGCCTCCCCGGCGGGGAGGGACCTGGTGGGAGAGCTTGCCCGGGCCTGCCGTAAAAAAGGGCTCGGGCTTTTTCTCTACTACTCCTACGCCGCCGACTGGCGGCATCCCTGGTTCTACGCCAGGAGCGCCGGCTGGAGGTACGCCCGGCCCGCCTACCCCTTCAAGGAGCCCCGCTACAAGTGGCGCAAGGATTCGGATTTTCGAAAATACGTGAACTACGTCCATTTCCAGCTACGGGAATTGCTGACCCGTTACGGTCCCCTCGCGGGAATCTGGTTCGACCCGATCATGGGCTACTACGCCAGGCCCGACCTCTTTCCCATGGAGGAGACTTACGGCCTGGTCCGATCCCTCCAGCCCCATTGCCTGATCTCTTTCAAGCAGGGAGCCACGGGGACGGAGGATTTCGCCGCTCCCGAGAGATCGGGCCGTTCCCTGGAAGGAAGAGTAAAGAAGGCTTTTCCCGGGAGGCCGGAAAGCGCCGAGATCGCGAGGAAGGCCTGGGAGAGCAACGTGAAGAAGAAGCTCGAGTTCTGCGACACCCTCCAGAGGAGGGGATGGGGATACGTGAAGAGGGAAGACGGCAGGCACAAAAATCCTCTCCAGGTGGAGAAGATGCTCGCCCGCGCCTGGAGCCGAGGGGCCAACCTGCTTCTCAACACGGGGCCCCTTCCCGACGGATCCATTTCCCCCGAGGATGTTCTGACCCTGAGGGAAATCGGGAAGCGGATCGGAAGGACCCGGAAGAGTCCCCGTTGAACCTCACTTGAAAAAGGGCCTCCTCCGCAGAATCTGTGGGTCCTTGGAGGGCCAAATTGGTGGGAAATTCCCAGAACCGCCCCCTAAAAGGCAAAAGTTTCCGGCCCTCTGGCCTTTTCCTTGGGCTTGAAACCCGAAAAACGGAAGCGGTTGTTGGGCTCTATTCGGGAAGAAATGGAGCCAGTGCCTTATGCGTTCAAGGGTGCTTTCTCCCAAAGAAATCAGTAACGGTTACGACAAAAGTCTTGTCCAGTTCGTGACTCGGTGGGTGCGTCGAAACTGGCCCCCCGACGTCACGAGCCCGGATCTCCGATCCGGCCTCGTTCCGGCGGGGGCTTCACAACATTTCAAATTGGGGGAAGGTCACGAATTTCTTGGAATTTTCGAAGGTTGGGGGCTTTTGTCGTAACCGTCACTGTTTGACAGACGCGACCAAAGTCTTGTCAAGTGGGATTGGTCAGCGGAGGAGGCCGAGGCCCAGGTCGATGTACTGATTTCCCCCCTTCTGCACGCAGTGAAGGGCCACCAGGTTTTCGCCTTTTTTGAGGAGGGCCGATGAATTCTTGTCGAGGGGGTAGAGGGTATATCCCCGCGTGTATCCCGGGATGCGGGCGGCGGGTTTTCCGTTCAGGTAGACCTCCACGTCGTCGTCGTGGTGGAGGGTGAGGCAGAGCCGGCCCGGGGGAATCTCTCCCAGCCTGAAACTGCGGCGAAGCCGGATCTCCCGGGTCTTCCAGGGAGTCCGCACCACGGCCCCCGGAGTCCCTTTCACCCCGAAACCTCCCGGGCCCCTCTTCCAGGTGGAATCGTCGAAACCGGGCTCGAACCAACCCGGACCCGGTTTTTTCGTGGTGTAGGCCCAGGTTTGCGCTTCCTTCCTGGAGTCGGGGAGGAGGGGAACCAGCAACGGAGGGGGAAGGTAGAGCGAGGCCGCCGCCCGGGCCGCGGCCTTGGGGTCCACCTTGATCACGGCCCTGTCGTAGGTGAGGAGGCCGTTTACTTCGATCTCCACGTCCGTGGTCTGGGTGTAGATCGCCGCCGACAGGCCCAGGGGCTGGAGGAGGCGGACTTTGGCCAGAAGATCGACGTAGGCCCGGGTGAGGCTCTCTTGGTCTTTGAAGCTCCTGTATCCCCAACTCTTTTCGCGGAGCCAGGTATGGCCCGAAAGGGGGAGGCCCAGGCCGCCGAATTCCCCCAGAACGGCGGCGCGCTTCTCCTCCGGCGGGGGACAGGCCGGGCCCGGGTAGGCGTGGACGTCGCGGACGCTCCCCACGCCCCTGTCGGTCCATCCGCTGGCGCAGTCCACGAGCCTGGTGGGATCGCAGCGTTCGATCCAGGAGACGATCCGGGCCGTGTCGAACTGGCCCCACCCCTCGTTGAAGGGCACCCACATCACCAGGCAGGGGTGGTTCCGGAGGAAATCGATGGTTTCCTCGAGTTCCGCCTCGAAATTCCGGGCCGACTGGGCCACCCGGTGGATGTCCGGGGATGTCCCCCTGATATACTTGTCTCCGCTCGGCATGTCCTGCCAGACCATCAGCCCCAGCTTGTCGCACCAGTAATACCAGCGGGCGGGCTCCACTTTCACGTGCTTTCGGACCGTATTGAAGCCCAGCTTCTTCAGAACCTCCAGGTCGTAGCGCAGGGCCTCGTCCGTTGGGGCCGTGTAGATCCCGTCGGGCCAGAAACCCTGGTCCAGTGTTCCGAACTGGAAGAGTGGCCTGCCGTTGAGGAAGAGCCGGTTCATCCCGGCGGCGTCTTTCTTGACGGCGATCGAACGCATGCCGAAGTAGCTCTCCACTTCGTCCAGGAGCCTGCCCTTTCTCTTGAGCTTGACCACGAGCCTGTAGAGGAAGGGCGAGGAAGGGGACCAGGTCCGGGGATGGGGGATCCGGACGTAGAAGGTCTTTCCGGGAAGGCCCTCCGCCCGGCCCGCCTCCTTGTCCCCCTCGAAGGCCGCCGCTTCCACGGTGCATCCCCCAAGGAGGCTCCTTCCGCGGACAAGTACCTGGAGCCGCTCTTTCTCCAAGTCCGGCGTAAGTTCGATACGGTCGATGGATTCCAGGGGAACCGGTTCGATCCATACGGTCCGCCAAATTCCCGTGGTGGGGGTATACCAGATGCCCCGGGGCTTCAGAACCTGCTTTCCCCTGGGCTGGAAGCCCCTGTCCGTCGGGTCCCATGCCGCCACGAGGATCTCCTGGTCCCCCCCGGGCCGGAGGGCGGCCGTGGCTTCCAGGGTGAAGGGGGTATATCCGCCTCTGTGGCAACCCAGGTAGACCCCGTTCACCCAGACCCGGGCCTCCCAGTCAACGGCCCCGAAGTGGAGGAGGATTCGTTTTCCGCCCCATTCGTGGGGAAGGCGGAAAAGACGGCGATACCAGACCGCCTTCATGGGGTCCACTTTTCTTCCCGCCCCGGAGAGGGAGGATTCCACGGGAAAGGGCGCCAGGATCTTCCCGTCGAACCGGGCCGGCCGGTCCTCCTGCCTGGGCCGGAGGGCGTAGTCCCAAAGCCCGTTCAGGTTCAGCCACTCCTTGCGGACCATCTGGGGTCTTGGGTATTCGGGGTGGGCCTTCTCCGGGGAGACCTCCCGCGCCCAACGGGTGGAGAGGGGGCCTGGGGCCGGTTTCCACACCGTCCGGGACTCCTGGGCGGCGGGAGAGGGGCAGGAAAGAAGGAGGACGGGAAGGACAAAGAGAGAAGAGGTCTTCATGGTGGTTTCCGGGAAAAAAGTTTTCCATCCTGGGTGGGTCTTTCCATTCCGGCGGGGCCGTGAGAAAAAGATCGGTCCCGGCGGACCGGGGAGATTCTAGCCTTTTTCCGTGTCCTTTTCCTGTTCTTTGGCCTTCCCCTACGGGTGTTCGTCGTCGTGGACGGCCCAGGCGGGGTAGGTGTCGTCCCTGCCCTTCACGGCGAACCAGAGGATCCGGTTCAGGGTGTCCTCGTCCGCTTCGTCCACCTCGTCCAGGGGGAGGGCCAGGGAGGCAAGGGTCCACTTGCGCGCCCTGGGATCCTTCAGCAGGGAGACCTTCCGGTTCAGGCGATCCAGGGGAATCTCGTTCTTCACGGCCTTATAGGGCGCCAGGTTCGGTTTGTCCGTGAAACATGTGGTCATGGCCGAGGCCGAGGCGTCGAGCTGGTTCATGGGGGGAAGGCCCAGGAGAAGCTCGATGGTCTTGATCATGCCGGTCTGGTTGTAGTTGTGGTGATCCACGTATCCCCTTTTCGTGTAAGGACTGATCACCATGCCCACCGTCCGGTGGCCGTCCACGTGGTCGAAGCCGTTCTGGGGGTCGTCCTCGGTGACGAAGATGCAGGTCTTCGGCCAGAACCGGCTGTGGCTTACGGCCTCCACGATCTTTCCCAGGGCCAGGTCGTTGTCCGCCACCGACGCCTCGGGGGTGGGCCTGCCGGGGCGCATCCCGGAAGTGTGGTCGTTGGGAAGGAGCATGATCACGAGATTCGGCATCTTCCCCTTCTTCTTCCAGCCCTTCAGCTCTTCCAGGAAACGGGAAGCCCTGTAGGCGTCGCTTACGATGCTCGGAAAACCGACGGCCCCGGGGCAGATGTAGGGCCGGAGGGTCGCGATGGAGGCCTGGGCCCGGATCTCGATGAGCCCCGTGCCCTGGAGGAAGTCCTTGTAACAATCGCTCCAGCCCGGCCGGCCCTTTTTGGACGGGTCCTTCCAGCGGATGGTTGCCTTCACGAATTCCCCGAAGATCCTGAGCGTCTTTCCCCGGGCCAGGGCGTTGTCCCAGAGAAATCCGCTGGAGGCATAGGCCATGGCGTCTCCCCCCCAGTAGGGGTAGCTCCTGGGCCAACCGGCGAAAGCTTTCTCCACGTAGTCCGTCACGTAGGCCTGGTCGGCCCAGAGGTGGCCGTCGGCGCTGAGCACGCCGTTGCAGTAGAAGTTGTCCAGGAGGACGAATTCCTTCACGAGCTTGTGGTGGTTGGGGGTGACCTTCCGGCCGAAGATGCAGAGTTCGGGGGCGCCGTTTCCTTCCTTCACGTCCCCCAGGACCTGGTCGTAGGTCCGGTTCTCCTTGATGATGTAGATCACGTGTTCGAAAAGGGAGGGCTCGCCGTGGCGGGCGGGAACGGGCCTGGGTTTCACCCCCGTCCTAGGGGGAAGGAGGGCGTTCTCCTGGAGGGTGAGGCGGTTGTTCTCCCGGACCTTTTCCGTCATCCGGTCCAGGGCCTCCTTCGAAGGAATCGGAATGAGGGAGACCGCCCCCAGGGCGTCGTGGGAGTTGAACCCCCGGACCTTCTTTCCCCGGACCTTCCGCCTTCCCTTCCACCAGGTATCCAGGGATCCCAGGCCCTTGACGTTCGCCACGCACAGGGAATTCCGCTTCGCGTCCAGAACGATCCCCGCCGGGTACCAGGCCGTGGGGATGAAGCCGAGGAGGCGGCTCTTCCCGGGACGAAAGTCCACCACGGCCACGGCGTTGTTGGTGCCGTTGGAGACGTAGAGCCGCTTTCCCGAGGGCGATACGGCCAGGGCGTTGGGAGCGCTTCCGAAGGGAAGGTCTTTCTGCAGGCGCGTGGAGATGGTCTCCACCACTTCGTTTCGGGCCGTGTCGATGACCGAGACGGTGTCGCTGTTGGCGTTCGCCGTGAAGACGTATGCGCCCCCGGGAGAGGCGGCGATCCCGGAAGGGTGGAGGCCGACCCGGACCTGCGCGATCTCCCGGCCCTTTTCCAGGTCCACCACGGAGACGGTCCCTTCCGAGGCGATGTGGCGGACCGGGTCCACCTTGACGGGAGAGCCGGCCCCCGAAGGGCCGGCCAGGTCCCCTTTGCCTGGATGGCTTCCCGCCCAGTTCGTGACGTAGGCTTTCTTTCCGAGGATCACCAGGCCGTAGGGGGCGTTGCCCGCGGGAATCCGCCGGAGGACTTTTCTCGTCCGGAGGTCGATTTCGGCCAACTGGTTTCTCAGGTCGAGGACAGCCCAGAGTCGTTTGCCGTCCGCCGAAAGCGCCAGGCCGACGGGGAGGGCGTTCCTCGCGCCCGCCCCGGGGGAGAGCTTCTCCTTTCTGGGGGAGACGGGACCGGTGGGGCTGTTGGCCGTTCCCCGGTACCTGGGGTTCCTGGGAACGGGAAGGGGGATGGAGCCTCTCTTCTTCAGTTCTCCCTTCTCCGTCACCTGAAAGACGGCGATGTATCCGCGAATGCAGGAGGCGAAAAGGGTCCGGCCTTCCTTCCCGAAGAGGATGCCCGCGAAGCTTCCCCCGCCGAAGCGGGCCCGCGAGAGGATCCGCCCCGATTCGGGATCAAGAAGGAGCACCTCCCGCATGGAGAGCGCGGCCAGGAACTTTCCGTCCGGGCTCAGCGCCAGGTCCGTGGGGCGGCCCGGGAAGGTGACCAGCCGGCCCGCCGGCTCCAGGACCTGGTTGCTCGTGACCACGGTCTTCCCGTTGCTCCGCATGCCCACCTGGAGGCGGTCGTAGTTCCGGGCGGAGATTCCCGGGCCTTTCTTCTGGGCCCGGAGGGGAGCCTGGAGGAAGAGGGGTAGAAGGGCGCAGGAAAAAAGGGCCCCGAAGACGGGGCCCGTTTGGATGTTCCTCATGGAGAATCCGGTCAATAGCTTGTTTCTTCGATCTGGACCTTGCCGCGGAAGACCCAGTAGACGAAGGCCGTATAGAGGAGCACTATGGGCATTCCCACCCCGGCGATGACGGCCATGGTCGCCAGGGTCTTCTGGGAGGAGGAGGCGTTGTAGATGGTCATGTTCCAGGCCTGGTCGGTGGAGGAGATGAGCAGGTTGGGGAAGAGGCTGAAGGCGAAGAGGAAGATGGCCCCCAGGGTCAGGATGGTGGAGCCCAGGAAGGCCCGGCCGGGCTTCTCCTTGAGAAGGCACCGGTAGTGCCAGAGCAGAACCAGCACGGCCGCTCCCACCACGGCCCAGCCCCAGGGGTGGGCCTGGAAGTTGGATTTCAGGTAGGGGGCCTTGAGGTAGCCCCAGGCGAGCGTGGCCAGGAAGAGAACCAGGAAGACCCAGTAGATCTTCCGGGCCGCGCCGTTGATCCGTTTTCTCAAGTCCCCGGCGGTCTTCATCTGGAGGAAGGACGCCCCGTGGAGGGCCATGAGGGCCGCCGTCAACAGCCCGGTGAGAATGGGGAAGGGCCGAAGCAGTGTGAGAAAGTTCCCCGTGAATTCCCAGTTCCGGCCGATGGGAATCCCCATGACCACGTTGCCTCCCGCCACCCCCAGCAGCACGGCGGCCAGGAAACTTCCCAGGAAGAAGAGGAAATCCCAGAAGGCCCTCCAGGCGCCGGGGTCGAGCTTGCTCCGGAATTCCAGGGACACGGCCCTGAGGATCAGGGCGAAGAGAACGGCCATCAAGGCCAGGTAGAACCCGGAGAAAAGGGTGGCGTAGGCGTCCGGGAATGCCGCGAAGAGAGCCCCCCCGAAGGTGATGAGCCAGACCTCGTTTCCATCCCACGTGGGGCCGATGGCGTTCATGAAGACCCGCCGTTCGCCGTCGGTCCGGGCCAGGAAGGGATGGAGGATGCCCACCCCCAGGTCGAAACCGTCCAGGACGGCGTATCCGCCGAGGAGGACTCCGAGAAGAAGGAACCAGAGCAGATGCAGATCCATGACCCTACTCCTGGGTAGAGGTTTCCGGGTTCGCCTGGGAAGAGCCCATGCCGAGTTCGAGTTCCAGCGCGCCCTCCTCCGTTCCGGCGGCCCCCGCCGGGACGGGTTCCAGGCCCGCCCGGATCTTCCTGGTGAGAAGGAAGAGCCAGATGAGACCAAGGAGGGTGAAGAGCCCTGTGAACATCACCAGCGACGCGGTCACCTCGGTCTTCGTGAGGATCGGAGAGACGCCGTCCTTGGTCTTGAGAAGTTTCCAAACGATCCAGGGCTGGCGGCCCACCTCGGCGGCGCCCCAACCCGTCTCGTTGGCGATCAAGGGAAGAATCACGGCGAGGACCGAGAACCGGAGGAGCCACTTTTTCCGGAAAAGGGTTCCCCGCAGATGGAAGAAGAGCGCCGCGGCGGTGAACAGGATGAAAAGCATCCCCAGGCCGACCATGGCGTGGTAGGTGAGAAAGACCACCGCCACGTTGGAGGGCCTCTCGTCGGACTTGAACTTGTCGAGACCCGGCACGGGGGTCTTGAAGTCTCCGTGGACGAGGAAACTCAATCCCCCTGGGATGGCAAAACCGTATTTGACCTCCTGTGCCCGGTCGTCCGGCCAGCCCCAGAGGTAGAGGGGGGCCCCGCCTTTGGGGGTCTTGTAGAGGCCCTCGAAGGCGGCGAGCTTGGTGGGTTGCTGGCGGGCCACCATGTCCGCCTGGAAATGTCCGGAGCCCAGGACGAGGAGGGAGAAGACGGCCCCGGTCCAGAGGGCCCTGGTGTAGGCTTCCCGCCAGATCCTTTCGTCTCTCTTCTTCAAGATGAAGTAGGCCGCCACGCTCATGACCAGGAAGGCCCCCAGGATGAACGCGGCCATCCAGACGTGGAGGAGCCTGTGGATGGTGGAGGGGTTGAAGACGGCCTGCCAGAAGTCGGTGATCTCGGCCCGTTTCACCGTAACGCCGTTCACCACCCTTTCCACGATGTGGTAGCCCGCCGGAGTCTGTTGCCAGGAGTTGGCCACGATGATCCAGATGGAAGAGAAGATGGAGCCCAGGAAGACCATCCACGTCGAGAAGTAGTGCATCTTCGGGCCCACCCGGTTCCAGCCGAAGATGAGCACTCCCAGGAAGGTGGACTCCAGGAAGAAGGCGAAGACCCCTTCCGCGGCAAGGGGGGAACCGAAGATGTCCCCCACGAACCTGGAGTAAGTGGACCAGTTGGTTCCGAACTCGAACTCCAGGATGATCCCCGTTGCGACGCCGACGGCGAAATTGAGGCCGTAGATCCGGGTCCAGAACTTCACGACCCTTTCGTAGTCCGGATCCTTGGTGACGATATAGCGTCTTTCCAGGATCACCAACATCAGGCCCAGCCCGATGGCCAGGGGGGGGAAGATGTAGTGAAACGCGGTTGTCAGGGCGAACTGGAGGCGTGAGAGGGCGACGACATCCATGGCCTGCTCGACCTTTCCTTGAAAAGAGCTTTCTCCCCCGGCGGTCCGGGGCCCAGGGGAACTGGAATAGAAGAAGGCAAAGAAGAATGCAAGGTTTTCCCTCAGGGCCCCGCTCCCTCCGGGCTCTGTGCCGGGATTTATGGGGGAAAAAGTCCTTTCGGCGCCTCCCGGGCGGAGCTACTCTGATTTTCCCGCCTTTGGCCGAGGCCCGGACGGGAATCCGCCGTTTTTCCCGGGGGCGGGGGCCCGGCGGGGGGAAAAAGGAGTCGTTCCATGGTGGAAGAGCAAGAAGGCGTCCCGGTCGGAGGAACCCCGGCGGAACCGGCGGGGGAGACCCCCTCCTCTTCCCCCGAAAAGGGGGGCCTTTCCAGGGAGACCGCCGCAGCCCGAAAGGAAAGGCCTGCTCTTTCCCCGGGGATCCTCGTCTCGGAAGGGTTGAAGCTGGGCTTTCGGAATTTCTTCACCTTCTTCTTCCTGGCCCTGCTGTGCAATCTCCCTCTTTTCGTCTCCCAGGTCTGGGTGGCGGAGAGCACGCTTACGGCCGGTTTGGCCGCGGGACTCTCTAGCGAGAGTGAAGTCAAATCGTCGGCGTTGTTGGGACCTATGTCGGTAACCGCCTTCATCACCATCCTGGTGGGATGGTTCACCTCCGCGGTGCTGGTCTTCGCCGCCGTCCGGACCCTTTCGGGGGAGCCGCCCTCCCTGGGAGAGGCGATCAGTAAGGGCTTTTCCCGCTTTCCCGCCATTCTCTGGGTGAGTTTCCTGGTAACGATCTTCACCACCCTGGGGATGATTCTCTTCATCGTACCCGGCATCGTCGTGGCCGTCATGCTCTCCCTTGCCTTGCCCGTCACGGTCCTGGAGAGAAAAAGCGGGATGGAAGCCCTGCGCCGAAGCGCCAGGCTCACTTCCGGATACAAAATGGACATCTTCCTGGCGTTTTTGGTGTTGGGGATCCTTTTCGGGATCTTGAACTATATCTGGGCCACCGTTGGGGTTTCCTTTTTCTCCTCCTTTCTCGGGACCCCCAAGCCCCTGGGAGGCTTGAGGTTCCTGGTGGCCGTGAAAGCGGTTCTTGGCTCCTTGTCCGGCGTGGTTTTTTCGCTCTTTTCAGCCGTCTTCACCTCTTTCGCCTACGTCCGCCTCAAGGAGATCAAGGAGGGCGTAAACCTGCGCGAACTTGTGAAGGTCTTCCGGTGATCCGGAAAGGTTGGGCGCCTTTCCAGGTCCGGGCCCTTCTGTTTTTCCTCCTTTTACAGGGGGCGCCGCCGGCCCAGGAGTTCTCCGCCTTGGGCCCCTGGGCCGGGGGGGACCGGGCGGCCCGGGAGGTCCACCGCAAGGGGGGATATCCTTCCACCC
>Ga0256831_1000967_pt1 | contig 15210 bp, 11 predicted proteins | sample 132544metaG_FD_189087 | JGI IMG/M metagenome (GOLD analysis project Ga0256831, IMG submission 189087) | Hydrothermal vent microbial communities from Lau Basin, Pacific Ocean - 132-544 | ecosystem: Environmental > Aquatic > Marine > Hydrothermal vents | place: Pacific Ocean: Lau Basin | collected...
GCATTATATATGATTATATATAGAGTGTACTTAATAGCTTTCGTGTTTTATTATATGAAACCATCATAATAAAGGCTGAAGCATGGAAAATATAGACAGTAATATTTGTTTAACCAAATATAGCGATAGTTATAGCTGTAAAATATTGCCTTTGGCTACGGATTTCCTGCAATGCTAATTCAAATATTTTTATTCGGTGGCGGGGTGTTTTTTGGTACAAGAAGTACTCGATATCTTCAAAATCGTCAACTTATAAATAACACATTAAATAAAAACCAGCTTTCTAAACTAAAACGGAAAATCAAACCATCCAGTCTTTATCAAAAAACCAGAACCGGTATACTTGCGGCTAAAGAAATCCTCAACATTTCTATGAGTGGCGATAAATTGCGTGCTCAACAAATTAAACAGATGACTATGGTGAATGAAAATCATCAACTGGATGTCTCTGCTACTTCCTCAGAAAGAAAATTGAATAAAAACATTAAAGGATCTATAGGCTTAATGGGTCTATCCCTGATAGGCACCTGGTTCTATGCCCCCCTGCTGCCCATAGCCGGTATTGCCACGCTATATATTTTTACTCCTGTATTTAAGAAATTATTCCAAAATTTGAAGAAAGGGCAGATAACCACCGAGCTTATTGAAATTATTTCTGTAATTAGTCTGTTGGCATCAGGATTTTTCTTTTTGGCTGTTTTTATCACTTTTACAAGTTTACTATGCCAGAAATTACTGGCTCGAACCGAACAGCAATCACATAAACAATTAATTAATAGTTTTAGTCAAAAACAACAATCTGTATGGGTGCTAAAAGAAAGCACTGAAGTTGAGATACCTATGGAGGCGGTAAAAAAGCAGGATATAGTGGTCGTCAATGCAGGTGAGATTATTCCGGTTGATGGCATGATAATCGAGGGTTTGGCAAGCGTTGATCAGCATGCACTGACAGGAGAGCTAAAAGCAATAGAAAAAGAAGCAGGAGGGAAGGTTTTTGCCTCTACCCTGGTATTAGGTGGACGAATTCTGATTGAAGTAGAAAATGCTGGTTCCGATACCAATGCGGCAAAAATTGGGCTGATTCTGGAAAAAACACAGGAGTATAAAGAAAGCCTGCGTTTACGAGGCAAACAGATAGCGGATGATTTTATTGCACCAACCCTGGTTGTCAGTGGCTTAACTTTACCCTTGCTTGGCCCAGGTGCGGCGATGGCTATTATCTGGACGGCATTTGGTTACAATATGAAACTGTATGGGCCGATCAGTGTATTGAATTTTTTACATATTATGGCAGCCAATGGCATATTGATAAAAGATGGCCGTTCACTGGAAATGCTGCAAAAAGTGGATACCCTGGTTTTTGATAAAACCGGTACATTGACCATGGAGCAACCACAGCTTAGCCATCTCCATCCCTTTGAACCTTTTGACGAAGCAACTTTGCTGTCTTACGCTGCAGCGGCTGAATATCGACAAACCCATCCTATTGCCAGGGCTATACTCACAGCTGCAGAACAACGTCAGATAGATTTGCCCAATATTAAGGAAACCGCATATAAGATTGGCTACGGTATTGAAGTCAAAATAAATACCAGGCTTGTACAGGTAGGTAGTGCGAAGTACATGGAATTACAGGGTATATGTTTTCCAGATCAGATCCAGAGTTTAAAAACTGAATCTGATGCCAGGGGACATTCGCTGGTGTATGTTGCTGTCGATGGAACACTAGCCGGAATTCTGGAATTACAAGCCTGTATTCGCCCGGAAGCCAAAGAAATTATTAATTATGTAAAAGCCCAAGGTATTTCAGTCGCTATTATTTCTGGTGATCACGAGCAACCGACTCGTCAACTTGCCAATGAATTAGGCATAGAAAATTATTTTTCTGAAACACTGCCTGAAAAAAAAGCAGAACTGATTGCCAGACTGCGTGAAGATGGAAAATTTGTAGCTTATGTTGGTGATGGAATTAATGATGCCATCGCCTTAAAACAGGCTAATGTATCTATCTCGTTACGCGGTGCTTCAAGTGTCGCCACTGATACTGCCCAGATTATTTTAATGGATGGTGATTTAAAGAAACTAAAATCCTTATTCGAAATTTCCAGATTTTTTGAAACTAATATGCGTACCAATTATTTAACCTCAATAATACCTGGTGCCATTACTCTGGCAGGTGTGTTTCTTTTCAATATGGGACTTGTTGGCAGTATGCTTGTCTATTACAGTTCAAAAATGGTGGGTCTGACAAATGCCATGTTGCCGTTAATAAAACATAAGAGCAAGCAGGCAATAACTGAAATAGAGCAGGTTAAAGACTAGGATCCGGTTTACTATTATCCTGAATATGTTTAATGTTCTTCATAATCTAACATCTGCAACAGGAGTTCCCCACTGGCACGATACAGTGGGTTGGTGCTGCTCTGTAACAATTTATCATTAAACCTGGCAATCCAGGGTAGCAGGGAAAGTTTTGTTAATGAGGCTCCCAGCTTTTGAATTTCTTTATTATCTGAGCTGTAGACAGCACTTAAAAAGTAGAGTAATACACCCAGATGATCTCCCGGTAAGTTGCTAGCATCATAGTTGATAACCGAAGTATCAAGATTAGTATCAAGATTGCTGATAATGGTTTCAAGTTGTGCTAAATGGCTGGATTCATCATTTGTCATCCAGTGGCTTGCCCTTAATGATAATCCCGACTTTTTTGGTAAGATAAATAAATGACAATATTCAGAAGCCAGCAGTTCTATTTGCTTATCATCCCATTGCGTATTTATCAGATAACTCTTACAACCCGTTTGGAGTTTTTCAAAAACTGACGATATCTGTTGCTCTTGCAGGTCTGCCAGACTTTTCCTGTCTAGTTCAGCAATAAAAATACGTCCAAGTAGTGAAAAAATAACGGCTTTTTGTGAGCATGATACTTCACTCATGAAATTTTTCGTATCTGACATATATTGTCAAACCAGTTTTGCCCACCCACTAAAGGAGATGGATTGATGGGTAAAACGTCATTCATTGCCACCCCATTTCCAGTACCGCCCCGTTCCTTTGACCACCAAATATCATTTGAAAAGTCTTTTTTCAGGCCGCTATCTGGCTCTTTTATGGGCAGGCTTTCTTTATTTTCTGCGCGCGCAACAGCACCATGTTCCCAGTGTCCACCGGCATGGGCAAAGCAGACTACCCGCTCATGTACGCCATCGAGCAGACGAACCTTGTTTCTGACCACACCCACGACTTCGTTAATACCACCTCGATAGGTTAATCCCTTGGGTCGCTGTACCGTTATCTCTACCTCATCGCCTGTTTTCAAGCCCATTTTCTGAGCGGTTTTGGTGTTTATAAACAACTGATTGGTATGTACTATTTCAGCATGAAATTCCCACTGTGAAGATCGACCCTGAGTATGCACATTCCATTTAAACGTGGTTAAAATCATGTCATCTTCTTTTAATTCATCAAAACCTGGAATGGTAAAAAGAGTGGGCAAGGCATTACCATTTGGATCCCCTTCCGGTAAACCGGCACTTTTGGCTGCCAGTGGAAAGACCGGATCGTACACCTGGATTTTTCTGGAGGGTGTCGGAAAGCCGCGTACAGCTTCCATTTCACCGGTCTCAGGATTTGGCATCATAATACCCACTGAGCGTTTTTTACCTTTGATGGTATTGCTAATAACCCCTGTAACGGGGTCAGTCGTACTGCCCAACAATTCTTTGTCTGGAACCGGACGCTCATAAAGTTCATAATCTTTTGCGCGATCAGAGTCTTGCCAGATACCACGACGTTTAAATTCTTCCCAGCCACCCGGGATTTTTGCCGAGACATTCTTATACCATTCCTTATAGAAGTCTTCGACATTTTCATAGTTAAAATATTGTTCCATACCACCGCCAATATGATGCGCCAGGTCACGGAAAATGACCTGGATTTCCCGTGCTTCACCCAGAGGCTTGACCAGTGGCTGGCGGATACCGGTATAAGGAATCAGACCATAGCAGTTGGTTGAATGGGGATCCCAGCGCTCCAGACTGGTTGCTTCTGGCAGGATCATATCCGCCAGAGCGGCATGTTCACTATAATCAATGTCAATGGCAACATGAAAAGGCACCAACTTCTCATCCAGTAAAACTTCGCGGCATACCTTGGCCTCGGGATAGCCATAAGCGGCTCCGTAGGTATAGGACATATAAACATCCACCTTTGCCCGACCTTCACGAATATAAGGTTGTACCAGCTGTCCTACTTTCATACCATACCAGTTCCATGACAGAGGATATTCAGCAGGGGTAGCCAGTTCACCCCAATATTTCTTTTGCCATTGTGGATCCAGTCGTGCCACTTTTTCTTTAATATCGGCAGGTAAATCTTCATAGGCTGCCGTACCCGGTGTAAACGCCTTAGGCTTGGGAGGTTTGGGTTTTGGCTGTGACACCGATGGCAAACCTTCCTGACCATATTTTCCGCCACCCCACATCCTGCCACTACTCAGGCACAAACCGCCTTTACGCCCAACATTACCCACCAGAACATCCAGCATTCTCAGACCGCGATCACCCTGAGTACCATTATAATGTTTTGCTGAGCCTCGGGCAGTCATGGTCGTGCAATGGGGTGCTGCTTTGGCAAATTCAATAGCAATGCGGCGGATGTCTTTTGCTGCAACCCCACTCAGTTTTTCAGCATGTTCAGGTGTCCAGTCTTTAATATGCTCTTTAATCTCAGCTAATGGAATATTGGCCCAGCGTTCCCAGAAGGCTTTATCAACCAGACCTTCATCAATAATCACATTGGCCATGGCAAAACCAATGGCGCCATCGGAACCCGGCATCACCTTGAAGTATTCCTCGGAACAGTTGACTGTTGCTGTAGGTCTGACTTCAAAAGACACCATTTTAGCGCCATTATCGACCCGTGCCTTTTGTATGCGGTGCATCATGTACAGACCGCCCTGGTAGGCTTCCATGGGATTACAGCCAAAATTAAGGATATATCTAGTATTCTCCATATCCTGTGTTTCCCACTCAAAATCACGGCCGTAATAACTCATTAACGGCACCCGACGATTGGAACTGCAAATAGCCCGTCTGTTCAAGCGGTTAGGGGTACCAAAAGCATTGGTAAAACGTTTTGTAAAGCCCTTGGTTTTATCGCGACCATAATGAAAAATAAAGCGTTCGGGATGGCCTGATTCACGACAGGTTTTCAGGCGATCACCCACTTCCTGAATGGCTTCCTTCCAACTGATCCGGCGCCATTTTCCTTCGCCCCGTTTACCGACACGTTTTATCGGATATAACAGCCGCTCGGGGTAATAAGTATAACTGATCATGCCATGTGTTTTGGAACAGGTATTACCCAGACTGTTAGGATCCAGCGGGTTGCCTTCTATACGCCGAACCTTACCATCCTGTACCCAGCCAATAACCCCACAATGATTGGTGCAACCAAAACAAATAGTGGGAGTTGCCCTGGCACGGGTGTAATCTATAAAATCTTTTTTCCGGATTGAGATAAACTCGTTAAGATCCAGTTGAGTTTGCTCACCACTTAATGGCTTAAACAGTGGAGCAGCCAGACCTGCAGAAGCGACACCTATAGTAAGAGCACCTCCCAACTTGAGAAAATCCCGTCTGTTTAATTTTCTTTCGTTTTGTTTATTATTACTTTGATTCATTTAATTAAACATCCTTATTAAGTGCCAATAAATGCCTGCGCGCCCTGACCACTAAAAACAATAACCGTTCTTAGTGCAAACGCCCCAAAAAGCAAACCGAGTTGAGTTAATATGATTGTTCTTTTTTTAGGAAAGTGACTGGAACTGGTAATAAACGGCAGTACCCAGCCAATTAAAACAACACCGATCCAGAACCATAATGCAAATTCACCGAAAAACAGCCGATTCATTCCAGTAGCTGAAAATGAACTTATTGACACCAACAGGGCAAACAAAATAACCTGGCCGATAATGGCAGCTAAATCCAGCTTTCTTATTTGTTCCAGAGTGTCTTCATTCCACTTGTTAAAGGTTAATAACTGAACCAGAGCGAAACCACTGTCCAGGCCGAGCAATAGAAAAAGAGGCATCAACAGAAGTGGTTCCCACAAAGGTCTGGCTATGTTTGCCTGCCCTAAAACAAGTGCCGGATAAATACCTATAGCCAGTGCAAAGAATATTAATAAGCCTGTTAATATCGGGCCAATGGGGTTGGTCTTTTCCTGGTTATTCATGGTATTTAACAGGATCAGGCTAAAAATACACAGCATGATAAAAATAGCAATGATCCGTGTTCCCCAGGCAATTGCAGATGTTGGGTTAAATTCAGAAAAATTAAGATAAAAGTGACTGGGACTTCGTAGGTCAAACAGCAGCAATAAAGTACCTAGAAGAATAGAACCAATGGCAATATATAAAGCGGTTTTGGCAATCGCATAAGACTGACCCTCACGAGCCTTATTTTCTGTGCGCAAAAAAATAACCGCACAAAGGCTGGCACCACAGGCTAATCCAGCCAGTGTAAGATAAATAATGATTGGCCAGCCAAAAGGCGTAAATGCATCATAAGTATTCATTTCGACCTCTCATTTTGTTCGTAAATTATCTCATTATCTTCGGGAGAAAGTTGCACACCTGTTGCTGCGGCCTGTTCCATCCATTTTTCCTGTTTGATATAAAGAATGCTGGGATGAGTATCGGCATCTTCCTTAAAAGGTTTTGCGTTATGCTCTTTTGCATATTTAGCCAGTGGATCATCAGGATCACCCAGATCACCATAACGTAATGTATTAGTCGGGCATGAGGCAACACAGGCTGGTTCCAGATCAAGTGAGGTGCGGTGTGCACATAGATCACACTTATCTGCCCGACCTGATTTATCATCAATATAAATAGCACCGTATGGACAGGCTGAAATACAGGCTTTCATGCCACAGCATTTATCCTGATTAATAACAACACGACCATCTGCCAATCTTGTTGGAGCTTGTGTTGGACAGGCTTTCATACAAGGAGCATCTTGGCAATGCATACATAGGATAGGTAAAAAAGAGAGAGTTTCTACATCAGGTTGTTCAAGATAATGTACCCGGTTGCGAAAATGTCCCAGAGGCACATCATTTTCAGTTTTGCAGGAAATGCTGCAAGCATGGCACCCAATGCATCGACGCAAATCTATAACCATTCCGGCACGTTTCATTTTAAGTGAACGCGGTTTATGTATAGGACTTTCCCAGGGGATAGGAGGCAAATCTGACATAAAAACTCCCTTTTAAGTGATTGCACATATGGAAGAACATATATTAAATCATGAAAAAAACGTTTTCATTAACCTACGTTAAAGTAACGTATTTTTTTAGATTTTTTAAAAAATAATAAGAATGGCGTTACTGTTGTACAAGCTTTGTTTAATATTTTTATAATATTGTATGATAAATCATATTTTTCATTGTCAGCTTATAGTTTATTTTTCAGGCAATATCCACTTTAAAGTAAACGTTGTAATTGCTTAAATTGTCCCTGGATCAGTGATTTTTCCTGTAACAGAATTTTATAATCATTGTCTTTGATCGTTATTTTATCCTTTGCTTTAAATAATTCTGCTTTTGTTTGATTTAAAGATTGCTTTATTAGTAGTAATTCCTGTCTGGTTTCAGCATATCGAGTTGATAATGTATTCAGTTCATCTCTAATTTTCTGATTATCATTATCAGTCTGCCTGTATTGTTCTGCCTGTATTGTGAGCTGATCTGTTAAACGTCTGATTTCGCTTTGTTGTCCTTTCTCTGTTAATTGAAAGCGCTGATTTTCAGTCCGTAAGGAATCAATTGTGACTTGTCCTGCCTGTTCTTTATCTCTTAATTTGGTGAGTAATTCCTCCTTTTTGTTATTACGTAATAACAAATCCGTATTTTGAAGTTGTAATTGATCGATGGTCAGTTGAAACTGTTCACGTTCGAGTTGACGATCTCCTGCTATGTGCTGCTGATAATGCTCAAAATGTTCCCGGATATCTTTATTCTCCTGTTTTAATTCCCTGGTTGTCATTTTCAATTCATTAATGCGAGATTGAGCCTGTTGATGTTCAAAGCTTAATTTTTCAAGTGAAGTTTTTAAATCTGAACGAGATTGCATTAAAGACTGGTTATCAGTTTCTGCTTTTCTCAAATCGTGTTCCAGTGTGTTTTTCTGAATAGATAAACTATTAATTACTTTTTTAGCTTCATTATTTTGTTGTTTTAGTGCTTCTATTTCAGTATTAAAGGCGTTTTGAGCCTGTTCTATCTTATTTGATGCAGAAGAATGAATACGATCATGTAACGATTTTACGATTTCAATCAAGTCGTTGGGTAAACCATTATTATTTATCAAATCTGAGCTTTTGCTTTTCCACTGTTTCAGATGTGGTGCTATGGTACTTTTACTCCCTGTTCCCAAATGCTCTCGAACCCGGTCAACGGTAGGTTCCTGACCTTGAGTTTTGATTGCTTCTGCTGCCTTTGCAATATCAGAATAGGTGACGCCAATGCGTGCCATGGGTTTGTCCTCAGATTTTTTAATAACATAATACGTTATATGTAATATAACATTATATTTTTTGTATTTATAGTTATAAATTTTTGATTTATAAGCCATGATAAAGACTATTATGCTAAGTTATGATAAAATTTCTACCATCATATATTGTACTGTAGATACACTTTCCAAAAAATTGAGTTGTTTTTTCAGGTTTAAGCAAAATGGATAGTTCTAATCCGGGTTCCACAGAAAATCAGTTATTACATAATAGTGAAGAACAACCACCGGTAAAAAATGCAATACTTCATTACTACCTTCAGGCAGCTACTGCTGAGAATACTCGCAAAGCTTACCGTAGTGCCATTCGACAGTTTGAAAAGTGGGGCGGTCGATTACCTGCCAACTCTCAGGTTATTGTTAATTATTGTCTGGATAAGGCACCTGTACTTAATCCCAGAACACTGGATTTGCATCTTACAGCATTGGCTCAATGGCATCGTGTTCAGGGGATTGCCAACCCGGTACAGGAGGCAATTGTGCAAAAAACCATGGAGGGTATCCGACGAGTGCACGGTAAACCGAAACGGAAAGCAAAAGCCCTCAGATTAGAGCATATTGCACAAATAATTAATTATCTGGATAAGCTGCCTGACACGCTAAAGAAATGGCGGGATATTGCCATTATTCTAACCGGATTTTTTGGTGCTTTTCGCCGCAGTGAACTGGTTTCAATAACTATTAAGGATTTGAGCTGGGAATCTGAAGGATTGATTATTCTGTTGTCAAAATCCAAAACTGATCCATTTTCTCAGGGTTTGTTTAGAATTTTGCCTTACGCAGAACATGAAAGTGTTTGTCCTGCTAGTGCAATTAAAAAATGGTTAGAAATATCAGGAATTTCAGAGGGGGCTCTGTTCAGACCCGTTAATCGATGGGGTCAGATTAATAATAAGGCTTTAAATCCTAATTCTATCAATGCACTATTAAAATCTATGGGTCAAAAGTGTGGTTTTGATTTTATTTCCGATTTAAGCAGTCATAGTTTCAGGCGTGGTCTATCTACATCTGCAGCCAGAGAACGGATTGATTTTGAACTCATCAAAAAACAGGGTGGCTGGAAAAGTGATGCTACAGTTTGGGGTTATATTGAAGAGGGGCAGCAATTTAATAATAATGCATCTTTGATTCTGATGGAAAAAATGGCCTCATTGATCAATCGGAATTAAAAAGTAGAGATATAAGTTCACCGGAAATTTTACCTGCTAGTAAAATACTTATTTAACCATTCTTCCTTCTTCCATTTTCAATAGTCGATCAGCGACATGAAAATAATGATCATCATGGGTAACGGCAATTACTGTTTTACCCATGGCTTTAAGCTCGGGTAATAATATTTCATAAAAATACCGGCGAAACTGAGGATCCTGATCCGCAGCAAACTCATCCATGACCAGAACAGGCTTGTCTTCCAGAATGGCAGCAATAAAGGCAAGTCGTTTTCTTTGCCCGGTTGACAGGCTGGTTCGGGTGAAGCCGCCATTCTGATATTCTACCTTGTCCTGCATTTTCATCTTTTCCAGCCAGTAATTGACTTTTCCACTATCAATGTTTTCTATGCCATAAAATTTGTCAAAAAGATGAAAATCGGTAAAAATAGCAGAATACAAGTCGCGGTAGGCAGAGTAACTGGTTTTATCAATAGCGATGGAATCAACAAATAAATTGCCATTTTCAGGATAATATAAACCTGTCAATAGCTTGAGGTAGGTTGATTTACCACTTCCGTTACCGCCAATAATAAATAATAATTCCCCTTTATAGATTGTTTCATTAAAAGGACCGGCATAAAAGTCCAAACTATTCCCAGACTCAGAGGGGTAGCTAAAACTGACATTTTTCATGCTTATTTCTTTAAAATCAGAGTGAATAAGATTGCTGCGTCCTTCTTCATTCTCTTCACTATTAGGCCTGGAAAATGCCTGGCTAATGACCTGATCCATTTCTTCCTCAAGACTAACCAGTTCGTCAATAGACAGATTAACTCTGTTTATTATAGGGATAGTGTTAATTAAAATAGCAATTGGTCCAGTAAGAAACAGAATCGTTGAGGATATTTTATAGATATTATCTGTATGGATTTCAGTAATAGTGGGGATAACAAAAATAAGCACGGGTAGCAGGGTATAAACAAGGATGCGCCCATGTCCCCAGAGCCTGGATTCCTGCTTGCCGACTTCCAGCTTGATTTTTTCTACTTCAGCTGATTCTGTTGCTATATTTTGTAAAATCGCCTGGCCCTTTTTGCGATTTATTTTGACTTCCTTAAAACCGTTGATCAGATGTGAAATGGATTTAAAGTAACTTACTTCTTTCTGCTTAACTTCCTGTAACAATGCCTTAATACGTCTGGTTTTTGCCAGAAACAGAGCAGCAGAGACAAGAATGCCGGCCATGCTGATTACAAAACTAAGGAAGGAAATATAAGCCAGATACAGAAAAGAAAAGATCAACAGCACTGACATCTGTGCAGCTCCAGTGATCTGGGGGATCGACTGGGATATTAGCATATCGCTTTGCGTAAAGCGGGCATACAGGCTGTTACTTCCCTGTTTCTCCATAAAAGGCAATTCGACTTGCCGAATCTTGCGGGTCAGGCGAATTCTTACATTATAAATGGCATCTTCAATAGTAATAATGGCCCGCTCAAAAGCAAACCACTGGGCATAAAGAAAAAGTGCGAAGGCAACTGTATACAGCCAAAAATATTGAGTCAGGTCTTCATTGTCAGCAACGGCCTGGGTTGCATGGTTGACAATACCCAGAAGCAGGCTATTGGCAATACCGGCAATAATAACAATTAACAGGATTTGTTTATAGGGTTTGCTGGTTTCTTTTTCGATGAACTGAATCAATCGCATATTTTAATAATGTCCGTGATTTCGTTGGTGGTTGATTTTAATACACCGTTATTAACCTGTAGATCGATATACATTGTAAATAGACAAGAGCCGGGGTTTAGCAATACTCCAAGCCGGGCACCTTCCTTTGGGGCGTAAGTAGAGGCTGAAAATGAGCAAGTACCTGCATTTTAAAGAGATACATTATATAGAAACCGAATGGAAAAAGGGAGGGTCACAAAACCAGATGCAGCATCTCCTGGTCGGTAACTAAAGTACAATACCTGTTATATTCGGAAATAGACGGAAGTCTGCATGTGCCCTTTGTAGAACCTGCTTTTTCTAGGATTATGAGTTCAGGCCATAGATTATAGGATTGCTGGAAATTATGCTTTTGTCAAATTCACCCATATCTGTAAGTTTTTCTTCGTCGAGAATGTGCAGCCTTCTATGGTGACAGTCAATCAGGCCTAATTTATGAAACTGGCGAAGGATACGATTAACATGCACATTGGTTAATCCCACAGCATCACCAATGTCTTCCTGAGTCAGAGGGAAAACAACGCTGTTGGTTTCGGGGTCATAATTTTGACTCAAATGTTCACGTGTACGGTGAAACAATTCCAGTAATAAAAAGGCAATACTTTCATAAGCATCCTTTCTGCTTCGAAATGCCTGATGTTGTTGGCATAAATTCATGTCTCTGGAACCCATCGAAGCAAGGCGTAATGCCAATGCGGGGTTTTCTTCGAGCATTTCCTGCAGTCGGCTGCGTGGGAAACCGCAAACAATTGATTCAGTGAGGGCTGACACTGAGTGTGAAATCATGCCTCTTTGATCCGTCTGAAAACCAAGAAAATCGCCAGGCAGTGCAAATCTGAGAATTTGCCGTTTCCCTTCTCTGGAGGTTTGATACATGGCCATCCAGCCATCAAACAGTGTATAAACATAATCCGTTACACTTCCTTCACGGTATAAAGTGGCTTTAGATGGTACAACAAACTGCTGATCCCGATATTTTTGTGTCCATTCGAGGCGGTCAGGAGGAACACCCTGAAACAAAGCCAGCTTCCGGATAAGGCATTGAGTGCATTCTGTGTGTGGCTGTTTGCGTATTTGAATAGATTTTTTCTTCATTTAATCTCTCATAATCATGATCGGTCCTGTAAAGCCAGTACATCGCCTTAAAAGACGAGGCTTTTGGGGATAGTGTCTGTCATCTCTGCTATCCTCGATCTTAAGGGCGAGACCTTAAGAGGTGCTGGGTAAACATAGACTCTTCACTCCCTGTTTAAAAAGCCTCACTACAGAATATCACAAAATGCTGCTTACCATTAATTCTTTTTTATAAGGATTGCAGGCAATGGATTTAACATGTTTTCTGAGTAAGATTTATCTATTTTCTATACGGGAAGCCGATAAATCATCGATAAAATAAAGTGTCGGCGTTCTGCTTATGTTACTTCAGCAGCTTGTTTTGCCTGTTCCATTATGGCCGAAATGACAGGTCTGCTAAATCTACCGCCGGTCTCCCGCAGCCGTTCTAACAGGATATCAACAGGTGACTCGGAGAGTTGTTTAAAATTATAAATACCGATGGCAGCCAGTGCTTCTGACAGTTTAGGGCCAACCCCTTTTAGCTGACTAAGATCATCATGTGTTTCTTCTAATGACTCCTTTTCAGTTAAGGACTCTTTTTCAGTTAATGACTCTTTTTCAACTTTAGTCTTTTCTTTTTTTACGTTTTCTACGGCAATATCTTTTTCTTCGTCTACCTGCGGTTTTTTCGCAACATAAGAGTTATACAGTTTGTCAGCAGCCCAACCAACAGAGACACCGGCTAAAAATACCAATATATTCATATATTCCCCTTCAAGTTTAAGGTTACAGTTTTAGCTAAAACTGTATTTTGGCCCATTTCAATTTGTAGTTCAATTTGTAGTTTTATAAGTTTTCACAAAATATCTTCTAAAGCAGATATAGTCATTGTCATTATTATATTTATTTAGCTATAATCTAGCCGTCACGTCAGGTATTTTACTTTAACAGAGATAATGATACAAGCACTTCTATAAGCATTGCCGGGCATTTTAGCGTGCCTGTACAAAGGCGAAAATATTTACGCTTTTGTATAAAATTAGTGCAATGTATATGTTAAGAATAATATAGCTTTTGGCATATTTTATAATAAATGATGCCGATCTGGTTGATAGCTTTTAAACCCATACCATAAAGGAAATACTATGATAAATCTGCAAGTTGCCGAACGGGTACGCCCGATGAATCCATCTACAACTTCATCTCTTGCTGCCCGAACCGCTGAATTGCGTGCTGCGGGATACGATATTATCGGCATGGGTGCAGGTGAGCTTGATTTTGATACGCCAGAATATATTAAACAGGCCGCTAAAGATGCAATTGATAGAGGTTTTACAAAATATACTGCTGTAGATGGTATCCCTGAGCTAAAGCAGGCCGTCATCAACAAATTTTCCAGAGAAAATAATCTCGAATACAGCATGAAGCAGGTGATGATCTCGTCTGGTTGTAAACAGACTCTTTATAATCTGGCACAGGCAGTCCTCAATGAAGGTGATGAGGTTATTATCCCTGCACCTTACTGGGTTTCCTATCCTGATATTGTCAAGCTGGCTGGTGGCAGCCCGGTTTTTATCAATGCAGACATTGAACAGGGATTTAAAATTACTCCGAGGCAGCTGGACGCGGCGATTACTGATAAAACCCGTCTGATGTTTATTAATAGTCCATCAAATCCGGCAGGCGTCCACTATACGCCCGAAGAGCTGGCTGAGCTGGGAACTATTCTGGAGCGATATCCCAAAGTGATTGTGGCTACTGATGATATTTATGAACACATGTTATGGGAAGGAACACCTTTTAAAAATATCCTGAATATGTGTCCTGCCCTGTATGAACGTGGTTTTGTACTTAACGGGGTGTCCAAGGCTTACTCAATGACGGGATGGCGTATCGGCTATGTTGCCGGGCCAGAATTACTGATACAAAAAATGAAAACCATACAGTCACAAAGTACCTCTAATCCTTCATCTATTTCTCAATATGCTGCTCTTGCTGCCATTGAGGGCGATCAGTCCTTTATTGAGAAAGTGGTTACCACGCTCAAGGAACGACATGACTTTATCTATAAGGCTCTGCTGGAAATAGAGGGTGTTAAGTGCCTGCCTTGCCAGGGGACTTTCTATATTTTACCCAATGTAGAACAGGTGATGGTGCGTCTGGGGATCAGTAATGATGTTGAATTCAGTGAGTTTCTAATTGAAAAAGCGCAGGTAGCTGTTGTCCCGGGTTCTGCTTTTGGTGCTCCTGGTTATGTACGGCTTTCTTTTGCAACCAGTATGAAAAATCTTCAGGAAGCCATAAAACGATTACATGGCGTGCTTGATCCGGATTGATGAGAGCCTTCGGCCAATCAAAGAGCCTTCAGTCAATAAATCAGCCTTGAGTGAACAAAAAGTTGCTTAAGGCTGTTTATGTTTAGCAAATAGCTAACAGGGTGTCTTCTGTATCTCCTGTTATCAGATCAGGCTTGCCTGATACTCTCAAATATTTAAATAAATACTACGGTTTTATGCGACCCCCTTATATAGATCACGAAGTGATTGTCACACCTATTGATACCTATAATAGCTTAATTTAATCTCATGTTCTTATCATTGAGCAACTCTGATTGAGTAGCTTATCACTAACAAATCTGTCGATAATTAATCAATATTAATCTGCATTGTTAATCTGTATTGATTTATCTTGTTT
>Ga0256831_1000968_pt1 | contig 15202 bp, 24 predicted proteins | sample 132544metaG_FD_189087 | JGI IMG/M metagenome (GOLD analysis project Ga0256831, IMG submission 189087) | Hydrothermal vent microbial communities from Lau Basin, Pacific Ocean - 132-544 | ecosystem: Environmental > Aquatic > Marine > Hydrothermal vents | place: Pacific Ocean: Lau Basin | collected...
AGGGAAGAGGACAAAGCCTCCTTCCCGTTTTATGGAGTAGCCATTAGCCAGGACGCCGAGTTCGAGGAGCTTCCTCCTGATCTTTTCGGCCTCTTTCTTGGGGACTCTTACGGCGAGCATCGGTGGGAGTTAGATTGAATAGAGTTTAAAAAGATAACATTCTCCGCGATATCTCGGTTATTGTCTTAGTTATCTTAGCATGTATTGAGTCTAAGGTGTTGCTGATTTCTGATAGGAGCGCTTCTTTTTCCTGTACTGTGTTTTTTATGTTGCTGTTTTTATTTGTACATTCCTTTTCTATGATTCTGACTAGCCTCCCCCGCATTTGGGGAAGGGAAGGGTCCATAGGAAAGTCCATAGGATATCGCATGCCTAGGGAATAAATATTTTTGGCAGTTTTTATGTTTACATCTAACTTTTCCCCAGAATTCTGTAAAAGCTCTTTGATTTTATTCCAGCACTTATCATCTGTTTTAATTTCATCAAAAATTTTGTCTATGGATTTTTGGAGCTTCTCAACAAATTCATTATACCTACGTATTTCTTTTTCAATGCCCAATTCGGATAAATAATCCTCGAACATCCTCTCCGCTACTACAATAATCCCTAAGGCAGAGAGCCTATTGTCTTTACTGTCGGTTTCTTTATATTTATCAAGTTTAAGTTTCTTAAAATATCCCCACTCACCTTTTTCCGCCCTCTCTTTGTTGCTTTCAACGTCGGACTTCAGCCTTTCCATCATTCCAAGTACTATGTAAAACACTGAAGAAAGACGCTCATTTTTCACCTCATCTATAGATTTCCTCATAAAATACGACTGTATCCCAATGAAGAAAATCGTGATAATAGTTGCAACCGTAGCTGAGAGTTTTATCACAGTAGGGTCATTACTTTTCCAACCCCCTACTAAAAGACAACTCGGGACAGCAACACCAATTGCAATATATGCCGCAAAAATATCTCGTGGATTATTCAACACAGTTCTTCACCAACCATATCAGTGTATGGGTACCTAATTAAATATTTCCACAATTCGTCTATTTCCGCTTACTCTGGAATTGTATGAGTGGAATTTTGCCCTTCAACATTTTATCAAACTTCGCTCACAGCCTTTGAGAAATGCTGGTGAAAAGTTTGTAGCTCTTAAAAATGGGCATTTAGAGGTTCTTGCATTTAGTTTCTGACCGTAATGTTTGGGAACGCTCTTCGAGTTCCCCAGATAGGGGTTTGTTTTCTTTTGACGCCCTTTGGGCGTCTTTTCAGTGTAAACCATCTGGGGTAGCTTGTGAAAGGTTCCCACTTAGAGTAAAGGTTTTGAGTTACAGAACTCTGCTAATAAATGCGTTTTCGAGAAGAGTTACGAACTTTGATGAAACTTTGCGAAGGCAAAGTTTCTTATGGTGCCCCGGCCGGGATTTGAACCCGGGGCGCGGGCTCGAAAGCTACAGTCCTCCTCCCAAATGCCGCTGAATACGCTTTGGTCTCTCCACAAAGAGGCTTACCAGAAATGGCTCTCCCTCAGAGTTGCCACAGAGGAAACGAAGCGCCGTTACCCTGCCACCCTTGAGAAGTTTTTCTCAACATACACGATCCAGAACTATGAGGATCTCCAAGAGGCGCTAATATCAGTAGAGTATAAGAGACACATCACGAAGGCCCTCAGGAGTTTTGTGAACTTCCTCAAGAGCCGCGGAGTGATAACCCGCGAGCAGCATCTGGATCTGAAGGAAATCATCTGGACCAAGCCCGTCCAGCCGCGGAAGGTGAACGTTTCAGACGAGCAGATTAGGGCCGCTCTGGAGTACTATGAGCAGAAAGACGCCACCCTCGCAACGATTTACAAGACCCTCGTCTATTCCGGCCTACGGCTTAGGGCCGTGGTCGAGCTCTTCAACGAGTATAACCCTGAGAAGCTAATTCTACCTCCGGGGCATGAAAACATAGCAAAATATCCTTTACACCGTCAGAAGGGCCGGAAGAAGGCCTTCTATGCATACCTACCTCGCGACTTTGCGCTTTCAGAACTTGAGCGGCTTCCCCTCGACTACGAGCACGTGAAGAACAGACTCCGCGTCAAGCTTCGTGCCGTCAGAAACACCGAGAAGAGCGTCCAGTTTTCGGCCTCGGCGGTGCGGGAGTGGTTTGCGACGTTCCTGGCAAGGCAGGGGTGCCCCTTCGAGGTCATCAACTTCATTCAGGGCCGTGCCGAGCGTGGAGTTCTCGAAAAACACTACCTGAACCTCGAGATCTTGGCCGATGAGTGGTATTCCGCCGTCGTGGATGACCTGAAGAAGGTTCTGGGGGGGTTGTGATGGCGGTTAGCGTCGCGCATGCGCGGCGTGTTGAAAAACCCGAGAAGGTGAGGATTTCGGCGGTCATATTTGTTGAGCACTACGAGGTAATTCTGGAAGTCAAGAGAGCCTTGGAGGAGGAGTTGGGCACTCCCGTCTCCGATAGCTTTGTTCTGAGACACATCTTGAGCGAATTTGCCCGTCAGAATCGAATCTTTTAATTTTTGTCATTGTGTTATGAACTTTTCATAACTCTTCACAAATAATGTTATATATAATGACTACTAACGAACATAATGACAACTTCAGATGGAGGCCTTGAGATGGCCACGTCTCGAACCCGGACTCGGAAGAAAACTTCCCGCGGGGCCCGCAAGGGCACCCGCAAGAAGAGGACCTCACGGAGAAGGAGGTGTCGTTGAGATGGCGTATGTGAATAGGAGGAACCGGAAGGGGCTAGCGATTGTGGCGGCGTTCCTCTTCCTGATGGGCGTCGTCGTGCCGGCCGCGTTCGGATGGCTGACTGTGAAAGCGATGGACCTCGGCATGGCGGAACCTCTTGAGTCGCTGACCGGCATCGCGCAGAAGTACGGTGTCGCTCCAGCCCTGCGTTCCGGCTCAGACTGGAATTCGTCGTATTTCATAAGTGTTGATCCGCAGTACTACGATAACGCGACGCAGAAATACTATGAGTTTAGGCCTGTATACGACTCTGATCAGGGACTACTTCTCGTGATGCCGGATACGAGTGATGCAATTGCAAGTTCTGCGATATCAATCTCGAAATGGGACATTCCGATCTACATCAGGTTCAACAAGACAGCGCTTGCAGATGTTGATAAAGTTGTCTTCTTCTTCAAGATTGTTGACAATGCTGGCAAGAACTTGGCAGGCGCTGGAACTGTGTATATCTCGACAGACGGGAATATTGTCAAACAGTATTCTGTCAACATGACAGAAGCGCAGAATCACACAGTGAAGGTTGAGTTTGACATTGACGCAATCACGAGGCTCAAAATACAGAGTGCTGATATTGTCAAGCTTGCATTCCATTACTCAATTGATCAGCCATTAGATGGCATTGTATATGGTTTCGATGTTGGCTTGTTCAATGTCAGGAAGGTCAACGCTTCTGCCGCCGCGAACATCATGCTTGCCTCGTCGGGAATCCTCGGCTGGATCGGCGCGCTCGCGGCCACGCCCTATTGGAACCCCATGTCGAACCCGAATCACCGCAACGTCCGCGGCGCGGTTCGGAGGGTTAGGCGCATTCGCAGGAGGTGATACGGATGGCGTACGCATATCGCAGTAGAAGAAGATTCAGGCGCATTTCTCCGGCTGGAGAGCGCATCCTGCTTCTGAGCATCGTGATTTTCATGTCAATAATAGCCTTCTACGCCTTCAAGAATTATCTCATGACCGGCTCGTTCGGCCTGGTCGCGGCAGTCAGCGCAACGCAGAACAGGATTTCAACCGGCCTCAAGGGCATCAAAACATTCTTCGGTAGCCTGTTCGGCATGCTCCTCGACGGCTACGCTGGCTTCACCAACGCGGTAGTTTCAGCGGCTTTTCATGGCAATTGGGCGGCAATGGTCTTCCTGAGCGGCTACGCGGCGCTGGTCTTTGTCCTGCTGTGGAACTACTTTGACACGGGCAAGTTCGTGAGGTGATGCCCTTTTCCTCTTTTCAAAATCTCAAGGAGGGTCTAAAACGAGCGATTGGCCAGAACCAATTCAGTGGCTCATCGACAACTTCGAGAGAATCAAAGAGGTCTTTGATCACATCTTTGCAGTGTTTGACTATTTCATAGCATTTGTTGACAAATTGAAAAATGGCGGCGCGGAATTAATCAACTGGATCTGGCAGAACACAGTGGGTAAGGTTAGGGACGTTGTGAGCAACATGATAGGAAACACGGCGTCGGGGGTCTTTGATAAGCTGAAAGACATCGTACTCGCACCTTTTCACACTATCGGAAGCGTCCTCAGCTCAGCGTATCACAGTATTCAGTCAGCAATCTCATTCCTGCCAGCACCTCTACAAATCATTCTACTCATAACACTCGCTGGAGCGATGACGCTCGGCGTCATTTGGGTTCTCAAGAGGTTGTATGAACTGTTGTGAGGTGGTGAAGGGTGAACGTGATAATGAAAAGAAAGCGCTTGCTTGCTCTGCTCGTGCTAACGCTGATGCTGATTAGGGTTCACGGCGTCGCGGCGTATGGCGACGACACCGGCTCAGGAATCATTGACCGTATCACCAACGCAATCGGAGACTTTTTCGGAGCGATTATAAACGGCTTCAAGAGCTTTTTCGATGCTATCATAGACGCGATTAAGTGGCCTTTCACGCAGGTCGGCTATATGTTCGCGAACGTTTACAACTGGAGCTGGAGCCACTTGGGTCCATTGGGAGTCGTCGCCTTCGTTGCTATCGCTGGAATGACGGCGTACGTGGCGATATTCTGGTTCAAGCAGAATATGGAGCAGATTAAAAACTGGTGACGGGTGGTCAGGGTGGCAGTAAGGCACAAGGTCGCAGCGTCTTCACTCTTTTTCATTTACCTCGCCCTGCTCGTCAGCGGCCTACTGCAAGCGATTATCAGCGGTTACCTGAACATTTACATGAGTAATTGGGCGCTTCACTTCCCGCCGGACTTCTTTCGTGCTCTGATTTACAGCTTTACAGGGCGCTCGATTCCGCAGATTCAGATCCCCGTGAAGGAGATTTTGACCGGCGCGATGGTAGGGTTAATCGGCATGATGATCGGCGCGTACTTCAAGCGCGCTTTTCACATCTCGTTCGGGTGATGGTGATGAGGAAGGTCCTTCTCGTATTTATCATTATGATTATGTATGCAAGCATGGTCGCGGGGCAGGGGTGGTATAACGCCGCCGCAGCGACGAATACGAGCGAGAACGTTTCAGCACTCGCTAATTTGACTGTGAACGCTACGCTGAAAGCGATGAACGCGACTCAAAAGCTTGCTAACGAGACGAGTCACGCACTTTCAGCTATCCGCGCTAAATTCAGAGATAAAGAGACGATAAACTGGACGCTTCTCGATAAGACGCACTTCTCCGAGTTCTACGTTCCCGCGGCGAATCAGTCTTTCTTCGTGAGCATCATAAGCAAGCATGAGAATTCAAAAATAGCGATAGCATACAGCGAGAACACGCGCTTTCTCTACGAGAACGTTTACCTGACGATAATAAACCGCAATCAGAGCAACCTAACCCTTCGTTTCATCACTGACCAAGACGCGAAGACTTTCGAGACGAACAAAGAGTTCACGATGATGAAGATTCACTTCTCTGACGAGGTTCATAGACTCAGCTTCTACGTGCTCGATGGAAATACGACGCTCTTCAGCTTTGAGAACATCACGATTCTGCACAGAACCTACGAGAGCTACGTCATAGAAGAAAGCAAAGAGAAAGTTACGATTGACAAATCAAAGTACTTTGGCATCCAGTTCGGCTATATGCTCACCGGAATGTTCCTGGCCTTCGGCTCATCCGTCTTCTGGATTAGGAGAAAGAAGAAGCAAAAAGAAGACACAATTTGGGGCGGGTGGTGAAAATGCCCGACGATAACCATGTGCAAGAAGTTTACCAGATGTCGGTTTGGTACGACATCTGGCTTACAATCAAGAAGTGGACCCCTCGCATCGTCGCAATAATCCTCATCATCGTCGTATTGAGGTATATAATTCTCCACGCGCCCACATGGTTCGGCTCGGCCCTGATCGGCTTTCTCATCGCCCTCGTTCCGAGCTACTTCCTCGTCTCACAGTTCTTCCGCGTTGACTACATGGTCTTCCTGGTCCCCGACCTGAAAAACCGCACGCTCACACCATACTTTTTCCCAACCAAACTCTTCAAAGAGGGCAGATGGGAGATTGACGGCGTGAAAGCCCCACACAAGTCGCTCCGCCTTGAAATCCAAGACAGTGAGATAGACCAATTCCTCAAAGAGATAAAACAGACCGAGGCCGAAATCAGAAAGCTCGAAAAGGAAAAGCATGAGCTTGAAGAACTGCTGTTTGACACCATGGCACTCGAGAACTCAATCAAAAAGAAAGAGGAGCAGATAGACAAGCTCGCGGATGAGATAAGAGAACTGCGCAGACAAATAAATAAGCTCTACGAGCAGTATGAGCAGGAGACTGACGACGAGAAGGCAGAAGCGCTGAAGAAAAAAGCGAAAGAACTCGAGAAGCAGGTAAAAGCGAAGGAAAAACAGATGGACAAGCTCTACAAGATAGTGGATAAACTGCGCGAAGAACTTGAGGACAAGGAGGAAATCAAGCGAGAAATAGAACTCCTCGAGGACGAGATACAGGACCTCATAGCGAAGAAAAACTTTCTCGTCCAGGACCTTGCGTGGATGGGTGACGAGGACGACATAAAGGTCTTCATCGCGGACAAGATAGACTTCGCGGAGCGGAAGATATACCTCTCACCCCTGCACGGTTATTCCGACATGGAACTGCTCCTCAACGGCAGGCTCTTCGACCAGATGAAAGGCATGCTCCGGGACTTCGTCCAAGAGTATGCAAAGCTGAAAGCAAGCTACAACTATGAGGTTTATGCCAAAGCGGCCGAGCTTCTTGACAAGATAACCGGCCTTGGTATGGATGAAGGAATAATACCTCTTTCAGGAGGTGAGAACGATGAACGACTGGAACTACCAGAAGGAACTCTATAAACTCCTCCAGAGGGCCGAGAAAGCAAAAGTAGTGACAAAATACGAAATCGGCGACGTCCTGCCAACCCTTGGAATATTCAACACTCGGCCAGAGGAGTACAATGTTCTCCAGGACGCTCTCATAGTCGCCCAAATCTACCTCAAAAGAAAAGGCATCCACAAATTCAAGCTCGAATACCTGCCAGAACCCTTAAGGATCGCCGTGGCAAAATACTACGCCAGAGCCATCAACAGGAGCGTTAACTCATTCACAGACAGTAGAAGAATCTGGTTTTGGGTGGACCTCACAGAGGACAGAAAAGAAATCATCGAGCCTGAGAAAGTCACCCTCGAGGACATTGTCTATAACTGGTCCGAGAAAGCCAACGTGCTCATAATCGCCGTAACCGCAGAGGGACGCGGAGGCAGCTCCAACAACATGGGGTACGGGAAGACTGACTTCGCTTTTAAAATCGCTGAAAAACTCCTCGATATGGAGCAGGTTGATGTAATCATCTCCAACGCCCGCCTCGACCCCGAGGATGAGAACTACGAGAAATTCAAAGACAAATTCGTGGTAATCAACCGCTTCTCCGAGCTACTGAACTACATATTCCGGCACCGCGACAAGAGAAAAATATTCGTCTTCGACGAGGCTGCCATCCACCTCATGTCCAGGCGCGCAAGCTCGAACAAGAACGTCCTCTTCCTCAAACTGCTCGTCCTCTTCAGGAAACTTCGCACAAACGTCGTATTCACCACCCAAGACCTCGGCCTACTCGACAAAGCAATACGAGACTTCCTCGATGTTCGTATAGTGAAGAAAGACCTAACCACCGCAGAAGTCTACGACAGCATAAACGGAGAAATCTACATCCTCGAAAACATCAAAGCGACAAAAATACCCTTCGTAACGGAAGACATAGCGCCCTTAGCCCTCGACATCGAAGAAAAACAGCTCGACGAACTCATAATGAAATTAGACTATTATTTAAATACGAACATCGAAATCGAAAAACCAAACTCCGCCGCGCCCACAATTTCGACGAAGAAGAAAGGACACCTCGAAAAAACCCTCATGAAGTACTTCGTAGAACACTACGAGGCAACCTATTACGACATCGAAACAGACCTCGGCATAGACCGGCGGAGCGCCTCATACTACCTGCCCAAATGGGCCAGGGCCGGCTACCTCGAGAAAACCGCCAGCAGGCCGGCCCGATACAGACTAACCCCCGAAGGGCACACCCACTTCTCACAAAAAATTAAGGAGGTGGTTTGATGGCAGGGAATTGGTTACTGCTAGCGCTTCTGAACAAAGTGCTAAACTTCCTCGCAAAGATATTCTCAATGTTTCTGTTAAAAGGCCTAATAGAAAGATACCTGCCCCAATACGGAGCATCACAGTACGTAGCAATGCTTCTTGTTGGGGTTCTAGCATTAGCAATATTCCTTATAATGACGAGGAAGTGAGAGGGAGATAAAACAAAAGAAAGCCGCCATTAGAACGTAGCCTTTTTATTTTCTCCCAACGTACCTCCTTTGGTGAAAACCCCAATGAAAAAGCTCCTTATCACAGTGGTTCTCATCATACTGGTGATGGGCGCCGGATGTGTCCAGAATGTTCCAGCCAAAGATACTACCACACCCTCAAAGACGACAAGCGTGCCTCAGCCGAATACTACTCATTCTGCGTCTGTCTCGACGTCCTCAATTCCTCCGGAACATAACAAGACCCCTGCAATGTCCAACAACATCATAAAGACATTTAACATTGACATAGACTACAGCTCAGACACCGATGCCCTGATAGTTTATCTGACCGTAGAGAAGCAAACGGATTACATTCGCGTTGACGGCACTCTAAACCTCACGATTAAGGACAGGTACGGATTTTTGATATACAACGGCACCCTCAGAGTCCACAAAACCGACTTTGAACATTATACTGAGGAGTTCATTGGATTAGATGACAAGCCCCACAATCTAACAAAATACAAAGCCCGCTACATTCTGCCCCATCCTAAGAAAGGCCTGACCAATGAAGGCTACATCAAAGCGACGTTGAAAGTGGGGAACCAGATATTGAGCAGAGAATTCCTCTCGTCCGCCCTTCCAGAGATGAGCTTTAGGGAAAAGAAGGCATACTTCGAAGACCTCTATCTAAGACACGCCAAGAACGTGAGCATAATCCAAACTCAGGGAGGAGTCCAGATTGAAATCTACTGCTACGGGATATACGTGAACCCCGAGGACCTCAAGGAATACCTGAGATTAGATATAGAGTTCCGGAACGTCCAGAACTATACGATAGAGCTAAGAGAAAGGAGCGACACAAAACTCCTGGCAGGTGGAATTCCAGTTGAATCCGAGGACCCGATAGAATTTTACACACTAAACCTTGACCCAAACGAGACCATCAGAGAGACCCTGTTATTTCCAATGGAAGAGATAAGCCTGAACACCAAGACAGCGACCCTCAAACTGTCACTAGAGATATACCTACCAGAAAGAACGTTTTGGATTCCACTAACAGAAATTCCAGCAAACATAACCGCATACCCACTCAAAGTGGAGCTCAAAGACGTCAAATACTACACCAAGGACCTGTGGGGAGTCAAAGAACAGTTTGTGAACATCAGTGTCACCGTGACCAATATCGGGGATGACATTGTGTATATCCCGTGGATGGACTGGACATTGGACACACGCTCCTACTCGACGTTCGACAGTACCCTTCCAGGGGACCTTCGTCCAGGACAAACCGCAAGTGGAGTGTTGGTGATTGAGGCTGACGAATTATCCGAGAATCCAACCCTGAGAGTAGTTATCCCCTCAGCGCGGAGAACACTAAAGTTCAAGGTACCCATATCTCTAGAATTGAACAATTAGTCCGTTTAATCCCCCTATCTTTTGTCTATTGTTCCACAAACCTTTTTTAGGTGATTAGTTGGTATATCTCGCGCTAAGATAACTGGAGGGGGACAAATTCACATTCCCACTATATACCCCTCATGAATTAGGTATCCCAATAAGATAAGCAAGATTGAGATAAGCAAGATTGCACTTATAAACATCAAAATGACCAAACAAACTTTGCATAAATCCCACCTTCCATTCCCCTTTTTAAGTTTAGACTTTCCCCCGAGGGCCATGAAAAGGGAAAATCCTAGACCTAGCACCAGTACACATCCCCACGGTAAATCAAAACATTCTAAGAATGACACTATCAGTATCGCGATTAACAGGATGAATCCTGAGATCCTCTCCACCCATATTTTAACTAGATCATCCTTCTTAGTGCGGAATAGTGCAATTGCGATTGCCATACTGGCTCCGGTAATTAGTATAGACCAATATGTTAACACAAAATTTAACTCTGTTGCTGGAACTACTATAGCCATGAAAAACAAAGATGTTAAGGCGAGCCCTGTTTTATTGAACATAATACGTACTGCCCTATCCACATTAACTAAGAACTCTCTGATCTGATCCTTAGTATCCACCCTCCCGTTAATACTACCACTCCTTGGACTCTCCACTTAATCCACCTCCCGGAGATTATAATGAGATGTTAACCTCTGACTATCATATTTATTAGGATAATTATCCTCCTCCGCTCGTTTTTGAATCAGCAATTAGGACGTATTACCACAACGTATTTTAACATTTCGCCGCCGCGCGCTGGAAAATCGCCAGAATTTGAGATATCACCCAAAAACTCGAAAAATCCCGAACACATTACCCGGAGAAATTCACCATCCCGGGAATTTTTCGCAATCTTTATTTATTAAATAACGAACACCATAACAATCATGGTGACAGGGGCGGGCAACATGGCGGGCGAACCTAGCGACAGGATCATCGAGCCGCTGGCGAAGTATCCTACAAAGGTAATGGTTCAAGGGAGAATTACGTTGATAAGCACAATTAGAGAATACTATCATATTGATCTTGGGGATTTTATTGAAGTCATCATAAGGAAGCCTTCAGAGGAAGGACTCCTGAGAGGACATTTCTTGGCCAGGGTTTATGACAAAGGATACATGACAATCCCTAAGGGGCTCAGGGATGAACTTAGGATCCAGAAAGGCGACTTCGTAGAAGTCCTTATCATTGATATAATCAAACCAGAGGAGCTTCTCGGCGAAAAGGCCAAACTCCTCAGAGGCGTCATAAAGGGCAAGTATGAGGTCCTGACCCCTGAACAGGAGTTAATGCTGCTAAGCCACTCTGCAATCCACTCTCGTTCTTTTTTGAAATAAATATATATCCATCCATTTAATTCCGGCAAATTACTACTTAGTGTTAAGAATTAGGCCGATTTAATTATCCATAACTTTTGACCTCCCCATAGCTCTCATGAGAAAGGAGAAATACCACTATTCTCTTCTCTTCTTTCATGATGAATTAATTGTATATCCATCCAATTCCGCCCCTAAAATAAAGCATAAAGTAAAGTATAAAGTAAAGACTTATCTTTCTTTCCTTTCTTTCACTTTCTCTCTGTTGTTTGGTGTTTGGAGCATGTTGTCTTCTTGGTGGAACAAAAATCTTAAATACGTTAATAACGTATACGTTAATGACGTATTTAGAGCTAATAACGTATGGAGGTCAGGACCGTGGCATTCAAGAAGAAGTGGGTTGTGGATCTGCCTCCTGAACTATGGTATGAACTCGAGAACATGAAGAATGGCAGGACTCGCGAGGAACTCCTCAGGGACCTACTCAAAGCGGTGGACAAAGACACCTGGAAGTTGGTTGGGGAGAATAGAGCTCTCAAGGAACAGGTTGCTGTTCTGAATGAGAAAGTACGCGCCCTTGAGGCTGAGCTCGCAAAGCTCCGCGAGAGGCTGGCCAGGACAAAGGTTTCAAGGTGAGAACATGGCGAGAAGAGGGGCCCCAAAGAGGCGCCAGGAGCCGGTTGAAGACATCCACATTCTCATGCAAGTCAGTTATGTTAGAAAGTTAGACGAGCGCAGGGGCGCCCTCTCGCGGAGGGAGTACATTGAGCATCTCTTAGACGCCGCCGATGCTAACGTTGCAGATCTGATGGTTGAGCGCGACGAGTACAAGGCTGAGGCAGAGAAATCGCGTAAGGCTTACGAGAAGCTCGAGGCTCGCACGCTGAAGCTTGAGCAGGAGGTCGAGAAGCTCAAGCTAATCCGCCAGGTCCTCGAGGAAGAAAACCGCCAGCTCAAGCAGGAGCTTGCAGAGCTGAGGAAACAACTCAAGATGTCCGCCCGCGAGCGCAGGGCCGAGGACCTCAAGCAGGAAATTTACGAGGTCATCAACCGCTATGGCAAAAACGGCAGTATCAAGATGCTTGAGCTCCTCAAGAGACTCGGCTATTCTGGCGATTTGGTAAAGCATGCGAAGGAGTTGCTCGAGGAATGGTTCATCGACGAGGGCAAGATTCTCGTTTCAGAAGAGCTTGGCCTCAAGGTCGAGAAAGTCTACGGCTTTGGAGAGCTCGCTTGGGTGGTGAAGCTCAACGACTCCTTTCGTTTTGGAGAACTCGTCGAGGTGAAGGCCGATGTCTGAGGCCCCCAAGCTGTCTGAAAGGTTGCCGGTTTCAAAGGCAACCAAGGAGCGGCTCCTGGCTTTCGTCAGGAGCCATGACAAGGTGAAGAACGTGGATGAGGCAATTTCGTTCTTGTTGGGCTTTTACAACACGCACCGGAGGGATGAGGAATGAGTGAGGCAGCTTTCTGGAGTTGGGTTGCTTCGGAAGTGAAGCAGACCCGCCCTTCAGAAAGCCTTGAGGACGTGGTAGCGTGGCTTGAGGAGGAGAAGGCCAAGGCGGAGGATTTGAGGTTTTCGTATTCGCTTCGCAACGAGCCCCTCAAGGCGGCTTACGAGGAGGGGCGGCTGGAAGTCATCAACACAGTTCTGAACAAGCTCAGGAGGGTTGGAGCATGAACGATTGGGGCGTTCTCTATGGAGTGAGGATACTCGAGAAGCTGACTGACTGGAAGTCGGCTCGGGAGGTTGCTGAGGAGTTGGGTCTTCCCGAGCCTGAGGTTAAGGCAACTCTTGAAGCCTTAACAAGGAGGGGCTTAGTGTTCCGGGATGGTTTCCGCTACATTCGCCAGGGGGGTAGGGCATGAGGCGCTTTGGAGGTTTTGTCCGGGCTGACCTTCTCTCCGAAATTGAAGAGGCTCTTAGCAGGATTGATTATGCGGAATTCCAGGTTCAAGACTGGAACGTGAAGAGTGAGCTTGACATCGCGAAGAAAGCCCTCTACCGGCTAAAAGAGAAGCTGGAGGAGGTTGGAGCATAATGGCCTCCCGCACGGCTTTTGTCTACGATTCCTCTTTTCCTCTCCATCAGCTCGAAACGTTCTTCATTCGGCACTCGAAGGATGTCTTCAACCGCCTCGAGTTCAGCCGGGCGCTCGAGCAGGCGAGAGCGTTGGCAGGGAAGGAGCACTTCGTCAAAGTTATGGACGTGGACGCGCTGGTGACGGTTGACAACGTCATCAGGGCCGGCTTTGAGATCAAGACGCTCAGGGAGAGCGTGGTGAACTACTCAGACGCGAATGGTAGGTACGTGAAGGTGAATGGCAACCAGTACAAGACGTACATGGACTTCGTGAGGCGGACGGGGATTGATGTTTATTACCTTATCCGCGTGCAGGGCTGGAAAGGAGTCTACTTCTACCTGTGGAGTGTTCTCCGGGCGCCGGTTCGGTTCGAGTGGCTCGGGAGCAGGGAGCACGGGACTTATGATTACTACGCGCTCGTCAGACGCGAGAAAGTGGCGAAGCTCAGTGGGGATGAGTTGGCTAAGGCGCTCAGGGACATTCTGCTCGAAGGGGGGCGCGGGTGATTCACACGGATAACTCACAGGAGGTGTTGGAAAATGAAGGTTGGTGTCTATGTTGGAGAAAAGGAGATAGATAAGGTTCGCATCTGCGAAGACTATGAAGAGGCGTGGGAGCACGTCTACGAGGAGCTCGACTTCGAGCTCCTCGTAGACGGGATGAAGGTCTACTACGGTGGCAAAGTGATTCTGGAGGCATACAAGCCCGACTTTAACACTGACGGGCTGGACTATGAGGACATTAAGGAAAAGCTCCACGAGGAGCTGACGCAGTGGAAGGGCATCATTTACCTCGTAGACCTCTGATTTTTCTTTTTACTCTGCAAGGGGTGGGAGGGATCCATGTGGCGATGATCTTTGAGACCGAGCTTCGAAAGGAGGGTTCGTAATGCAGAGCGTTAACTTTCATACGAAAGTTAAGGCAAAACAGGGCCGAAACCCCAACAATGACAAAGAGAAGCCACGAAAGTTAAGAAATGTCAAAATGTTCGGGTGGGACAAAGGCCTCGACTACGAGAAGACATACAAACTCATACTGAACCACTACCGCCAGGCAACCAGGGACACCTCCAAGGCCTATGACATTATACTGCTGACACAGCTGAGAAATGGATCCCGCTTGACCGAAGCTATCAACTTCCTGAACAAGATAGCCGAGATGAAGCCCTTCAAGCGGCAGGCCACCATCATCGTCGAGAAGAGAAAAGACAAATACGAACGCCAGATGATTCTGCCCGAAGAGATCAGCAAAGCCGAGCTAATGAGAGTATCATATATCATTAGAGAGGCCAACCGCTGGAAGGTGTCAGGATACTGCAAAAGGACCTACGGCTTCAACACTCACGCCCTGAGATACGCCTTCATCTCATACCTATCCAGGAAAGGCGTTTCTCCGCAGATAATCGCCAAAATCACGGGGCACAAGTCCCTGGAATACATCATCTACTACACTCAACAGATCCAGGCCGAGGACGTCCTGAAAAACCTGCCGAGGTGAGGACCATGACCGTAATGGCTATAACAATGGGGCGCCAAGCATTTCCGCATGGCCGCATGTGGCCATGTGTGGCCACACAAAACGAACCTTGGAGAGTGCTTTATATGCCCCAAAGAAGGCCGAGCAGGCGTAGAATTCCAGTGCATGTTACTTTGGATCCAGATGTCCTCAAACTCCTGGACAGCGCGACTTATAACAGGTCTCGTTTCATCGAAGACGCCATTTTAGAGCGGCTCTCAATCATAGAAGGGCGTGGGGTCGAGAGAAGCGCGTTTATGGTGCCCCGGCCGGGATTTGAACCCGGGGCGCGGGCTCGAAAGGCCCGCATGTTTGACCGGGCTACACCACCGGGGCTCGATATTAGGGAAGGGCGAGCGTTTAAAAATCTTTCGTATAACCC
>Ga0256831_1000969_pt1 | contig 15187 bp, 11 predicted proteins | sample 132544metaG_FD_189087 | JGI IMG/M metagenome (GOLD analysis project Ga0256831, IMG submission 189087) | Hydrothermal vent microbial communities from Lau Basin, Pacific Ocean - 132-544 | ecosystem: Environmental > Aquatic > Marine > Hydrothermal vents | place: Pacific Ocean: Lau Basin | collected...
GCACGCGCTTCGTGATCGTGAGCCCCCTGGTCATGAATCCCCCTCCTCCAACTCCTGGGCCAGGGCCTTGATGCCCGCCGGGTGGAAGGTCACCGAGACCGTCCCCTCCACGCCGTCGTAATCCACCCGCTGGATAAGAAGGCGGAGGACCCGGGCCTGCTCCCTTGGGACCAGGGAATCCCACACGGGGTCGAAAAGGGCCAGGGCCCGGGCGACCTCCCTTTCGTCCACCATTTCCCGGCCCAAGGCGATCAGCTCCTCCCGGACCTGGGTGGACCGCTGCTCCGTCGCCCGAATCCGCTCCTGGAGGTCCGCCACCTGGTCGGTGACCCTTATCCTCGTGCCCAACTTGCCCGCCAGGTCCCGGAGTTCCCGGTCGTGGCGCCTGAGTTCCCGGTCCAGGGCCTTCTTTTCCGCCTTCAGCTCCTGGATGCGCTTGCGCCCAAGCTCGCCGGCCTTCTTCAGGGTCTCCCCAAGAAGGGAGGGATCCCGGCCGATGCACCGGACTTGGTCCACCACGAACTTCTCGATCTCCTGGGCCGGGACCGACTTGGTCGGGCAGGTGTGCCAGCCCCGCCTCTGGGCGTTGAGGCAGACGTAATACCGGTATCGCTTGTTCCTCTTGGTGGTATAGGCGTGGACCATGGCGCACCCGCAGGACTTGCAGTTCAAAAGCCCCTTTAGAAGAGCGCCGTAGCGGTTCCGGAGGGATGCGCCGCCCGTGGCCCCGTTGTGCTTGAGGGTCTCCTTCACGCGGCGAAAGATCTCGCCCTCCACGAGCGCCGGGTGCTCCCCGTCATGGATTTCGTCCTTTTACGTGACCTTGCCGATGTAGAGCACGTTGGTGAGGAACCGGTAGAGGCTGGTCTTGGTGAAGCTTTTCCCCCCTGCTTCGCGGCCCTTCTTTGTGACCCACCGTTTTTGCCTCCAGCCCCGGGCCTCCAGCTCCTTTACAGTGGGGATGAGGGCCTGGCGCTCGAGATAGAGCTCGAAGATGGCCCGGACCCGGGCCGCCTCCTCCTCGTTGACCAGGAGCCTCCCCCCCCGGGGGTCCACGTCGAAGCCCAGGATCGGCCTGCCCCCGGACCATTTCCCCTTGCGCCTCGTGGCGGCGATCTTGTCCCGGGTCCGCTCGGAGATGATCTCCCGCTCGAATTGGGCGAAGGAGAGGAGAATGTTCAGGGTCAGGCGCCCCATGGAACTGGTGGTGTTGAACTGCTGGGTGACGGAGACGAAGGAGACATGGTGGGCGTCGAGAATCTCCATGACCTTGGCGAAATCGAGCAGGCTCCGGGAGAGGCGGTCCACCTTGTAGACCACGATGCAATCGATCTTCCCGGCCTCCACGCCGGCGAGAAGCCGCCTCATGGCCGGCCGGTCCATGTTGCCGCCGCTGAACCCGCCGTCGTCGTACCGGTCCTGGAGGCAGGTCCAGCCTTCGCCCTTCTGGCTCGCGATGTAGGCCTCGCCGGCCTCCCTCTGGGCGTCGAGGGAGTTGAACTCCTGCTCCAGACCCTCGTCGGTGGACTTCCGAGTATAGATGGCGCACCGGACCACCCGGGCTTCATCCTTCTTTCTTGCCACGCCCCTTCCCTTTCTTCACGAGCCCAAAGAAGTGGAATCCATTCCAGTGGGTGCCCGTGATGGCCCTGGCCACGGCAGAGAGGGACTTGTAGACCTGGCCCTCGAACTCGAAGCCCCGGGGCAGGACCCGCACTTGGATGGTCCGGCCCTTGTAATCCCGGACGAGCAAGGCCCCGGGCAGGGGAAGCCGAGGGTCCTGGGAGGCTGGGAGGGCCCCCACCTTCGTGGCCCCCACTTCAAGGGGCTCCTTCCTCCTGGGCGCCGTGAGCCGCACCTCCGCGCCCTGGGCCAGTTCCCGGGCCCGCTGCCGCGCCCGCTCGGAGAGGCCCCCCTCCACTTCCGCCTGGAGCCTCCATGCGATCCTCCGGATCAAGAAACCCCTGTGCCGGGAGTTCGTCACCTCCCCGAAGACTGTGTCTTTTCGGCAAGGGTGAAGGAAGAGGGGTAAAGGTCGGGGGTAGGGTCGGCTGCCGTAGGTTATGACCCAAGGAGGCAGCCGATGACCAAGAAAACCGAATCCCTTCTTCCCCTCTCCCTGGCAAGGGCCCGCCGGCGGTTCGAGGCATGGCGGCTTCGCAAGCGACCCGGAGCCCGGATCCCCGAGGCCCTTAGGGCCAAGGCCGTGGAGGCCGCCCGGGAGCACGGCCTGGCCCGCACCTCCCAGGCCCTCAGGCTCGACTACTACACCCTAAAGGGCCGGATGGAGAAGGCCTACTCCCCTCTGGCTCCTCCCACACCAAACCCGCCTTCCAGGAGGTGGTGGCCCCCATTTTTTCCACTCCTGCCGAATGCCTCCTCGAAGTGGAAGCCAAGGACGGCACCCGCCGCCGGGCACATCTCAAGGGCGACTCCCTTCCCACCCTCAGCGCCCTGGCCCGGGCCTTCCTGGAAGGAACCGCGCCATGCTCCAGGTGACTCCCCACTCGCAACCCTCTTCATAACCACTCTCCACCGCCAGGATATCACCTAACCCATTGATACGAAATAACTTCTCAAAGAACAGCACGCCCCCGAGGGGGCGGAAACGGCGTTGATGCGGATTTCCGCTACAGTCCCAACCGGGCCGCCACATCCTCGTAATCAGGGTCCTCGGCGTAGAGCTTCTCGAGCTCGCTGCGCGCCCGCCGGCGCTGGCCGAGGTCCTCGTAGACCAGGGCCCGTTCATACCTGAGCGCTCGAAGCAGTTCCTCGGACCGATGGAGAACTTAGCCTCGCGGAATGGTGCGTCATACCTGGTGCGGCCCTGATTCATCTCCAAAAGGGGAAGGTTATTGGATCCCAAGAACTTTACAATGCGTCGACAAGAAAGCCAATCTCAATCAAGTACTTTAGGAAGTATCCTGCTTGTGCCGCGATTTCTCCGTGGACCAACACTCCCATTTCAAGATTTCCAGTCAATCCTGGATGGGTTAAGTTAGCGCTCCCGATATAAGCGTGCTTGTTATCCACGATCAATATCTTAGCGTGAGAACCAAGCATCTTGTCGTCATCTATATTTGGCTTGGGTTGTAATAAACGAAAACGTTCTTTAACAAGCAGGGTAGCCCATCCATTTTTAAACGTTGCAATTCCTTCTCTGGTACTGATAACCTCCAAATTAACACCCCGTATGTAGCAAACTTGAGCGCGCTAGCTAAAGGATTTGCCTCCACCCCTTCAGATGCCTGAAAAAAGGGGGATGCTATCATAATGTGGACCTCAGCCCCTGCTACCAACTGCGTTAGAACTCCCAATGTCGTCCTCGCGGACATTCTTTGCGCCAGTTGGTCTCCATACTGTTTAGGGGGGGTGATGACTAATTCTGCCTTGCAGTTATTATCCACAATCCTCACCCCCCGAAAGACATATCAAGGTAACCCACCGCAATGTTCCCGAGCTCTGGGTCTGGCCCCCCAAAAAGAAACGCCCGACTCAAATTTAGATTAAATAGACGGCAGCTTGTTTCTGGGAGATGAGTACAGGCGTGGCAGCTGTTTTCCCGATCACGGCAAACTGGGTCATATACACAGCGTCGCGTATCCTTTATTGCACGGAGCCATTCTGGCAAGGATTGCTCAAACAGCGCTGTCAAAGCTCCTATGGTAGCACCGAATCGATGATTGCAATAAATTACACACATCAATGCTCGCGGTATAAGGTATTCTGATAGACTCGTGCGTTCCAATCCGCATAGCAAAGCCGCCTGACGCAAGGACAAGTGACTCATAGTATGTAATAGGCCCAACACCATTCGTGCTTGGGGATTATCATTGTGCAACGTTTCACGCAATGGCACATCCTCGAATAATTGTACAAAATAGGCGTTGCGAGAAAGTGTTTTATCCCTGCCGGAGGGGATGTGTGGGGCAACCCCATTGCAGTCCAACCAAGCACAAACTCGCTCAGGATCCAAGCTAATCAGGAGGGCATCAGCTTGCACTTGATCTACAAAAATGGGAAACTTGCCACCATGCTCACGCATTGGCGGAAAAGGATTAAGCCTGCATTCGTTAGGAGCATATTCTGCACGGCTATACCCATAGGTGGCAGTGATGATAGGGAAATCTGTCACTAACACAAGCCGATTCAAGCCCATCTCGCGAGCAATTTGACCTGCTGGTGATAGCGGTGTCTCGCTGAGTAGTTCTCTAGACTGATTGTTCTCTAAAAGCATAACGGCTTCTAGCATTTCCTGGCCCGCATGTTCCCATGTTTGGCTCGATACCCCCGTATAGTCCTCCAAGACCTCTTTAATGGCAACGGGAGTTGAAGACCGGCGTTCCCTTTCCCTGTCGTGTCGCAAATTTTGTATTGCTCTTGCAAGTTGTTCAGCCGTCCAATTCTCCTCCTGCTGTTTGCGAAACAGGGCATCCAGATCCGTGCCAGATAGCCCAACATCTTCTCCCTGTTGGTTATCAAAACCCCATCGAGCGAAGTCCAGCAAGTTTTTACCTGTTACCTCGGGAATGCCTAGAAACTTCGCAGCAGCAAGAGCCGGCCACTCAGGTAAAGCTAGAAAATTGTCTAGGTTGCGATGTGGAATATTTAATAGTACGGCTATATGAGGATAAAAAGTACGTCCAGAACGATGGACCTCAATGTTCATGCGTCTTTTCTGATTTTCGTTGGGCCAACTACATTCTGTGCATGCGCCTCCATAAAGAGGCGACGTATAATTGCACTTGCGGCAGATCCAGCGAAAATTAGATATGCGTTCACTGCCACGAGAATCCAATGCCATGTAATTGGAAGTATGACACCTTTGGCAGATAGGAGGGCGTAAGGGGTGTAATGCTCCACACCTATGGATCTTGACGAATCGTATCTGAATTAATTGGCCTTTATTGCAATCCTGGCATATTGCTGGTGGCAACGAGTCGCTGTGACTATAATCGAAAATCCGACCACACTTGCGATTCTGACACCAGAATACTTTCGGAAACATCTCGGCTTGGACTTGTTGTGGATCCAACAACACGAACCTATTGGGGTCTCGCAATACTTCATCGCGTAATACCGGCCGAAAATCCGAGTGCCACGCTCTTGCTTCTTCCGCTACCTTGCGTAATAAAACAGCAGTATTCAAATCAGTTCGTTGCACACCGCGAATGCTCTCTACTTTAGCAATTGTCGCTACCCGCTCGAAGTCAAAGGTTCTACCCGGGAGGTAATTGAACAGCACTTGCTGCTTCCCTCGACTCATTTTACGGCCCATGACTCGCCTCCCCACTCAGTTTCGTAATGTTCTTATGGCCCATTGTGTACCGCTGCTGTCCAACTCGATCTCGATAGGCTCATCAACGTCCCTTAGACTACGCATAGGTCTTGGAATTAAGACTTCAGACACGAATGTTCCTGAACTAGCACCGATTATCTGATCAAAGAATTGCTTCACCCTGCGGTGAATCTCTTCGCGGAAGGATAGCTCTTCCGTCTTATTTCCGCCATGCACCAAATATGCTTCTTCTAACAACGGCACAAACTGTTCTACACGAAGATTGCCCTCCGCAATCTGTCTCTTCACAAAATCAAGCATGTAGTAACGATTTGGGTTGCTTTCCTTTGAAGTATTGGCGACTACTTGCAGCAAGATGCTCATGAACAGTCCGGGTAGAGTGCGATTAACACTAAACCGTGACCACCGATTTATTGCAACGGGCTCCACGAGCTGTCCAAGGAATTCATGGTACTTTACAAAATATGCATAGTGACTTTGGTCTCGTTCGCGCGCTGGATGTAAGCATGTGAACACAATCCCAACGTGCCTGCGTCCCACTCGGCTGGAAGCTTGTATATATTCCGCGTTCAACCTAGGCATTCCATAAAATATCATCGCGTTGAGGCGATCCACGTCAACGCCATGGCTAATCATACTTGTTGCAAGTACTGTATCGGGAGATGTTCTGGATTTCGCGGGTCGCTCTAATAGATCTAGAATGCGCGTAACTTCGTCAGTGCGAGTGCTTCCAGTTAGTTCTTCAATAACTAATGCTCGAAAACCATCCCGCATAAGATTTGGATTTACATCTCCTTCCAAATCTGTACGGACAGAGTTTAGTTCACGGTTGGCTAGGAAGTACGTTAGTGAAGTAGCATATAGATCAAGAAGGCTCCAATAATCGCTTGTCCCCGGCAAAAGAGCTCCTCCGTAAGGATTCGGATGACCGCTAGACAACGACTGGAGGTGCGAGATCTCACGATGATAATATTCGATAAGCTCCAGGATAGTGTTGAAAATGGTTTTATTATGTGGAATAATTCCAACAAACAGTCGCTGTGGATAATCCAATGTCGTTGAATAAAATGATTGTCCTAACGCTGGTCCCACACTAGGGAAAATCCTAGCGTTGGCTCTATCTCTGCCATACAAGTGTTCTACCTGACGTTCGAATGCTTCAATGGTGGCAGACGACGCGATAATTTTCAGGCTTTCATGTTCTCCAAATTCTTGTCTTATGCGCTGAACGAACGTTTCATAGTGCGCATCAAAAGTTCCCAAACCCTCCTTCAGTAGGTGTAATTCGTCTTGAACAAACAATGTTGGACCAGAAAGCCCCGCCGGAACCTTAGAAACTAATCGTTCTCGGCATTCCTTCTGGCAACACCTCTTCTTATAATAACCATGTTTTTTACAGTAGCCGTCAACTTGGCCGAAAACCTGACATAATTTGCGTTGATTACCTATTCCAGCTAGTTTATCTATGGTGCCAACAATAACGCTTGGCAGATAACGGTAGATTTCATTGTCTACTACATAGACAGGAATAACGCCGTCCTCGAATGAACAATTATCATTAGTACAACGGTGAATAATACGAACTGTATCCGGATCGAAGTCTACTCGTACGCTCGTTGTCCGGCATGCAGGGCAACGGACAATCCTTTTCCACAATTGGCGAGCATTATCGTCATTAGCTTGACTCCAGACTGCGTCATACAGGCCCTCCTGGTAGGGAGGGGTGATCTCGTTTGGGGTCGCTTCAGCACCTACAAAGTATCCCACAGCAAAACCGTCCACACTTTCTCCAGCAAGGCGTGGATCATCTTGCTCTCTCCGCACGAGTTCAGCAATGCATATGATGTCTGCCACACGCTGTGTCTGTTGCAATGTAAGTAGACGCAAGGGAAAGCGTATCCACGCCGTTACACCTGCTGATTTACCACGCAATCTGTCTAAAAAGCAGTGGAATACCAAAACTCCTAAATACGCCTCTGTTTTACCTCCTCCGGTTGGGAAATATATGATATCAACCTTGTCCCGTTCATATGCATACGAAGAGTGATCCTCTCGGAGAGCCACAATTCCGGGTATTTGACCAACTAAGAACACAATTTGAAACAGCCGCCACTCGGTCTTACCCCCTCGAAGAAAAGTTTCATTCGTTAGTTTGAAAGCGTGTAACACATCCTGGTCAGTTTTTATCAACTCAAGCCCCTTCTCGAAGAGAGATATCTCTGCTTCAAATTGTTGGCGATCGTTGTCATACTCCTCCCCAAACGTCTGTTCCCAATGTGGGTCACTTTTCAGGTATTCTTGACGCTTATCATCCCAAATTCGCCTATAGTCCTTCATAGAGGTAAGGATGGATTCAAGAATAGGAACCGGGTCGGTCGAGAGCTTGTCGAATGGGGCCTTCGGATCTGTACGAGTGACATACCGCATTTGGCGATAAACTGGAACATGCGTGGTAGTGAACGTCGGAGGCTCCATGCTAACCAACTCAACAGCGCAGTTAAAGCCACGCCCCCATAGATTACGGTCGTATCGAAACCCACGGGGTGCGAGAGTAAGCTCAAAAGGAAAAACAGTTCCGTTTGGAAAAATGAAAGTGGCTCTCGTATCAAACATGAATGCTTCTGTATTAGGAGAGGTAATCAGCATAGGAGATGTATTGACGAATTCAAGTAACATAACTATTGTCGAGGGGGCATGTGCTTGCCGCAGTTCGTAGCGCAACTCCCACCGCCATTGTGGAACTACATCTATATGTAGGGATTTGAGGAAAGCGTTGTACTCATTCTCAGACGCTAACGCAGCTTTGGGAACTTGGATGTAACTATTGGTTGCACCTCTCACACGTACACGGTCGGGATCTTGTATTGCGCGTCTTTGGGCGCGGGTGGTTTCATCGTTTAGAGCCCTCTGAAGTTCGGTCGTATCTACTTCCCACTTCCCGGCCTCATCTTGTCGGATGATAACACGCCCCTCAGCACAACATGTTACCTTGCGAAATCGTATAAAAAGCGAGTCCTGCTGCGTCCTTTCCTGACGGCGGTCCAGAATCGTCAAATTCGCCTCTGGAGATGCTACTGCGCTGTCGAGTTCGCTTGTTTGTGTCAATGGGTCGCTTTCTGTGTCAATGCCAAAAGCATTACTCTTACCAGTTGGTTCTTCAATCGTGCTACCATTATGAGATTTGTTGTCACTTTCTTTATCCAGCAACTGATGCTTACGCTGTTGCTCAAGAGTTGGAAATATGCGATAGTAACTAGACCACTGCACTTTTACAGTAACGGTTAATTGTTTACCGTCCGTGGGACGTAGCTGGAACTCGGCCCCAAAGGCAACAGGGGCCAATTTGTTTATCAATTCCCGGAAGTAGGTGGGTTTACCTATGGCATCCTGTGGCGCTTCTTCCTTTGGTCGTATATTGCCTATAAAATAAACATCGCGCGGGTAGTTTCTGAGGCATTCATTCTCACATTGTCCAGAGGCTTTCGAGCATATCCGCTCTACAAGGTTTTCTGTGAGTTTGACTTCTTCTTCGTGCTCCCATAGAATTCTATTCACTTGTTGTCCCCCTTTCAATCCATCCGAGCTTACACCTATCAAAGGGACCAGAAACATTCGACACTGACTTAACCTGCAACAGGATTAAAGAGTCTCGCACGTCGCTAAACGTCAAACCTGTAGCCTCATCAAGGAGATCATCGTCTGCTTTACTTGCACCGTACTGAATCCATGAATTCAAACGACGGGAGAGAGCAATATGCAAGGCGTGTATTCGATCACCAGCAGAATGGATTCTCCGGTAATGCCGCAATGTGAATGTCATACCTATTATTTCAGCGATACGTCGGAGATCCTCACGGTCTCTTGGACGTAAAGTGCAGCCAGAAACCCAAAATCGAAGAGTAACATCTGACTCTATACTGCTTCCTCGTTCTTTCATTTCGCGTAGGAGGTCATCGAGCGTTTTGCCCTTGCCTCGCCACTCAACATACGCTCTTTGGATTTCTGCTTGCCATTGGTGGATCAATGTCATGTGTATTTCGATAGATGGATGACGATGAACACGCGAGATGACGAGATCGTACAAGCTTTGTCGCTTCTGGCCAGATATGTAGATAACTTTATCCCCTACACGCAATGACTTAACATAACGTTTAGTAATTCTTATGTTTCCATCTACGTTATGTACAGCATTAACCTTTGCATCAGGAGCAAACAACCCGTACCAGTTATCAGAAAATACAATTTTAACTGCGTTATCAACTATAGATGCTTGGCTACCGGCTTCATCAATTTCACCTTCCAACGACATGCCTTCTGGCAGAGATGAATCAATCTCATCCTCCACCAGGAGCGATTGGATTTCATCTATTTCCGATAGCGGCTCCCACAGTGGCTTGATTTGCTCATATATCTCCTTGGGATGAGCCTTACTCGCAACAATCCTTGGAGCACACATATGCACTCCGCAATTCCCACTCGGGATACTTTCCGGCAAGTTGGCATTCGCCAATACGCTCAGTGACTCAGCAGCCTTCCGTGGATTAGTTCCGAGCCGTTCTCCCCACCAAGACACCACACGCGAAAGAGCAGGGAGTTGATATGGATACAACAGAATCTCGGGCTTAGTTGTTTTTAGAAAAAGGCCCATGCGCCTGGATTGGTCGGCGTTGGGTGGGGCAACAAGAACAACATCCCATTCGACATGCAGAGGTGGCGCATTATCGTTTTCTTCCTCCCTCTTCCATTCTTTGTCCTCCGGTGCATTTAGGACTCTCTTCTCAATCGCCGTCTCTGCCATTCTGAATGGTAGAAGCCAGATCCTCATTTCAGCTAAATCTTTTTCCGATGTATTCATACGGGCCAAGAGTGCAAAGGAAAATATAGACTTATCTGCGATGCTTGGGAATACAAGAACTTTCACTCTTTCACTTGATCTATCCTCAAGACATATATCAATCAGGGTATCCCAGCGCGGAGGGTCACGGTCCTGTAGGGCCTGATAAGCAGAATCAAGATGGTTTCTTGCTATTTCCAATAAATCCCGGATGTCCCGTACCGTTGCTCTGGTTTGAATGACATCCACGAATTTATCGTATGTACGCCGCAACTGATTGACAGGAGTAATACCCCAGTAGTTTCCCGCTTCGGCGTCAAAGAGATCTATAGGGGCAATTAATCTTTCTAACCTACGCAAGTATCTCCACCCAGTCATAATAGCATCATGAGAGAGGCGTTCCGACATCTTGGTTGTCGCAATCGAAAGAGCTCGATATGCCCCACCAAGGTGTAAAGAAAGCGTTTTGCTAGTATCTCCATTAATAATACAGGGCACAATCATTGCGGGATCTGTAGGTCTTACAACGAATTTGCATGCCTCTGCAGTATTAACCTTGCGTGGCAAAAGGTCAGTAGAAGCAAATGGCCATGTAAACACCGGCAACCCCACTTTTTCAAATACATCCACTATCTGCGATAGAGGGTTGCAAGACCAAGCAACAGTAGGAATACCTTCGCATTTTAGGTACTTCAACAACGTTGGGAGCCATCGTATTGTCGGCTCATCATCACAATCTATAGCAACCCAGCTAGGTCTGTGCTTCTTTACAAGGGCCACAGGGTCTAGTGGGGAATACACACAAATAACATTTTGCAAACGTTCTCCTGGCTGAGAACATACGCTCGCCTCCCCACGTCCTGCTGTTTGGTGAAAAACGTCGGAGAGTTTTAGGTTACCTATAGATACGTGAGAGAGTTGGGATCTAATACCTATTCTGGTTCCAAAATATAGGACATTCTTGCTGATGGCCTGTTTCTTAATGGCCTGCATCCCGCTCATTACCAGTGCGCTCGCCAAGAGAGCAGCGGGTCGCCTGGGTTCCTTATCAGGAAGGACGATCAGAAACTGCCTCCTAGTATAAATACTGGAACATACGAGTCTTGCACTGAATTCATCTACAATGTCAAAATGATCGCCGTTATAATGAATTGCCCTCCTTTGCCACATTCTATCGAAAAAGCGTTCTATATTCCAACCCTGTGTGAGTAGTCTCTCAATGCCTCTTTGGAGCCACATTTCTAACGTCGTGTACTCTTGCCTATTATTCATTATCGTGGCCCCTTTGTTTCGCCTTCACCTCTTTACCCAATTATCTCCGCCTCTATCATAGCCATCCAACACAGGGATGCCACACACTGGCTCAAAGCTAATTATTGTGACAGTAGAATTATCGTTAAGTTTTGGATATATTTCTGATAAGGTGGCTCGTAGTTCACGGAGGCTAGTCATGCCATCATTGTGCGCATCTTCTTCGGTGAGCTGTGATACTTTCCTGCGCTTTGTACCTAAAACCCTTACCAACACCGCCTCCGTGCTACTCTCCAGCAATAGCAAGCCGGGGCTGACAGACTTTCTGCCCATACGAATGGTTGTTCGTTTCTGACCTCGAAGCACTTTATCAAGAAATCTGGGCAACATTCTAAGCGCTGGAAAATGCCCGTTTGTATCACCCGTCTTCCTAATCATTCGACAATAGTTCTCCCCAGAAACTACGCGATGCTCCCAGGCACTGCTTAGAAGAATAACTTTATCTGGTTTAAGTGAATGTAGAAAATGAGTACAGTGCGGAGCAGCAAGTATTACGGTGACCCCAGTTTTTCGTGCAATGCGTTGGATGTTATTGCTAACTACATTCGCTGTAATCGGATCAAGATTGGCGCAAAATTCATCTGCTATCCAAACGTTACATTCGGAAGCTAGAAGACGCGCTAACATGGCGCGATATTTCTGACCAGCGCTCAATTCCTCGAACCTCTTTAGATAAAGAAAGGGCTCAGAAAGGCCAGCTAATCCTAACAAATACAGTCCATAGGATACATTTCTTGCACCAAGTACTTCTATCAGGGGTTTAGTAGATCGAACTGGACGAAAAGTGCCGATTCTTGCGTTGCTGGGAAGGCGAATGCTGCCTTCAAAATGAGCACACCTATTTGCTCGAAGTGTCCCTTCAATGAGCTTTAGCAGAGTAGTCTTTCCGGAACCGGATGGCCCTACAATCAACACGATTTCACCGGGACGGACTTTGAAGGTGAGCCCGCGGATCACGGTGCAGTTGAGTCCATCCGGTGATATGCCAAATGCTTGTTGTACAGCATGAGTGCTTTTAGTGCGGCGGACGTGTGAAGTATACGAGAGTGTAACGTTGTCAATAATGAGTGAACTTTCTATGGGATCAACCTCAATTTGGGGAGGAGTATGACCATTATGCGGTGCGATTTCTGCTACTCGTTCTTGCACAAATCGATGCGCGACGGGCTCTAACCCCATCATGTAGTGAGGCTTCGGCAAACTGATGACTTTATAGAATAATGCATAATCCTTTAATACTGTTTCTCGAGTGAGACGGCTGAGTCGTTTAATGAGGTCTCCTTCCGAAAGATGGTCCCTCTCCATGATCTTTATAACCCGCTGCATACGCGAGATTTGCTCATCGCAGATTCCGCATGTCTCCTCAAACTCCGTTTGGCCGCTCTTCTCCTTCCGAAAACGGGACAGTAGGTACTTCATGTCCTTGGCAACCCGCCGGAGATTACCCTCTGTTTCGCCCACGAAAATCATTCCTGCACGCTCGGCAAAGGGTATGTATTTAAGCATGTCGGCAGAAATCTCTATAAAGTGTGGCATGTAGCCAGCCACCTGCCATCGCGCCTTCGCAAATTCGGCAGCATGCTTTACAAGGAGCTGCCCTACTCCGAGTCCTCTGAATTCTGGATATACAACGACTCGTGCAATACGTACGAGCACATGGATGTATTTGCGATGGGTGGCCATATCCCATTTTTGCCATGTCACAGACGGCCCAGATTCAAAAGGGGCATCCAAAATGGTTGCACGAGCTTTGTTCATGTAAAAAGGTGTTGCCAGTTCGATATAACCTAATACTTTGGGATAGCCCGGATGGAACGATCTAACAATCAAGCGAGCTGTTCTTCCGTAAATTACATGTCCTCGGTAGTGAAATTCCGCTAAGGACTGATAAGCTGCATGTTCATCTGCTTCGGTTATTTCCTTCACAGCTACTTCAAGCGCAAGGAAATCTGGGCACAGGATGTGTTTCGCAAAATACGGTCTTAAGAATTGGGCTCTTCCATTCTTACAAATGATCCAAGCGTCTCCGTTTTCTATCTCTACCTTATCTCCCTTGCTGACACATGCCGAAAGCGGAACGGCTATTCGGCCTCCCGATGGCTCTATGCGAATATATTTCAAATGCCCCTTCCAAGACACTGTAGTGACAATGCCTTGAGCTTTTGCAATGCTTTTTTTGTCAAAGCTACTTGCAGTCACATCTCTTTCCCTGTCGTCTGCTCCACCAACCACTATTTTAATCATGAAGACATGGCAGTTTTAGCTTCCCTTGCTTGACCTTCTTGGAACAAAACGCGTCAAGCTGAGCCCTCGCCAATCTCGATGGTCTGGTCTGACCGTTCTCCCATCGATTTACTGTCGCATAACTCACTCCAATCTTCCGAGCTAGATCTTCTTGACTAAGAGTAAGTTGCTCACGAATCGTCTTTATTAACGTAGAATAGTCTTTTTCTTCCTTAACCATCTTCCTTCTTCCTCATAAGTAGAGACGAACCCTCGCATCACCAGAGGTCTTCGCATATGTTATATCACGTGCAAGAAGGAAAGCAAGCGGAATCTGATCTCGACCGTAAGAGGCCATCGTGCTGTTTCATCCAGACCAGAAGCCCTGTGGGAGTCTCCGCGCCTGATGAAAGGGACCCACCCCGACATAGAGCCAGACAGGTACGGTAACTCCATGGGTGATGCTCAGCACTAGCACACGCCTGTAGAGGCTGGGTCCGCCGGGCAGGAAGCCCTCAAGGCGGTCGATGGCAGGGAGGCGGGTCTCGGGATCGTCGAAGGTCAGGAGCTCGCCGTACACGGGTCCCCAGCGGCCGCCCGGGGCGCCGTTCTCCCCGAGCTCGGGGTGTGCGGCGCGTGCGGCGAACTCCGCGGCCAGACGCGCCTGTGTGGCCACGTCGGCGAGCGGGTCGGCGGTGCCGTGGGCCAGGACGTCCGCCTCGGGCACTTCCAGGACCGGGATGCCGGAAGGGAGCTCGTACAGGCGGCCCCGGACGACCGCCTCCTCCACGGAAAGGACGCCCCGGCAGAACCGCTCGTGGTTGCGGCCTCGCTTCGCGAGTTCCGTCCTTCGGACTCGCGCCTTACGGCGCTCGCGTCCCGTTTGCTCGCTTCGCTCGCAAGCCGTGATCCAGTAGCCCCGCTTGAGGGTCCCGTAGACGAAGAGTCTCAGGAGCCCGGTCGTGTTCTCCTTCGGGGGTTCATTGGGGTTCATGGGTGATTCTCTTCGGTTTATGCGGCTCTCTGTCACGGCGCCTTCCCCCGTTTTCTCTGGGCGATGAAGGTGAACGACTCCCTGGAGAACTCCATGAGACTCTCGTGCCTGAACACGAGCATGGTCATGGGCTCCAGCGGGAGCGGCCGCCACCCGCGCTCGTCGGCCAGCACGGCGTCGAGGAAGGCCGGATCCGAGGCGTAGAGCACCGCCCGGTGGCGGCGGTGGATGCGGGCAACGTCCCCGAAGTGGGTGGAAATTTGAGGGTGGAAGGCTGCCCCCTTTGTCGGTTGAAATGGTTGCAAGTAACTGAAACCCAAAGACAAAGGAGGCAGCGATGAGATTCTACCAATGGATGTCCGAGATCGCCACCCGTGAGCTGGGGGCCCCCTTCGGAGACCTGGATTTTGATCCTAAGGACCTCGCCAAGGAAGGGATCGAGGGGATGGCCCGTGAGGGGGCTCGTTTCCTGCTTCAGACCGCCCTGGCCCTTGAGGTGGCCGAGTTCCTGGGCCGGTACCGGTAT
>Ga0256831_1000970_pt1 | contig 15184 bp, 11 predicted proteins | sample 132544metaG_FD_189087 | JGI IMG/M metagenome (GOLD analysis project Ga0256831, IMG submission 189087) | Hydrothermal vent microbial communities from Lau Basin, Pacific Ocean - 132-544 | ecosystem: Environmental > Aquatic > Marine > Hydrothermal vents | place: Pacific Ocean: Lau Basin | collected...
GCTGATATATTGCCGGATTCCGGGAAGCAGTCGGCCGATAAAGGTGGAAATATGACCATGCTCGGCAAAAAAACGGTCCGCCTTGTCCAGACTGTCCTTACTGACAAATACGTAACGGCCATACTTCTCAAAAAACGGCCGTCCCCATAGAACCGCCAGCCAGTAGTTGAACAACGCTCCCAAAAGACTGCCGCCTATTCCAGCCAGGATAACCAGGGTCAAAGACATCTCACCCCGGGCCGCCAGATACCCTGCCGGCGGCACCACGACTTCGCTGGGAAAAGGAAAAAAGGAGGATTCAAGAAACATCATGATGATGATACCCGGGTATCCCCAGTGTCCGACCGTCTGGACGATCCAGGTGGTGATTGTATGCAGAATTTCCATAAAAAAAAATATCCTTTGTCAACCTGTAATGAACTCGAAAAAAGTCAGCAAACTTCTTAAAGATGGCTAAGTAAAAACACAGATATACAGGTAAGCGCAGACTCCGAAGAGTAGTGTTGCGGGGCGGGTCGCAACTATACAGGGAGTATGTTGTGAATCGCCCCGCAACACACGCCGCAGTAGATCGAAGTTTTTACGACGCCATCAACCTGTAAAAATTATAGCAAGTCCGATAAGTAGACAATAGCCGGCAAAGACATAGAGGGAATGTTTACCTAAATAGGCGATCAGCCAGCGAATAGCGGCATAACCGGATACCAGGGCCGCCAGAAAACCTGCCGCCAGAGGAAGCAGAAAATGATCAGCCGTCGGCATGGCAAAGAGATCCTTACAGGCAAGCACTCCGGCCCCAAACAGCACAGGGATAGACATCAGAAAGGAAAAACGGGCCGCCGAAGAGCGGTCGAGGTTTCTCGTCATACCACCGGCAATGGTAGATCCGGAGCGAGAGACACCAGGCAGCAGGGCAAGCACCTGAGAACAGCCGATCCACAGGGCGTCGCGCCAATTGATCTGCCCGGTCGATCTGTTCCGTTTGCCGACAAGCTCTGCGACAACAAGAAGAGCAGCAGTAACAAGTAAAAAAAATCCGGTGGCCCGGGCACTGGCAAAGGCGGACTCGACAAGATCTTTTGCCAGCAGGCCAACGACCACGGCCGGAATGGTGGCAATAATCAGATACCAGCCCATGCGTGCGTCTTCAGTGGCAAACGGTTGTCGCATGAACAGCCCTCTGATGAATGCTTGCGCTATTTCCTTAAGATCATGCCGAAAATACACAATCACGGCAAACAATGTGCCCCATTGTACCAGCACATCAAAAATAAATGCCTGCGACTGATCAAACCGCCAGCCCAGGACATGAGGGACCAAAACCAGGTGACCGGAGCTGGAAACAGGAATAAATTCCGTCAATCCCTGGACAATACCGAGAATGACGGCCTGAAACACACTCATAAACACTACTCCTTTTTCTTCATAGAATCGTTTTCAATCTCATATCCGGACCCGGATGGAAGAAATGGTAAAAAAGGCACGAACAGGATACCATACAAGAGTTGGCCGTGACATGCCATTTTTTCCTGTTCACAACAGAGATTGTTCAGCTCTTCCACGGGAAAACTGTCCGGAAACTCCCCGGATTCCGCTTCAGAGTCACAACATGGAAGCCGGAAGAAAAGAGGGGCATCTGGAAATCATTATTTTTTGCAGGGGCCCTGAAGCAAATAACTTGTCATCTGTTCTACAGACAGGGGACGACTGAAAAAATATCCCTGGATTTCATCACAGTTCTGCCGCTGAAGGATGGTTAATTGGTCCCGGTGCTCCACACCCTCGGCAATAACACCCAGACCCAACCCATGCGCCATGGTGATAATCGCAAGAGTAATCGCCTCATCACTTGCATTGTCGGTGATATCACGGATAAAACTCTGGTCGATTTTCAACTGATCCACCGGAAAGTGTTTCAAATAGCTCAGCGATGAATAGCCGGTACCAAAATCATCTATGGACACCCGAATGCCGAGTTCCTTTAATTCCCCGATCAACCGGGTTGACTGGGCGAGGTCATCCATGATCAGGCTCTCGGTAATTTCCAGCTCAAGGAAGGAAGGGTCAAGCGCCGTTTCATGAAGAGTCTTGCTTACGATGTCATAGATATTGCCGTACAGGAACTGCTTGGAAGAAAGATTGACGGCCACCCTGACCGGGTCCAGACCCATACTCTGCCAGCTTCGTATCTGACGGCAAACCGTTCGCAGGGCCCACTCACCCATGGGAAGAATCAGACCGCAATCCTCGGCAACCGGGATAAACTTAGCCGGTGAAACAGGGCCGAATTCACTGTTTTTCCAGCGCAGCAGGGATTCCGCGCCGACAAGCCGCCCGTCAATGGCCCGGACCTGGGGCTGATAATAAATTTCCAGTTCTTCTGCGGCCAGGGCGGTACGAAGACGCTGTTCAATATCCAGCCGCTCGTGGATCCTGTCGTTCATTGATCTGGAAAAAAACCGATACAGGTTGCGCCCGCATTCCTTGGCCCGATACATGGCCGTATCAGCGTTTTTCAACAGCTCGTCCACATCCCCCCCATCACCGGGATACATACAGATACCGATGGTACAGGAAATGTAGACATCCTGGCCCTGCACGGAAAAGGGCGGTTCAAGCTCCGCAAGCAATCCATCGGCAAAACGGGCCGCCGCATCGGTATCCCCTATCCGATCAACCACGATCACATATTTATCCGATCCAAGATGGGCCAGGAGGTCATCTTCGCCACAATGGGTCTGCAATCGCCTGCCCACCCTTTTCAACAACTTGTCAGCGCCGTAATGACCTATCTGGTCATTCACCTTTTTGAACTGATCCAGATCTATGAAAAAAACGGCTGCAACTGCATCCGTCTGTTTTATAATTTCGGCAAGATGATCATAGAGCAGGGTACGATTCGGCAGACCGGTGAGCATATCATGGGTGGCCTGGTAGGCCATCTGCTGCATCATCTTATGAGTTTCTGTAATATCGGTAATGCCGAGCACTACCCCCTGTGTCTTACCGGAGGCGGTATGAAGCAGTCCGGCGGAGGTCCGCACGACATGCTCCCTGTTCTTCCTGTTGACGAGAACACCATTTTCCTGCAGGGTAACGCTCCCCTTATCCCGAAGGCAACGCACAACAATATCAGCAAGTTTTTGGTCTTTGTTTTCGTTAATGGCAGGAAAAATCTCCTCCAGGCGTCGGCCCCTGGCCTCAGAAAGGGAATAGCCGGTCAGGCTGGCGGCAACAGGATTCATATAGTCCACCCTTCCGATACTGTCCGTTGCAATCACCCCGTCACCGATGGAATGCAGAATCACCTGCGCACGCTCTTTTTCCGTAAATAACTGGACGATGGTCTCTTCGAGGCGGCGCCATATCCAGAGGGGATAACTGAGCGCGAGCACGATCAGGAGCGCGGTCGGCGGGAACCACAGGTGGAATTTATGCAGAAAGAAAAGAGCAGCGGACAGGGTAAGGAAAAAAAGAAGAACAACAACAAAAAGACTCTGCCTCGGCGTGAGCAGTGAATAGAGCAGCATAGGAAGAAGAGCCAGGACAGCAACAAGAGTCAGACGCCATTGCATGGCCGCCGGAACAATAAGGGTATTATTCAACAGGCCGCTCAACAAATTAGCATTATACTCGATTCCGGGCATGGGAATTGATTTTCCCGAAACCGGTGTCGGCAGACTGTCACCAAGGCCAAGGGCGGTAACTCCAACCAGAACCAACTTGCCGGCAACCGCTTCCGCCGGATAATCGGCCTGCATATAATCGGAAAAGGAGATGGCGGGAAAATGGCCGGGCGGACCGGTAAACGAAACATAAACAGGATTATCTCCATACCTCTGTCTGATCTTTTCAACAGTTTCCCGATCCCCACCGCCGGTTGCCTGACCGGATATTGCGGTTTTTTGGACCGACAACTGCAACATTGCCAGCACAAGTGCCGGATACTGTTTTCCGCCTCCGGTTGACTCCAGTAATGTCCGACGCACAATTCCATCCGGATCCAACTGGGCATCGACATGGCCAAGGCCTGCCGCCGCTCTGGTCAACTCAGGCAGGGGAAGGGTCAGTTGCAGGGATCCCCCGCCGACCATCTTTTCATGGAAAACCGGCAAAATAACTCTGCCGCTCCGGGCAAGGGCAGCGGCCAGAATCCGATCATCCTCGGGATCATTGCGGTTGGCCTCGGAAAAGATAACGTCATAGCCAATGGCCCCGGCACCGCCCCGGGTGAGCTTGTTGATCAATTGCGCATGGATACGCCGGGACCAGGGCCAGCGGCCATACTCCCGCAGACTGAGCTCATCAATGGCAATAATAAGGACATCATCGGAAGGCTTTTGATAATAAACGGTTGAAAACAAATCATACAGGGTCAGGTCCCAACGCTTGAGGCCATCGGACAGCGTAAGGGCCATTCCAAGCACCAGAAGCAGTACGGTGAGCAGAAAACGTTCACGTTTATGGGAGGAGGAAACTGTTTCCATGGAAAAAATCAGAAAATTTTACACGCCGCCTCAGAGGCAATATGGCAAAAATTTTTGCGATTGGAATAATGATTATTTTTTTTAGAAGCCATTCTTATTGTACCAGACAAAAGGGTGAATCAAAAGAAAGGAAGAAAATATTTACAGAATAATTACCCTGAGACCGGCTAAAAAATTCTATGATTAAACATTCGGTCCATTATCCAACACTGAGAGCAAGAAGTTCCATCATGCGTAATTACCGTAGATTATGAACAGCAGGTGGTCTTTTCCTGTGCAGAAGAGGATATAACTGGGAAAACAGCATCCCGGCAAGCATCAGGACACAACCGAATAATCCTCGCCCGGAGAGTGTCTCCCCCAGCAGCCACCAGCCGCCAACGGCTGCGAATACGGCTTCAAGACTGAGAAGGATGGATGCATGGGCGGGATTGGCCCAGCGCTGGGCAACCGTCTGCAAAGTGTAGCCGACCCCGACCGAACAAAGACCGCCGTAGAGGATGGGTATGGCTGCGGCGTAAATAGCCTGCAGCGAAATAACCTCGAAACACAGGGCAACGATCAGGCTGAACAGGCCACAGTAGAGAAACTGCACCATGGCAAGACGCACGGGATGGGTGCGCGGCGAGAGATAGCCGAGTAGAAGTACATGCAGGGCCCAGAACCCGGCACCGGCCAGAACAAACAGATCTCCTGCGCCGATGGTGAAATCCACGCGAACGCTGAGAAAATACATACCAATCGTTGCCAGCAAGGCCCCAAGCCAGGTACCGCAACTGGTCCGTTGTCCGAGGACAAGTCCGAAAATAGGGACAAAAATTACATACAGACCGGTAATAAATCCCGCTTTACCGGCGCTGGTATACAACAACCCAACCTGCTGCAGACTAGCCCCGCAAAACAAAAGACAACCAGCCCAAAAGCCGGCCTTTACCGATGGTATGGCCGCAGCAATTTCCGCCGACATGGTTTGATCAGTCCTCCAGATCAGCGGCAGCAGGCATATCCCACCCAGCAGGAAACGGATACCATTAAAAGTAAATGGGCCGACATACTCCATCCCGGCCCGCTGGGCAACAAAACCAAAGCCCCAGACCAGGGCGGTAACGAGCAAAAGGAGATCGGCAACCACGAACGTATGTTTTTCTTCTTGCAATCTCACTGATGTCCTGTTTTTTTACATTACCTGCTCGGAGTCACATCGGGGCGGTCATTTATGTAAACAAAGAAAAACATTGGCTCCGACATGGCACATCCATGGGAACCAATGTTTTTCATATAAAAATCCGCCTATTGCCGAATCGAAAATCGTTTGCCCGGCGGCAGATACCGATACAAAGAACAGGCAAGATACCTTTTTCTCACAGGAAAAGCCCTAAAGATTTACCGGAGAATAGCATGAAAAGACAACGTACTTCATTCCTTTTACTTTTCTGTTCACTACTCCTCCTCTCCGCCTGCGGTGGAAAAGAGGTCAATCCCTATGCATTTCATGGCCCCACGTATCCACCGACCGACAAGGTACAATACATCTTTCAATCGTCCCAAGCCGCTCCGGAATGCCGCGTCTTTGCTGAATTACTGGTCAGCATGCCTGCAGGAATAGACGGCGCCGCCATGCGCGCAAAACTTGATCAAGAGGCAAAGACCCACGGGGCCGACACGGTGCTTATCGGACAGGCCCGCAGGATGAAAGATGATGAGGGCTTCACCTTTACCTATTTCGGACCCGGCCGGGAATATCTCTGTAATGACCAGTGGTGCGGCTGGAAATACAGTTTTGATGTCTGGGACAGGCAGGGCGAATTCGTCGGTATAGGTCTTGGCCAATGGGGCAACAGGAATGTTTCTTTCCCCTACCCGGTAATGCTGCAGGCCGCATTCCTTCGCTGTCATTGACGGCTGAGCGAAGGTTCGCGACAGGACACCTGTTCCCGACCGCAGCTTCTCCTCCATGATACTCACCCTTCTCAACATCCTTGCCGTTTTGCTGGTGCTGACGATCATTTTGATCATCGCCCTGCTGTGCTGGCTGTTGTTTACACTGATCCGGCCGGCGGTCGAAAAAAAACAAGCCGGCTCAATGCCGATTCCCGGAACGGATGGAACGACCTCTCTTGCAGAAAGCGACATCAGTATGCTGGCCGATATCCTCTCCTCGGTCAATGAAAGCTTACGCAAAAAAATAAGTCGCCTTTATCGTCAGCAACGACTGTATCAGGAACTGGTTCAGAGCAGCAACTCCATTATCCTCCGGCTTGACCGGCAAGGGAAGATTCTCTTTATCAACCAATACGGCCTGGATTTCTTCGGGTTTACCAGTGATGATCTCATCGGTCAGAGCCTGCTGGGTACCATTCTACCCAAAAGACGTCACCCTCAAAAAATCGTTGCCGGACTGATGGAGAAAATTCTCAGGAATCCCGCACGATTCAAAAGCTGCATCCAAACCAATCTCCGCAAGGACGGCAGCCGCGCTAAAGTTCAATGGAGCAACAAGATTATCACCGGTGAAGACGGATCCTTTCTGGAACTGCTCTGTGTCGGTATCGATATCACCGCACTCAACAGGGCGGAAGACAGACTGGAAGAAAAGGAACGACTCTATCAGGCCCTGTTTGAATCCTCCCATGACGCCCACTTTCTCTTCAAAAACTGGCGCTATATGGACAGCAACAAGGCCGGTCTGAAGCTACTGGACTGTACGGACAAGGAAGAGCTTGTCGGCCTGCCTTCCGATGCCTTCGCCCCGGAGATTCAACCCGACGGCACGCCGACTCTCCAGAAAATACGCGAAATAAAAGAACAGGCATTTGCAGGCGAAACAGTCACCTGCGAATGGTACGTCCGCTCGCGCAAGGGTACCGTCCGCTTAACCGAGGCCAACGTCCATTGCGTGCCAACGGCAGAAGGCAAGATTCTGCATGTCTCGATGAAGGACATGACCACGGAAAAACAGCTTGAAGAAGAGTTGCGCCAGAGCCAGAAAATGGAGGCAATAGGTACCATGGCAGGGGGTATAGCCCATGATTTTAATAATATCTTAACCGCCATCATGGGCTATACCGACCTGGCCCTGATGAAGGTAAAAAAATCCTCCCCTGTGGCCGATGCACTCCATCAGGTCCTGATCGCCTCGCATCGGGCCAGTGAGCTGGTCCGTCAAATACTGACCTTCAGCAGCAAGGAAGACCAGGCAAAGCAGGCTGTGCAGATCTCCCTGATCATACGAGAAGCGGTACAGATGCTCCGCTCATCCGCACCAAAGACAGTCAAAATCCGCCAGGACATCACCTCCACGTCTCTTGTACTGGCCAATCCGACCCAGATCCATCAGCTTATTGTCAATCTCTGTACCAACAGCCTGCATGCCATGAAAGAACACGGGGGCACCTTGACCGTCAGCCTGCAGGACATCTCCTATGCCCCGAAAAAAAATACCGGTGGCGGTCCCGATTTACCGCCCGGAAAATATGTACGCTTAGTGGTTCGGGATACCGGACACGGTATGTCGCCCAAGGTCATTAAAAAAATATTTGACCCTTATTTCACAACCAAAGGATACGGAAAAGGCACCGGCCTGGGCCTGGCAGTGGTGCATGGCATCCTCCAGAGCCATGGGGCCGGCATCAAAGTACGCTCAAAACAGGGCCGGGGAACCATTTTCATTATCTATTTTCCGGTCGCGCCTTCCATGGCCGGCCATGTTCCTGCAAAGAAAAAGAATACCGATTCACCTGATATTGAAGGAGGAAGCAGGGCTTCTATTCTGTTTGCCGATGATGAACAGGCGATCCGTAATCTTGTAAAAACCTATCTGGGAAAATACGGCTACAGACTGACAACCTGTAAAAACGGTGAGGAGGCCTGGAAAATTTTCAGTTCTAATCCACAACAATGGGATCTGGTGGTGACCGATCAGAATATGCCGAAGATGACCGGCATGGATCTTATTGATAAGATAAGGGGAATTCGCACCGATATTCCGATCATTCTGGCGACCGGTTACAGTGAAAATATCTCAGCCCATGACTTTGTCAGCCTCAATATCTCCGCCATGCTCCGCAAACCGACCCCCATGAACAAGCTGGTGGAATACATTCAGAAAACACTGAAAGAACCCTCCTGATCCCAGCAGCTCCTTCAACGCCTTTACCAGACCGCCCGTAATCCCTTACTCTTTCGGACCTGATCGATTCGTCGTTCCAGATCAACCCGCCAGCCGGCGTGGATGCGGGCTGCCGACGGCGCGATAAGTTCGGGCAGGCCGTAGACGAGGCGGTCCGCCGCCCGGCTGGCCTCAATGACCGCTTCAATCGAACGGGCACCAAATTTGTACTCAGCCAGCAACAGGCGTAGCAGAAGGCCCGAGGTCTTGCGTGCCGCCGTTTTCCAATGGGTCTGCATCTGGTGGGCGATAATAAAGGCTCGTTTCAGAAGAATACGCCGTAGCTCTTCCAGCTCCTCCTCCGTGGCTGAATCGCGGAGCAGATGTTCGGCTATTTCAATGCCGTCAATATCAAGGACCACCCGTAGGCGACTCATAAAATCAGGGATTTTCAAGGTCTTGGTCATCTCCAGCTCTTTTATATCGGCGGGATGCAGCAATTTTTCCATATCCGTGTAACTGGCCTTGACCCCACCGGCAAAAACAAAGACGGCCCGACCGATATGATAAGGAATACCGTGAACATAGGTAACACCGTCCTGCATTGCCGGAAGGAAATAGCGCAGGTAGCCGAATTCATTGCCATCGTATCGGCAGTCAAATTCATCCCAGAAGGCAATCGGTACCTTGCCCTGGGCCACCGATGCGCGAATGGGATCTATGGCGGAATTAATTTCATCGGGGCCGGCAAACTGGGTCAGGTTGAACTCAAAAAAATCAAAGGGATTTCCGGAAACATTTTTCGCTATAACATCGGCAACCTGCTTGACGGCAAAGGATTTGCCGGAGCCGGGAGGGCCGAACACACCGATACACAACGGTCTGAGTACGCTTGACTTAGACACGTAGGAATCCATCACATTATGCAGGGTGATAACAGGATCTATTTCGGCCGGATCAGTGGTGCGCAAATGCCCTAACTGGAAGATCGGTAGATTATTAAAGCCGGTTCCCCGGTTCACCTCTTCCTTGAGATAGTGCAGCACGGAGACGATGATATCCAGATAGTCATAACCCAGGCCTCCATTCTCACGAACCGGCGGTAGCAGCGGAATACGAAAAAATGATCGCAGTGCCTTTTTTTTCTCTTCATTCCAGATCTGCCCGGCAACCAGTTCGAGAGTGGAATCGAAATCAGCCGAAAATGCCGGTAGTTCAATAAACGTTGGATCTTCACAGTTCTCCAGAAATGAGCATGGAGAGCCGTCCGGATAGGTGGAGGAAAAATCCAGGTCCGGGAACTCCAGGCCATCGTCAAAGGCATAACCGTTTTGCGAGAGAACATCCCAGTTCAACAATACCCGCTTGGAGAGATCATAGAAGCAGTTGCGGGAAAAGGAAAAACCGTTAAACCGGAGCGCATCCATGGTCAACATGGAGGTGACCATGGTATCATAGCAGGGCACTGATCCTCTTTGACGTGGGGAACTTTTTTCGGGTAGACACCCTTTCCGGTAGCGAAAAAAGGAACCGTCGGGTCCAACGTAGAGAATGCCGTGCGGAAACATTTCGATGACAATATGGCAGAAAAAGCGATTATTTCGGTTATCCCAGAGCCCGACTTCCGGGGTTCGCAGGGCCCGCAAACACATGGCGACAATAGTTTCCCAATTGACGGAACTATCCATTTCCATACGGGTGGTCTCAAGATCGGAAAGTCGGCAGAACAAGGTAAAACGATCACCGAGTTTCATCGCCCATTGTTGCCAGTGGGCCACGGAAATCCCCATGGCAATACACCAGAGACCGGGATTCATTTCCACAATCTCATCGCTGATATGGGGCGGCACGCCCGAATCATCGATCAGAACAATACCGTTATTATCACTCAAGACAGTGCGATTTTCATCGGTAAGTAAAAAATGATCTTTGTGGAAACCACGCCCCTCTGCGGGAAGGATCTGGTTGACCATAAACCAGCCACGTTCCATCCGGTCTTGGTCCTCGGCACGACGCTGACGGAATACCCGTTTCTTAAATATCTGGTAGACCTTCTTTTCCCTGCCATAGGCCAGAGAATGGATCCTGGGCGACAGCTCCGAGGTGGCCAGATACGAGGCCAGCCAGGTCAGACATTCCTCAAGACGCCCTCCAACCTCGGCCACTTTACCGGCAAGCAGTTCGATATCATCACCGGGATTATATCCATATGCAGGCAAACTTCCCTCTTTGAGCAGACTGACCTCTTTGAGGGGCAGATTATAGATTTGTACATTCGAACCAAGAAGCAGAACTTTGGGCATGGCGTTCTCCATGGTTGAAAAAGAGGGAAAGACGGGCAGCCGACACGGAGGAGAGGCATCAACTGCCCGGGGAGGGCTTTTTACTACAACAAATATGATGGACCCGTAAAAAGTCCAAACAATTCTTAAAAATGGTTAAGTAAAAACACAAATGAACAGGTATGTGCAGACTCCATGGAGTAATGTTCCGGGGCGGCTCTCAACCATACAGATAATATGTTGTGAATCGCCCCGGAACACACGGCGCAGTCGATCGAAATTTCTACGACGCCATCAAATATGAAGGAACTATAACAATTCCATCTTCTTCAGCAAGAATACAGATGCGCGGTAGGAAACGACAATAACCGCCAACCAGGACAACAGTAAAAAAGTATTCATTTTTTTCTCCGTAAAACGTGTTTTAAGTATCAGCCGATCTCCATAAAGGCCCTCATATCTCCGACGAATTCCGCCGGGCAAAAAAGACCCGGCAGGCACAATGGGGATCTCCGTCAACTCTCATCAGGACCGATACTGATCTGTTTCAACATGATACTGACCTCGGCAACAAGGAGAATGGTAAACAGAATCAAAAACATAAAAAAGGTCGTCTGGACGGTGCCGGTGGTCAGGTTGGAACGCGCCACGGTTACCGGCAGGAGATTCTGAATGGCCCAGGGTTGCCGACCAACCTCGGCAACAACCCAACCGGCCTCATGGGCGGCAAGCCCCAGAAAAAACATGATTGTGCCACCGGCAAGCAACCATTTCTGCTCTACCAGAGTATCCTTATAGGAGAAGTAAAGAAAGGCCAGAAACACCAATGGAAAAACGGTTCCCAAAACGACCATGACGTGAAAGGCATTAAATGAGAGGCCGACCGGTGGTGCCGCCTCTTCAGGTTTTGTCAGGAACCCATAACCAAGATAATCCTTGTTCTGATCAAACAGAGAAAGGGCGGATTGGGCGGAGGCCGCATCACCGGATTTTGTCGCCTTTTTGTAGGCATCAAGCTGGGCAATAGCCACTTTGCCCTTTTCTATCTTTTCGGCAGCGCCCATGATCCCCTGCTCGGCATTGCCGTACACCAAATCATTGATGCCGGGGACAAAGGTTCCGAGTTTTCGATTTGCCAGCATACTCAATATACCGGGCACACGGATTTCAAAATGAAAAGGATCCTGGTCATCACCAATCTTTTTCCCTGAATTGATCATGCCGAATGCTACCAGTCCGGCATTTTTTTCTCCCTGATACAATCCCTCAAAAGCCGCCAGCTTCATTGGTTGATTCTGGGCATCTTCATAGGCGGCCTCATCGCCGGTAAAACCGACAAAGCCCGAGGCCAGCAAACCGAATACGGCAGCGACGATAATGGAGCGTTTGGCCATCTTCACATGACGCCCTTTCAACAGATAAAAGGATGAGATCGAGATGATAAACAGGGCGGCATACAGCATGGAAGCACTGGTAGTGTGGGTAAACTTGGAAACGGCAATCGGGTTAAACACCACATCGGCAAAATTATGCATTTCAAAGCGTGCTGTTTGCGGGTTAAAGGCCTGGCCAACCGGATGCTGCATCCAGGCGTTGGCTACCAGAATCCAGACAGCCGACAAGTTGGATCCTATCGCAACCATCCAGGTGGAAAACAGATGAAAACGCTTGGAAACACGATTCCAGCCGAAAAACATAACCGCAAAAAACGTCGCCTCAAGGAAAAAGGCGGCAATTCCCTCAATGGCAAGCGGCGCACCAAATATATCCCCAACCATCCAGGAGTAATTGGACCAGTTGGTGCCGAACTCAAATTCCATAATAATGCCGGTTGCGACACCGATGGCAAAGTTGATGGCAAATAACTTCATCCAGAACCGGGTCAGATTTTTCCACTCCTCACTGCCCGTTTTTACGTAAATAGTATGATAAAAGGCAATGATCCAGGTGATCCCCAGGGTCAACGGCACAAATATCCAGTGATACATGGCCGTCAGGGCGAATTGCGCCCTGGCCCAGTCCACCATGGCAGGGTTTACGTTCTCAATCATAATTCTCCTCCTTGTTGTAAAGCTGGTTGTGCCTGAACCGGCGCTGTAATCTGTTCCAGGACATAGTCGGCTCTCTGTTGGTCGGTTGTAAAACGGGTGCCTAAAAAATCCTGGAAAAAAAATAATTTCAAAACAGCAAACATGATAAACAGCTTGATGATGATGACCTTCCACAAGGTCCTGCCGACGGTCATCCGCCGAAAACCATCAATATAAAACCCCAGCACCCTGCCTGCGAATGTCCGGGATGGTCGTTTTCCCATAACCTGCGTTACCATGACATTTTTTTTTATTATGGGGTTACTTCTCCGCCCCTTGGAGCGAAAAAACATTGTTGATGCTCCGCGGGTGGTTGCGGGTTTCTGTTATTGAAGTTTGCTCGAATCATTTATCATGGTCTGTTCCAGCGAATCGGGCGCTATCAATTTATCCGACGAAAATGAAGATATGCAAGATTCCTCATTGACCAATTGCGCGAAGGTAACCCGGGCAAGGGTGGCACGTAACTGATCGCGGGCATCCGCCCATACACGGTGGACGGCACATCCATAGGTGATTTTGCAGGATGCCGGCCGGGCGACACAGTCATTCAGGGAAATTTCACCGATCATGGTTTCCACCACCTCAAGCAATGAAATGTCGGCAGCCTTTTTCAACAAGACAAAACCGCCACGCGCACCCTGCTTTATTTCGATAAATCCGGCACGGGCAAGGTCCTGGGCGATTTTTGCAAGGAAATGCGTGGGAATATCGGCCCGCTCGGCAACTTCCTGCCTGCTGGTCAAAACCCCTCTGCCCTGTTTTGCCAGATACACCATACAACGGATGGCATATTCGGCGGCGCGTGTCAATCGCATACCAATAAACGAATTTCCCGATAGAGTTATTTATGAGTCTGTTGATTCATATCTAAAAATGATGGTGTTAATCACAATCAATACGAGCTGCGACCGCCCAGGTCCGCCAGACTCATCTTCTTACTGTCCATCGACCTCCAGACATAGATCACGTAAGCAAGGACAACGGGAATGAGAAGGGCCACCCAGGTCATCACCTGCAGGGTATACAGACTGGAAGAGGCATTATAAATAGTCAGGCTGGACTGGAGATCAACCTTGGAGGGATAAAATGCCGTATTGTTAAACCCGGCCATTCCAAAAATTGTAAGACCCAGCAACACGGTGCCCAGCCCGGATGACCAGATACCGCACCTGGCGGATGTTTTGGCCGTCAGCATAGCGCCGGTTACGATCAGCACCAGACCAAATACCAGAGAGATAAAAAGAGCGGGCACCTCAATGAGATTGAGAAAATACTTAAAGGTGACACGAATAATCTCTCCATTGTGAGCAATAGCATAGCCATCCATGGGGATAATCTGGATAATAAACCAGCCAAGGAAAGGAAGGCTGTAGAGAAAATTTTTATAGGTTGCGGCCCGTAACCGTTCTTCCAGACCATCATTTTCGGTGAAATCAATATTATTCAGCAGATACATGGCGCCAAGGGCGCGGGCATTGAAGACCAGAAACAGACCAACGGAAAGGTTAAACAGGGAAAAGGCGGCCTCAAGCCCGCGCAGAGAGCTGGTCCAGGTCACCAGGTTATATTGGCTCAAAACAAAATTGGAACCGGTGAAAAAGGTGCCGACGGCTGCGCCGATAAGCAGAATACCGACAACGCCGTTCACCAGGAGGAAACCTTCGTAGACCTTGGCGCCCAGAATATTATTGGGTTTTTTTCGAAACTCGTAACTGACCGCCTGGATAATAAAGGTAAACAAAATGATAATCCATACCCAGTAGGCGCCGCCGAATGACGTCGCGTAAAACTTGGGAAATGCTGCAAACAAGGCGCCGCCGAATAAAACCAGCGTTGTGAAGGTCAACTCCCATTTTCTTCCCAGTGAATTGATGATCAGATCCTTGTCGGTATCCGTTTCCGCCACCTGCCAGAGCAATGTCTGCCCACCCTGGACAAATGTCAGAAAGAGAAACAGGGAACCAACCACGGAACAGAGCAACCACCAGAGTTCCTGTAGCTGGGCATGGCTTGCGTTTTGAATCCATAAGGCAATCATGAGTTTACTCCTTTGAAGTAGCTGAAAAAATATCGAATATAGACATTTAAGATTGATTTGGTCTTATATTGAAAAATTGATTTTCTGTCAAGAAAGAAAAATACCTCGGTCAGCATCAATTTCCCGGTCCCATGGTGATCACGCCAGGGATGTGATCACCTGCCCCTGCTCATCAA
>Ga0256831_1000971_pt1 | contig 15181 bp, 14 predicted proteins | sample 132544metaG_FD_189087 | JGI IMG/M metagenome (GOLD analysis project Ga0256831, IMG submission 189087) | Hydrothermal vent microbial communities from Lau Basin, Pacific Ocean - 132-544 | ecosystem: Environmental > Aquatic > Marine > Hydrothermal vents | place: Pacific Ocean: Lau Basin | collected...
TAAAAGCAAACCCGGTACCTATCCAGATCCCAATCGGTGCCGAGGACAACTTCAGAGGCGTTGTAGATCTTGTAGAGATGAAAGGAATCGTCTGGGACGACGAGACCATGGGCGCAAAATATGAGGTAATCGATATTCCTGAAGAGCTCAAAGAAAAGGCCGAGGAGTATCGTGAAAAACTGATCGAAGCAGTAGCCGAGACCGATGAGGAGCTGCTTGAGAAATATTTGGGTGGTGAAGAGCTCACTACTGAAGAGATCAAAAAGGGTATCAAGAAGGGTACCTTGGATATGACCATTACTCCGATGCTTTGTGGTAGTGCTTTCAAAAACAAAGGGGTACAGACACTTTTGGATGCGGTCGTTGATTATCTCCCCGCTCCTACGGAAGTGACATGGATCAAAGGTATCGATCCAAAAACGGGAGAAGAGGTCTCTATCGAACCAACAGATGAGGGTCCATTCGCAGCACTTGCCTTTAAAATCATGACAGACCCATTTGTAGGGCAGCTCTCCTTTATCCGGGTCTATCGAGGACAGATTAGTAGTGGTAGCTATGTGCTCAACTCTACCAAAGAGAAAAAAGAGCGTGTGGGACGACTTCTTAAAATGCACGCCAACAAACGTGAAGAGATCAAAGAGTTGCCTGCAGGTGAAATTGGTGCAGTAGTGGGTCTTAAATATACGCTTACAGGTGATACACTCTGTGATGAAAATCATCCAGTGATTCTTGAAAAGATGGAGTTCCCTGAGCCGGTTATCAGCGTAGCGGTGGAGCCTAAAACCAAGGCCGACCAAGAGAAGATGGCGACAGCTCTTGCGAAACTGGCCGAAGAGGACCCAAGCTTTCGAGTCCATACAGACGAAGAGACTGGTCAGACTATTATCTCTGGTATGGGAGAGCTACACCTTGAGATTATCGTAGATCGAATGAAGCGTGAATTCAAAGTGGATGCGGAGGTTGGTCAACCACAAGTTGCATACCGAGAGACCATCAAGGCTCCGGTGGATCAAGAGTATAAATATGCCAAGCAGTCTGGTGGTCGAGGTCAGTATGGACACGTCTTTATCAAACTCGAACCACAAGAGCCGGGTAAAGGGTATGAATTTGTCAACAACATCACCGGTGGGGTCATTCCAAAAGAGTATATTCCAGCAGTTGATAAAGGTATCCAAGAAGCGATGCAAAATGGTGTAGTGGCTGGTTATCCAGTAGTGGATGTCAAAGCTACGCTTTATGATGGAAGCTATCACGATGTGGACTCTAGCGAGATGGCTTTTAAAATCGCTGGATCTATGGCTTTTAAAGAGGCTGCCAAAAAAGCCAATCCCGTGCTGCTTGAGCCTATTATGAAAGTGGAAGTGGAAGTGCCAGAAGAGTATATGGGTGATGTGATCGGCGATATTAACAGACGACGTGGACAAGTGGCCAGTATGGAAGATAGGGCTGGTAACAAGATCGTCACTGCTATGGTTCCACTTGCAGAGATGTTTGGTTACTCTACCGATCTACGCTCTTTTACTCAAGGACGAGGTACCTATTCTATGGAATTTGACCACTACGAAGAAGTGCCTAAAAACGTAGCAGAAGAGATCGTCAAAAAGCGAAATGGCTAAGGTTATCCAGACTAATATAACAGATGAAAATCTCATCAAAGAGACCCTCCAAAGGGAGGGTTTTTCTAATATTTTTACTTGGACAGATCGACAAGGTACAAGATATCCTACCCACACCCATCCCAATTATGAGGTTCGTTGGGTAGTGGATGGAATACTCCAAATAGAGGAAAATGGAGAGATTTTAGAGCTTTATCCAGGTGATAGAATGGAGTCTCATCCCAATACTCCCCATTCCGCTTATGCCAAATCTACAGTGACGTATGTCTGTGGGTCCCGGTAGCTCAGCAGGATAGAGCGTCGGATTCCTAATCCGAAGGTCGTGGGTTCGAATCCCGCCCGGGACACCACCATTTGATTGTAGTAGAAAGTACTTGACTACTCCCCACGCACGCCTAAAGGTGGAGGATTGCGGCTTTACGCGAGGATGCTTGCAATTACAGGTCTTACTTCCCCTATACCAAGAGTCGACGCTCCGACTCTCTATTTATAGCAAAAGAGTTTCAAGGGGACAAATCCACTCTCAACTCTTTTATTACCTTAATCCGCTGAGCTAAAGCTCGGGGCTTTACGGCGTTTTTTAGTAAAGTTAGGAAGAGATGGTTCGTACGAGATTTTGGATGACTTTGGGATAGAGTTCATACTCTAATTTATGAAGTTTAGCTTCAAACTCCTCTAGACGCTCATTTTCTCTATGAAAACAGGCCTGATCGATGATTTTGCCTCCGTCAAGCTCCTCGCTCACCCAATGCACCGTTACGCCCGCTACTCTCATATCCGAAGCAAAGCTTCGCTCTATCGCTTTGGCCCCTTTAAAAAGAGGCAGGAGTGAGGGGTGAATGTTGATGGTATTATGAATCTGGGAGGTAAAAACGGGAGTGAGAATACGCATAAATCCGGCTAATACTACTAGGTGGGGGCTATACTTTTGGATACGCTCCACCAAAGCCTGATCAAAAGCTTCTCGACTCTCAAAATTGCGATGATCCAATATCTCCAAGGGAATATTGTACTTTTTGGCTCGCTCTATCCCTTTGGCTTTAGGATTGTTTGTGATGGCGGCTGCTACGAGAAGCTCCTTTTGGTGCAATTTTTGGATAATATTTTCTAGATTCGTCCCGTTACCACTAAATAAAATGACGATGCGTTTCATCAATTTCTTCAGCGCTCAAAGACCTCACCTTTTAAGGCGAGCAGAACGCCTATTTCCCTCCTTTGTTGAGTTTTTTGTATACTATGCGTACAGGAACAATACGCACGCAAAGAAACAGGCTCAGGCTCAAGCCATCGAAAATACAAGCCATTAAAGCTATGAGTCTTGTGTGTGCAAGGCTATCTCCTTAATACCGACGTAAACGGCTCGGCAAATATTTTAGTCAAATACTTTAAAAGTAACGGGCTGTACCCGGTACGGGTGCGTCAACCATCCACAGAGGTTAAAACTAAGCGAGTGATGCGTTGAGCATACTTTCAAGCCTCCCCCTTTACAGGGAGGTAGTTGACAGTCTCCCCACTGCCTCGATAAGGTCCGTAGGACGTAGGGCATAGTTGGCCACATTTACTTTATGACTAGCGATGGCATGGGCCAAAGAGCCTTGGATCGCTGCTTGGAGTGGTTCATATCCTTGGGCCAAAAGAGCTCCTATGAGGCCGGTGAGCACATCGCCGCTGCCACCTTTGGCCAAAGCGTTGGAGCCGTGGGGATTGAAAAAGGCTTGAGATTCTTGGGCGATAATGGGAGTAGCCCCTTTAAGAAGCAGTACAGCTTGAGGGAAAGTTTGGCAAAAGAGGCGCGCATAGCCCAACCGATCCTTTTGGATCTCTTCAACACTTGTCTGAGCAATATTTGTTAGGGAGAGTAAAGAGCTAAACTCTTTTGGATGTGGCGTCAAAACGATATTGGGGCGCTGGAGGATCTTTTTAATTTTAGGCGAATAAAAAAGGTCCGCATCTACTACCATAGGTAAATCGTGGCCAAATAAAAAGCTATCAAGCTCCTCGTCGCTATACTCAACTCCCAATCCCATACCTACCGCCAAAGCCGTGGTTTTGGGAGGCAAGGAGGAAGAGTGCATCAATTCATAAGGTACGAGGATTTTTTCATGGCTCACCACGCTCACAAGTCCCGCTCCATAACGCAACGCTGCCAACGCCGCCATAATGGCTGCTCCCTCTTTTTCACCAGCCACGACACCAAGATGTCCAAAATCCCCTTTATGCACATTTACCTTATGACGGTATGGAGGCTGAAGATCCTCAATTTCTAATAACTTTATATCGCTGGGCTCTTCATAAAGAGTGCGGCTTACTCCAAGATCGGCTACCTCTATTGCACCCACATATCCTTTAGCTCCATCCATAAAGAGCGAATATTTCAATGCCCCCATTGTGACGGTTTTATTGGCTTCAAAAGCTATGGGGTTTGGATTGCCCTTTGGATCGATGCCGCTTGGGATATCACAAGCGATTTTATAGGCTTGTATTTGATTGAGCCGCTCTATCAGATGTACTACATCCTCTTTTAATCCTCGGCTTAGCCCCGTACCAAACAGAGCGTCCACCACTACATCCGCCTCGCATATAGATTCGCTCACCTCTCCCCCGCAAGCGTAGAAACGATCAAGCTGCAAGCGGCACATCCGACTTTTTGCCCCATAGGGCAATAAAAGCTTCACCTCATATTCGCCCAAAAGCTCTCTGGCACAAGCGATCCCGTCGCCCCCATTATTGCCTGGACCTGCGACAATCAAGACTTTAGATGGCTTTTGGGCCCGCACTGCATCAGCTAGCGCCGCAGAGGCGTGCTCCATCAAAATATCTTCGCTCAAAGCATACAGATCATAACACTTTTGATCAAGATGGGACACATCTTTATAGAGATTTTTCATACTGCTCCCCTAGTTTTGCTGCAAATCTGCTTCTTGTATACAAAGAGAACTTTTTAAACAGCTCGCTTTGGTATTTGTTTTTGTAGTTTATTTGATAAAAATCCCGGCTAAAATCGAAACCTTTGATCTTGATCTCAAAGAGCTCGCCGCTTTCTAACCGCTCTTGCACCGCTATTTTACTCACACAACTCAAACTCCCGGGCACCGAACGCAGTACGTTGATGATAGCCTCAGTGTGGCGAAGCTGCAAATAGATGTTAAGATCGGCCGCAAATTTGCCAAGCCGCTTGATAAATTCGCTTTTGGTGCCGCTTCCTTCTTCTCTAAGTACCCATTTTTTATCTATGAGCGTATCGATGTAGTACTCTTTTTTCTTGGCCAAAGCCCTATCCCCGGTAACTACTACGAGCTCATCTTTGCCCATAGGAGTCATCGTGCAGTTGAGGCACTCCAACTCTCCTTCGATATAACCGATATCCACCTCTCCGTTTTCGACCATTTTTCCAATTTCTGCGGTGTTGCCAATCTTCATCAAGATCTTTACTTCCGGATAGCGCTCCATATATTCACATACCACATTGGGTAAAATATAGTCGGCGATGGTAGTACTAGCCCCTAAAATAAGCTTGCCTTTATTCTCTTGGGACATAAATTCTGCCTCGATATCTCTTAATTTGTAGATCAGAGGTTTTATCTCGCTGTAAAAGACTCGACCCTTTTCATTAAGCACCAGCCGCTTTTGGATACGCTCAAAAAGTTTACATCCCAAAATCGACTCCAACTCTTTGAGTGACATAGAGATAGCCGATTGACTCAGACCAAACTTTTTGGCAACTTTTGTCAAATGACCAATATCGGCCACCTCCAAAAAGATCTCCATCTGTCGCAGCGTAATTCTCATGGCTTTTCTTTCAGTTTTTTTTAATATTATATAAGATTTTATTTATTTTACTAATTAAATAAAAGGGTTTATAATAACGCATTCAACTACCATCCAAAGGAGTGTTATGGCTTTTAGCAAAAAAAATATCAAGTACACACTCAATGGGATACTTTTCGTAGCCCTCTTTACCATAGCGGCTATCCAGATATCCCAAGTGAGTTTTATTAAAGCCTTGGCCATTAGCCCTCTCATTATCGGTATTGTCATCGGAATGTTTTACGCCAACACATTGCGTAGCCACATTCCAAAAGAGTGGGTGCCCGGCATTGTCTTTAGTTCCAAGCAGCTACTTCGTTTTGCCATCATTTTATACGGCTTTCGTATCACATTCCAGCAGATAGCCGAAGTGGGCCTAGCCGGACTTACTGTCTCTACTCTAATGCTCACGACCACTTTTATTCTTGGCTGGTGGCTCGGTGTGAAATTTTTTGGACTCGATCGAGATACCACCGTCTTGACCGCATCGGGATCGAGTGTATGTGGAGCGGCTGCAGTATTAGCTACCGAGCCCGTACTCAACGCCGAGCCCTACAAAAGCGCCGTAGCCGTAGGTACGGTAGTGCTATTTGGGACAATTGCGATGTTTACCTATCCTGCACTCTATAAATCGGGTATCTTGCATATGGATCCGGCAACATACGGCATCTATGTAGGCGGGACCGTCCATGAAGTGGCCCAAGTGGTAGCGGCTGGGGGAGCTGTAAGCGAAGTGGCGATGAACAATGCGGTGATTGTAAAAATGACACGGGTGATGATGATTGCTCCTTTGCTTATCATTCTTGGGATTTTGGTATCAAAAGGAGCAACTACTGCGACTGGGGAGAGAAAATTTAAAATTACGATCCCTTGGTTTGCTGTTTGGTTTATCGTAATGGCGGGTATCAACTCTTTTTTGATCAATATGCCTTCCATCCAACCCGTCATCCACGCCATCAACGAGTTTGACACTTTTTTGCTCACTATGGCAATGACGGCTCTTGGTATGGAGACGAGCGTAGAAAAATTCAAACAAGCTGGGGCTAAACCTGTAGCGCTGGCTGCGGTACTGGCGGTATGGCTGATGGTCGGAGGGTATTTTGTTACCAAGTGGGCGGTAGCTCTTTTTGGTGCGTGAGTAGGCCTAAGAGGCCTTTGGCCTCTTTGTATTTCTCCTCTTTTGATTCATCGTCTTCTAAAACTCAAAGCCTCTAAAAGATGAGATTTGCTTATATGCACCGCACCCTCTAAATCGGCAATGGTGCGAGCTACTTTTTTGACGTTTGCCACGCCTCTATGAGAGAGGCCAAGATTGGTTATGGCCATATGTAAAGTTTGCGTAGCCTCTTGATCTAATAAGCAGACTCTCTCAATCTCCTCCTCGCTCAGATGGGCGTTGCACTCTTTTTGGCCACGCTCCTTTTGGCGCTTAAAGGCTTGGATGACTTGTTGATGCATTCTCCCAGAATCTATACTAGAAGCGTCTTGAATCTTTACTTCATCCATCTGTACATACAGCTCAATGCGGTCGAGCAAGGGTTCAGAGACTTTGTTGCGGTATCTGGCGATTTCAAGCTCTGTACACCGACACTCTTTTGTGGAGCTCAAAAGATTCCCACAAGGACAAGGATTTTGGGCCGCAGCGAATAAAAACTTGGTCGGATACTCCATTTTAGCGTTGACTCTGGATATTAAAAGTCTCCTATCTTGGAGAGGTTCTCGCAAAGCTTCTAAAATGTGTTTGGAGAAGTGTGGCAACTCATCAAAAAAGAGCATCCCAAGATGAGCCAAGGCCACCTCTCCCGGTTTGGCTTGTTGGCTACCTCCGCCAAATAGACTTGCTTTAGTTGCCGTATGATGGGGTGCTCTGTAGGGTCTAAGAGGTGTGAAACTCGGTTTTTGAGCAGCTAATGCCTCTACTCTTGCGATCTCTAAAAGCTCCTCAAGTGCAAGTGGGGGAAGAATATAGCGCATTCGCTGGATTATCATACTCTTCCCACATCCCGGACTCCCCTCAAATAAAATATTATGCATGCCCGCAGCCGCTATAAGTGCCGCTCTTTTGGCTCGCTCTTGCCCTTTGACTTGAGCAAAATCGATAGGGTAGTGTGATTGATAGTAAAAAGGCTCACCTTTTATTGTGATACTTTGGTATTCTAACGGTTTTTTTGCAAGAGGCGTAAGCGTACCGGCTTTTATATCTTCAATCAGCCGATCGAGGCGATCATAAATATAGAGGCTCACATTTGGTATGCGTCCTAGCATACTTGCAGCCTCTTTTGGTGCTATGACCTTGATGGGTTTGTTGGCTAACCCTACTATCAAAGCAAACATTGTAGCCGTGGACTTGAGTCTACCATCAAGTCCCAGTTCACCGAATATATAAAAATCATCCAGTCGCACTGACTCGTTGTGCAAAGCGATGGAAAGGGCGATCGCCAGATCGAAATGGCTGCCACTCTTTTTAAGATCGCTTGGAGAGAGATTGATAGTAATTTTAAGGGGTGGAAAACGAAAGCCGCAGCTAAGAAGCGCCGATTTGACCCGTTCCTTGGCCTCTTGGATAGAGTTGCTAGCAAGCCCTACAATACTAAATCCGGGCAAGGCTCTGGTAAAACTGCTTTCTACCTCTACCTCTTTTGACTCTATACCATCCAAAGTGGCGCACAGCACTCGCCTCACCTCTTGGCCTTGGCGGCCTTTCTCTTCTTTTTCCACTCTTTTTCAAACTTTTTTCGTTTAAAATAGGGTAGTTTCTCTATAAAGAGGTGACCATCAAGGTGATCCATCTCGTGCTGGATCGCCACGGCCAATAATCCGTCTGTCTCTATCCTCTTTTTGTCGCCATATCTATCGTGATACTCTACTTTCACCCACTTGGCTCGCTCCACATCGTCGTAGTATTCAGGTACGCTCAAGCACCCCTCAGTATAGACCTGCGTCCCTTTACTTTCGATAATGACGGGGTTTATGAGTTCGAGCAGATCCTCTTTATGTTGTTTACCCTCTTCGTCTGGCAAATTGATAATAAGTGCTCGTAACGGCACCGCCACCTGAATGGCGGCTAAACCGATGCCGTTTTTAGCCCTCATCGTCTCGTACATATCATCGAGCAAGGTGTGCAGCTCCTTATCAAAGCACTCCACCTCATTTGATCGCATAAAGAGCCGTTTATCTGGATAGGTGATGATTTGGCGAATCATCGAGCGCTCTTCTCCAATACCTGATCGATAAGACCATACTCCTTGGCCTCTTTTGCACTCATAAAAAAATCCCTCTCAGTATCTTTAGCGATCTTTTTAACGCTTTGACCTGTATTTTGGGCCAAAATCTCATTGAGAATCTTTTTAAGCCGTAAAATCTCTTTGGCTTGGATCTCGATATCGGTGGCTTGCCCTTGGGCACCACCTAAAGGTTGATGGATCATAATACGAGCATGCGGTAGAGCGTAGCGCTTGCCTTTGGCGCCGGAGCTGAGTAAAAAAGCTCCCATGCTAGCCGCTTGACCGATACAGATAGTAGCAACATCTGGCTTAATGTAGTTCATTGTATCATAAATGCTCATCCCGCTGGTAATAACCCCTCCGGGAGAGTTGATGTACAAATAGATATCTTTATCAGGATCTTCCGCTTCCAAAAAGAGTAGCTGAGCTACGATGGAGGAGGCTACTGCGTCGTTGATCTCGCCGCTGAGCATGATGATACGGTCTTTGAGCAGTCTTGAGTAGATATCGTAGCTTCGCTCGCCTCTGCCTGTTCGTTCAATTACATAAGGAATGTAGTAACTCATTGTTCCTCTTTTGGTAGTTTTTTGGCCAAAAGTTTGCTCAGTAGCCTATCTTCTATCATCGCCATCTTAATAGCGGGAAGCAGTCCTTGCTTTTGATAGGCTTCTAGGATCTCTTGAGGATTTCGCCCCATCTGCAACGCTTCGTAGTAGATGGTCTGTACCACCTCTTGATCTTCCACACTCACGCCCTCCTCTTTGGCTAAGGCGTCTACGATAAATGTGGCTTTGACGCTCTGTTGGGCTTCTGGACGTAGCTCTTCTCGTAGGGCCTGCAACTTTTGTGGATCGTTTTTAAGCTCTTGGATCTCCTCCTCACTCATTTGCGCCACTTTGTTGTTTAGTTGCACGTCGATCTCTTGCTCAACGATGTTTTTAGGCAGATCAAACTCAAATTTCTCCACCAACGCTTCCATCAGTTTGGGCTTGAGCTCTTCGTTGTAGAGTTTGGAGAGCTTTTCATTTTGAAGCTGCATTTTGATCTCTTTTTTGAGCTCTTCTAAAGTAGCCTCCTCTTTTTGGAGCATCTTTTTAGCCAGTTCATCATCGATTGCTACTGGCTCTTTTTCTTTGATAGCATGGAGTGTTACCTCAAATTTTGCCTTTTTGCCGGCAAGCTCTTTGTTGGGATAATCTTGGGGAAATGTGACCTCAATGGTTTTGGTCTCTCCTTTTTTCATCCCAACTACTTGTTCTTCAAAACCGGGAATAAACTGCCCGCTACCAAGGCGTAGCTCAAAGTTTTGAGCGCTTCCGCCCTCAATCTTGGTGCCATCTTCGAGGGTACCTGTAAAATCGATGAGGACAAGATCGCCTTCTTTGGCAGGACGATCCTCTGCAACCTCTTTAAATTGGGCCATTGCCTCAGCCAGCTCTTCGATACGCTTTTGGACCTCTTCATCTGTCACTTCAGGCACCGCATACTCTGGAATTACCTCTTCATAGCCGCTCGTATCGATTTCGGGTCTAATACCGATCTCAATCTCCATATCGAGAGCTTCATCTTTTTTATCATACTTGATAAATACAGGCTCGCCTAACATCTGCTTTTTTGAGATACCAAGCTCTTTAAGGGCTTTGTCCAGTCCCTCTCGTACCAGCTCCGCCTCCGCGTCTTGAACGATCTTATCTTGGTATCGTTTCTTTACAATAGCTACGGGTACTTTGCCCTTTCTAAACCCGGGTAGATCCATCGTTTTGGCCAGATTTTTGGCTATTTTTTCGCTTTTTTTCTCGATTTCGCTCTTATCTATTTCTATCTTGACTTTTGCGTTTGCATTGTCCACTTTTGTCGCCTTGATCTGCATTCGTTCCCTTTTGAAAAAAATTTAGACCCCATTTTATCAAAAATATGCTTTAAACTAAAAATCTTTGTGCTACAATGTGCAAAAATCCTCTAGGAGCGGCAATGCAAAAACAAGAGGCTTTTGAAGAGGCCGTACGCACCATTTTACGACTTATCGGAGAAGATCCTCAAAGAGAGGGGCTCAAAAAGACTCCCGAGCGGGTGTATAAGGCTTTTTTGCATCTAACCAAAGGATATCATCAAGATCCAAAAGAGGTTTTAGGCGAAGCCCTTTTTAGCTCTACAAACGACGAGATGGTACTGGTGCGGGATATTGAGTTTTACTCCCTTTGCGAGCATCATTTACTACCAATTATTGGTCGCGCTCATGTGGCTTATATCCCAGACGGCCAAGTGGTAGGACTCTCTAAAATTCCGCGGATGGTTGAGGTTTTTGCCAGAAGATTGCAAATCCAAGAGCAGATGACAGAGCAAATAGCCGACGCACTGATGCAAACGGTTCAGCCAAAAGGTGTGGGAGTGGTGATACAAGCAAGACATATGTGTATGGAGATGCGAGGTGTAGAGAAGATCTGCTCTACTACTATTAGCTCGGCTCTTAGAGGCGTTTTTAAGGAGCATCTTAAAACCAGAGAGGAGTTTTTTAGTCTTATCAATGCTCCCCATCCGGGGAGGTTTTAGGACTTACAAAGCCCCTCGGCTTTGGCTAAAGCCAAGATCTCATCTAAATGGATTGCCCGCTCGTCCGCCGGATCGGTCTTTTTGCTTCTGCATTTTTTGCATCCCATTCCGGCATTGGTGGCATCCATGAGCGATTCCATATCGCAATGGCCAGCTTTGATCGCATCGATAATCTCTTTATACGTCACATTGGCACACTCGCATACCACATAGAGTTCGTCAATAGCACTGAGTTGATCTAGATTCATAAGCTCTCCTTTTTGATGAAAATGACAAAAAAGCATTATACCGCTTTTTGCTACATTTATTGCATTTGTGCTATAATCCGCTTAAATTAAGAGATAATTTATCTGATTTAGGAGAGAATGATGGAAACAGCACAAAAAAGCTTCAAAGAGCTCCCTTTTGAGGAGAAGTGGAAAGCGGTAGAAAAGGCAATCGATGAGAATATCCGTCAGTTTCTTGTGATGGACGGGGGCAATCTAGAGATCATTGACATGAAAGAAAATGGTGATTTTTTCGATGTGTATATTCGTTATATGGGAGCGTGTGTAGGATGTGCAAGCGCCACTACGGGCACGCTGTTTGGTATCGAGCATACTCTTAGAGAAAAGCTAGGAGATCAAAAGATCCGGGTTTTGCCGATTTAGTTATAATAAATTCTATGAAAAAACTGCAAGATATCCACTCTATCGACTTTTGCACGCTCGATAGCGAGTGTGCCTATCTACCCGACAAGCAAAGTAGACTCTACTATCGCTATATCCCGGGCGCTACCAAAAAATTAGCCAGCGAGTTAATCAAAAGAGGCTGGCGCCGTTTTGGCCACTCCTATTTTCATCCCATATGTCAAGGCTGCATGGAGTGCAAAAACATCCGTATCGATGCTTTTAATTTCACTCCCACCCGTAGCCAAAAACGTTCGGTGAAAAAAAACAAAAATACCCAAATCTATATCCAAAGACCCACTCTAAGCTATGAGCATATTGAGCTTTACAACAAATTTCATAAATTTAAAGCAAAAAAGAGCGGTTGGAAATATTACGAGATAGATCTACAAACCTATTACGAGGAGTTTGTGGTAGGAGCCCACGATTTTGGCAAAGAGGTACTCTATGTTGTGGATGAAAAAGTAGTGGGTATCGATCTGATTGACATACTTGAAGATGGGATTAGCTCCATCTACTTTTTCTACGATCCAGACTATGAAAAGCTCTCATTGGGCATCTTTTCGCTTATGATGCAAATAAGCTTGGCCAAACAGATGGGACTGCGATGGATCTATCTGGGCTACTGGGTAGAGGGATGCGCTTCGTTTGCATATAAAAAACGCTTCAATCCCCACGAACTATTGGATGGATTTCCGCCTCTTGATCAAGAGCCTCAATGGCAAAAGATTTAAGCCCCTTTTTGCGCAAATCTTTGCACAAGCTTGATAAAGAGGCGCACAATAAGTATCATAATATAGACGATAAAAGTATACAAAAAAGGGTGCAACCATCCAAAAGGGGCTCGCCCAATCGCTTCAAAATGCTCTATAGGATGATGGAGCAAGGCTTTGGCATGCATCCAGATACAAAGAAAGAGGAGCAAGAAGAGGTAGATCGCTACCTCTTGCTTGATCACTTTCATCTTACATAAGTCCTCTGAGCATTAAATACCAGTACATCGGTTTGAGTAGATGCAAATCAAACTCCCACCAGATCCATCTGGGCTTTGCTGGATCAAGAAATGGAAAAGAAGGCGCCGGTCCATCGTAGTTGAACTCAGCTAGCATTATTTTGCCATATTGGGTTTTGAGGGGACAAACGGTATAGCCGTCAAACTTCGCCTTTGGCTCTTTGCCTTCCATCACGGCCACTAAATTTTCTTGGATGATAGGGCCGTGGTGTCGTGCGCTTCCTCCTGTTTTACCCAATGGAATACCGTTGATATCGCCAATACCAAAGACATTCTTGTAGCGTCTGTGCTGTAAGGTGTATTTATCAACTTCTAGCCACCCTTTGGCGTTTCCTTTTTGCCATCCAAGGGGCGAGTTGGCTACGGCTTGCACCGGTTTCATCGGAGGTACTATGTGGATAAAGTCGTAAGGCATCTCCACCATCTCTTTTTTGGTGATATATTCGTAATCTTCGAGATCTGGATCCCACTTTCCTTTGACCTGATAGGTATGCTCGAAAGTAGCTATCTTTTTGTCCGGATCGATCTTGCGTAGGATATGGTTCCATTTATCTTCGATATTGCCGTACATCTTCGTCACTTCAATCAATGTTTTGTTGTAATTTGGCAATCCAAAGAGTTTGGTCCCCTTTTTGCAAAAGTAGGATTTGACGTTTTTATGCAGGTCCGCTCCCCCGTCTGGTCCATTGCCTCGCAGATAGTCGTCACTAAGATACAAGATCTTTTGAGGTGCGCCGCCGCATTTGATAGGGGTGTCTGGCTGAGTATATATCGCTTGGATAGGATTGTTTGGGGTGGCTTTCTTGGCTGCGGCTCTTAGCTGCCTAAACCACTCCCACGTCTTGCTTCCGCCGCTCACGTCGCCGGTGACGGGATTGTTGAGATAGACGCTAGAAATCCCTTTTTGGCCCACAAGCTCTTTTCGCATCCCCTCGATTCGCTCATAGTCGTAGGCTAGTCCCGTAGCCACCACCAAAAAGTCATACTTAATCTTTTTGTTTTTGTCGGTAATAACTTGATTGTTGTCCGGATCAAATTCTGCTACGCTCTCTTTAATCCACTCTACGTCGCTTGGAATAAAATCAGAGTTTGGCCGTTTGATCTCATCAGCGGTATAGAGGCCAGCAGCCATAAAGACTTGTCCTGGCTGATAAAGATGGACCTCGTTTGGAGCGATGAGGATCAGCTTGGCGTTTGGAGCGCTTCTGCGAAGTCTTGCCATGGCCATAATACCCCCAGCACCTCCGCCTACGATCACGATCGTAGCTTTTTTGTCGCTGCCGCTGCCACCCTCTTCAGCTTGGGCAGAAGAGCCCATACCTAAAGCCCCAATACCTCCAAGTCCCATAATTTTAAGAGCGTCTCGACGAGAAAGTTTGTTACTCGCAGCCACCTCCTCGAGAACTTCTGCACATTTTTTTAGCTTTTTTTCCATTCTTCTCTCCTCGCAAATTTTCTCTATTATAGAGAATAATTATAAAAATCAAGATTAATTATAGGAAATTTTTTAAAAAATCAAATATTTTGTATGTTCTAAACAATTTTATTTATAAATAATTGAATGTAAATATTGTTATTATAAATATTTTTGATAGGTTGATAGATGATATCGATTTGGCTCTTTTGGGGCTCTTTTTCGCAGCGAAACTGGATCGCTTTAAAAGTACGCCCCTTTTGACAAAGCGTAAGCAGTAGATGATCTTTATGCTCTCCTACCATCCGTTGCTCTAAAATTTCCACATTCTTAGCCAAAAATTTGGGCATCGGATTGGACTCGCCATAAGGAGCAAAGGCCTCAAGGATATCGATCAACTCCCAATCTATCTGATCAAAATCGAGTTCGCCCAGTACCTCCTCATCTAAAACAAAATGCTCTTTAGGAATTTTTTGAGCCAATCCAATGAGGCGAGTGCGCAACGCCTCAATATTTTTGGCCTGTACCGCCAGTCCCGCCGCTTTTTTGTGACCGCCAAATCGCTCTAAAAGGTCTGAGCTTTGAGCAAGCAATGCATAAAGGTCTACCTCTCCCAAACTTCTACCGCTGCCTTTGTAGAGGGCTCCTTTTTTGGTTAGCACCAAAGCGGGCTTTTGATACCGGTCTACGAGTCGTGAGGCGACGATCCCCACCACTCCTTCGTTCCAATCTTCTCCGATTGAAAGAATGATAGGCGAATCCTCCACATACGCTAACGACTCCTCAAAGACCCGCTTCTCCTCTTGTTTGCGTTTTGTATTAAAAGCGAGTAGTCGAGCGTAATAGAGGCTTGCTTCGAAAAAATCCTTAGCCGTCAAAAAATCCAATGC
>Ga0256831_1000972_pt1 | contig 15177 bp, 12 predicted proteins | sample 132544metaG_FD_189087 | JGI IMG/M metagenome (GOLD analysis project Ga0256831, IMG submission 189087) | Hydrothermal vent microbial communities from Lau Basin, Pacific Ocean - 132-544 | ecosystem: Environmental > Aquatic > Marine > Hydrothermal vents | place: Pacific Ocean: Lau Basin | collected...
CATGTTTTCTTGTAATTGTGCTTCCGCAATAAATACATTTTTTTTATTCATAACCTTTGATTTACTGCAAAGCTACGTCAATTAAGGACTATAGAAGTTTCGAACAACCAATTTGTCCATTAGGCCGTATTTTCTGAATGGCTAAAGAATAAGCCAGCCAAATGTTAGGTTTAAACAAATTACTACAACCTTCTTATCTTAAAATTCCTAAATTGTGTAAGTCCGCCATGATCCTGAAGGCCAATAGCGCCAATTTTGGCAACTCCCCATAGAGAGATATCTTTCCATTTACTCTTCTCTTTTCTTGCACTCCAGTCATCACTCCACATCTCACAATCCACTGTTTTAGTACCATTGAGCCAATGCTCCACATGACTTCCTTTCACAATAATGCGTGAAACATTCCACTCTCCGGCTTGTTTCTCCTGAGCTCCTTCGGGCGCATACATTGCGTACAGAGCTCCTGAATGCTGGTCGGCATGTATCTTGTCAGGCCAGCCCAAACCGTCAATGAGTTGATACTCTATCCCCGTTTCATGAATTCTTTCAGGTCCCTCCTGGGCATGATAAAAGATACCACTGTTACTTACAGAATCAACTTTCCATTCAAGATAGAGTTCAAAATCCTTGTAATCTTGTTTTTTTGTAATGATGTCACCGCCGTGGTCACTTCCTTTTCCTGAGTTACTAACAATACCGTCTTTCACGCTCCAGCCGATAACTTCTCCGTCGTTGTATTTTTTCCAGCCTTCAAAGTCTTTACCATTGAACAGCAACTCCCAGCCATCTGCCTTTTCAGCAGGTGTAAGAGTGTTTAGTGTTGGTGCCAACTCTTTTACTTCCGATTTTTCAGCACTCTTTTTCTTTTGGGTTTGATTGCACCCTGCTAACGAAAGAGTAAACAAAGTTGCAATTAGAAACAGTTGATTTTTCATGTTATTAAATTTTAAATTAGAAATATTGATTATTATTAATTATTGATCAGAGGGAAAATCCAACTACTACAAATTCTTAAAAATGTAATCCAACTTCATCCTGAACAGGTGTACCCGGGTGTTACCTCCATAAATACCGTGGTTACGGTTAGGATAGATAAACAGGTCGAACTGCTTACCGGCCTGAACAAGCTTATCGATATACTCCACACTATTCTGAAAATGTACATTATCGTCGGCAGTACCGTGTATCAGAAACAATCTGCCCTGCAGGCTGTCAGCGAGATTAATGGGGCTATTATCGTCATACCCTTTAGGATTCTCCTGTGGTTTACGCATGTACCTCTCGGTATAAACAGAGTCGTAGTAGCGCCAGTTAGTAACAGGTGCAACGGCAATACCAATCTTAAACACATTCGATTTACTCAGACAGAGAGCTGTCATAAATCCACCATAACTCCAGCCATAGATACCTATTCTGCCGGCATCGATATAGTCGAGGCTTCCAAGATACTTAGCCGCCTCTATCTGATCATCCGACTCAAGCTTACCAAGTTTCATGTAGGTACACTTTCTGAACTCTTCACCTCTTGCAGCGGTACCTCTTGGGTCAACACAAGCTACCACATACCCGTTTGCAGCAAGTAGTTGCTCCCAGCCTATCCCCCATCTGTCAACCACACTTTGCGAATTTGGCCCGCTGTACTGAGTCATAAAAACAGGGTACTCTTGTGAGGGGTTAAAATCCAACGGTTTCACCATCCATCCGTTAAGCTCTGTTCCTTCGGAAGTTTTAAAAGTAAAGAACTCCTTACTACTTGTGCGGTATCCCTGAACCTTCTCTTTCAGTGCTGCATTATCCTCCAAAACACGAATCTGCTTGCCGTCACTTTTGAAGAGAGTAACAACTTTTGGTGTAGTTGTATTTGAAAAGCTGTTAATATAGTATTTAAATCCTTTGCTGAAAGATGCACTATTTGAACCATCACCTTTGGTTAATCTTATTTTCTTTTTCCCGTCAACACTAACCGCATACACATTTCTTCGCAAAGGAGATAACTCTGCTGCCTGGTAGTAGAACATCTTTTTCTTAGGCTCGTATCCGTAGAAGTCGGTTACATCCCACTCCCCTTTAGTCACCTGCTTAAGCTGCTTACCGGCCATCGAAAAGAGGTAGATATGATTATACCCATCCATCTCGCCCACATAGATAAAATATTTACCATCATCGGTAAATTGCAGGTTATCCAAAACACTCTCGTCAATATAATATTTGTTCCTATCGGTAAATATTGTTCTGCAAACAGTAGAGGCTGTATTGGCAATCATCAGGTCGAGTTGGTTTTGATGCCGATTCAGCTTAATAATCCCCAACCTCTCAGACTGCTTCGTCCATCTGATACGGGGAATATAAATATCGGTCTCCTCACCTAAATCCATTGTTTTAGTTGTGTGATTCTTAATATTGAAAACATGCACACTAACCACCGAGTTATCCTCCCCCGCTTTGGGGTATTTGTACTTATACTGTCCCGGATAGAGAGCATACTCTTTGCGAGTTGGGTTAGATGCTTCGTACTGAGGAAAGGAGTACTCCTTCACCTTCGACTCATCAAATTTCACGAAAGCAATCTCCCTGCTATCGGGCGACCACCCATACGCTTTGTTGTAGCCAAACTCCTCTTCATAAACCCAGTCGGGTATACCATTCAGGATATTGTTAAACTCTCCATCTTTAGTTATTTCGCTAATAGTGCTGAACTTAAGCTTTTTCAGATATAGATTGTTATCCTTCACAAAAGCAACTTTTTCGCCATCAGGCGAGAAGCTTGCCACCATCTGCTTACCTTCATCGGTAAGAGCTGTTATCTCCTTTCTTTCAATATCTACAACATAATAGTCAGCGGTGAAGGAGTGGCGGTACATACCCTTTCGGTTTGTGTATATTAGCACTTTTGATTCGTCACTGTTAAATTCATATCCACTGATACTTTTAACGATACAATCCTTAATCTCGCCAAGGTCAACTATTACACCAACCTCTTTGCCGGTAGCATATTCAAACTTAGCAATCTTACTACCCTCTTTAATAGTTGAGTAGTGCACTCCGTCATTCATCGACCTTAGACCATTAACACTCTTTGAATAAAAAATGGGTCTTTTGAAAATGTCATCAAAGGAGATGTTCTTTTTGCTATCCTGAGCAAAACCGCTAACAGAAAGCAATACTATTATCAGCAACAAAAATAATCTGTTCAAAATCCTATGTTCTTTAAGTTTTTTCAAAGCTAATAAAAAAAAAACAATGATGAAATGCAATATGATAAAATGACAAGATTGGGAAAGCAAGAGCAGACCAAACATACTACACCATTAATATTCAATCCTGCAATGTACAAAGCTTCTGAAAAATTAGTCATGTAAATCGTACCGATTAATCTCTTTTACTTATCTTTGCATGCTTTTTATAAACAAATTTTATATTTCAAACAATATAAAGCATAGAGCCTTTGTGATTCAATGTCTCTGTGTTAGTTAGATAATAAAACTTTAGGTATGGTAAAAATAACATTCCCCGATGGTTCGGTAAGAGAGTTCGAATCAGGAGTTACAGGATATGAAATAGCGAAGGGTATCAGTCCGCGTTTGGCAAAAGAGGTACTTGCCATAACTGTTAATGATGAGTTGTGGGGTATCTCCCGCCCTATTAACAGTGATGCTACAATTAATCTCCACAAATGGGGCGACAAAGAGGGCAAGCACGCTTTCTGGCACTCATCGGCACACCTTTTGGCCGAAGCATTAGAGGCTATCTATCCCGGTATGAAGTTTGGAATCGGGCCGGCCATCGAAAATGGATTTTACTACGATGTAGATCCGGGTGATGATGTTGTGATTAAAGACAGCGACCTGCCAAAGATTGAGAAGAAGATGAAGGAGCTGATAGCACAAAAAAATGAGTATCGCCGAAAGGATATCTCAAAATCTGATGCTCTCGCTTTTTTTAAAGATAAAGATGACGAATACAAAACTGAATTAATCAGCGACCTCGAAGATGGAACAATCACTCTGTACGAACAGGGTAACTTTACCGACCTTTGTCGCGGACCACACCTGCCATCAACAGCACCTATAAAAGCAGTGAAACTACTAAGCGTAGCAGGTGCATATTGGCGAGGAGATGAAACACGTAAGCAGCTGACTCGTATCTATGGTATCTCCTTCCCCAAGCAGAAGATGCTTGAAGAGTACCTTGTTATGCTTGAAGAGGCAAAAAAACGTGACCACCGCAAAATTGGTAAAGAGTTGGAACTATTCACATTCTCACAAAAAGTTGGTCAAGGACTACCTTTGTGGTTACCTCAGGGAGCCAGACTACGTGAGCGTCTGGAGAACTTTCTGAAAAAAGTTCAGGAAAAATATGGGTATGAGCCGGTTATCACTCCGCATATCGGAAATAAAGAACTATACGTTACATCGGGTCACTACGCCAAATACGGCAAGGACTCTTTTCAACCCATCAGTACACCTGCCGAGGGAGAGGAGTTTCTGCTTAAACCGATGAACTGCCCTCATCATTGTGAGATTTATAAGTTTAAACCACGCTCGTACAAGGATCTGCCTGTTCGCTTTGCCGAATTTGGAACAGTATACCGTTACGAGCAGAGTGGCGAGCTTCATGGGCTGACTCGTGTTAGAGGCTTCACTCAGGATGATGCTCATATCTTTTGCCGTCCCGACCAGCTAAAGGATGAATTCAAAAAGGTAATTGACATTATATTTTACATTTTTAAAACCCTGAAATTTGATGATTACACTGCACAGATATCATTAAGAGACCGGGATGATCACTCAAAGTATATTGGCTCATCAGAAAATTGGGACAAAGCAGAACAGGCAATTATTGAGGCTTGTGAAGAGAAGGGCTTAAACACAGTTGTTGAATATGGCGAAGCTGCATTCTATGGCCCTAAACTCGACTTCATGATTAAGGATGCTTTGGGACGAAAGTGGCAGCTGGGAACAATTCAGGTTGACTACAACCTGCCGGAACGTTTCGACCTTGAATATATTGGTAGTGACGATAAGAGACACCGTCCGGTGATGATTCACCGTGCACCATTCGGAAGTATGGAGCGTTTTGTAGCTGTTTTGATTGAGCATACTGCCGGAAAATTCCCACTTTGGTTAACTCCGAGTCAGGCAGTTATTCTACCAATAAGTAAAAAATATAACGATTACGCAGAAAAAGTTTCAAAATTCCTGAATAATTACGATATTCGCACCGTCTTAGACGACCGTAATGAGAAAATCGGTAAAAAGATAAGAGACAATGAATTAAAACGAATCCCATTCCTGCTCATTGTTGGAGAAAAGGAGGCTGAAAATGACACAGTTGCCGTTCGTAAACAGGGCGAAGGAGATATGGGAGCAATGACATTTGAAGAATTTGTTAATTTTGTAAATTCGGAAGTTGAGAAATCACTTGCCGAATAGAGTAGAAATAGTTTAAGTATTAACTAAAATACAGGGAGGACTTTACAATAAGAAAACCTAGCAGAAGACCCATGAGGGTCATGAAAACAGAGCCAAGCCACAGGATTAATCATCATATCCGTGTGCCAAAAGTCAGACTGGTTGGAGACAATGTCGAAAACCCGGGTGTAATGCCTACTTCTGAAGCGGTAAGACTGGCTGATAAATTAGATCTTGATTTGGTTGAGATTTCTCCCAATGCAGATCCACCGGTATGTAAAATAATTGATTATCAGAAATTTCTTTATCAACAGAAAAAGAAACAGAAGGAGTTGAAAGCTAAATCAGTTAAAGTGGTGGTTAAAGAGATTCGGTTTGGTCCAAATACTGATGACCACGATTATCAGTTTAAGCTTCGTCACGCTGAGAAATTCATTAAAGATGGAGCAAAGGTTAAAGCCTACGTATTCTTTAAAGGGCGATCAATCTTATTTAAAGAGAAAGGTGAAATCTTGTTATTAAGATTTGCACAGGATCTTGAAGAGATTGGGAAAGTTGAGCAGTTACCCAAATTGGAGGGAAAACGTATGATTATGTTCATTTCTCCAAAGACATCTAAAAAATCGTAATTGAGGATTTTTTAATTTTAATTATAATATATACACAATGCCAAAAATGAAGACTAATTCCAGTGCCAAAAAAAGGTTTACTATCACTGGAAGTGGAAAGATTAAAAGGAAACACGCTTTTAAGAGTCACATCTTAACGAAGAAATCGAAGAAGCGTAAAAGAAACCTTACTTATTTCGGCACAGTTAGTAAAGCTGATGAGAAAAACATCAAGCTTCTATTAAACATGAAATAAGAAAAAGAAAATTTTGTAAAACCTGAGTGAATTAGCTAAAAAGATTCCGCCGGGGCGGAACGCTAACCATTCGTAAAAACTAAAGGAAATGCCAAGATCAGTAAATGCTGTAGCGTCAAGGGAAAGACGTAAAAGACTATTAAAAAACACCAAAGGGTACTTTGGTAGAAGGAAGAATGTTTGGACGGTAGCAAAGAATGCCTACGAAAAAGGATTGCAGTATGCATACCGCGACAGAAAGAAGAACAAGATTAATTTCAGAGCATTGTGGATACAACGTATCAACGCTGCTGCCCGTATGGAAGGAATTTCATACAGTAGGCTAATGGGGCTTATGCACAAGGAGAACATTGAAATTAACCGTAAAGTTCTGGCCGACTTAGCCATGAACCATCCGGAAGCTTTTAAAGCCGTTCTTAAGAAAGCTGTTGGAACTAAAAAATAAATACCCTTCCCTGACCCCTCTTTGGAGGGAGAATGAAATTCAGTAGGGAAGCAATAGATTTCAAAGGGGAAGTTAATGCTTCCCCTTTGTTGTTTTCGGTAGTAAAGTATATCTTTGGAGTAAAAAGAAAGTTTAAATATTTAAAACTCTCCGAGCCTCCCCCCTTTGGGGAGATTGAGGGGGGCAGATAACAGTACACTTAACATGAAAATAGCATTAATAGGATATGGTAAGATGGGCAGGGAGATTGAGAAAGTTGCTCAGGCCAGAGGCCATGAAATTGTAAGTAGGATAGATATTAAAACCAATGATAGCTTTTCGGACAGTAGTTTTAAAAGTGCTGACGTTGCAATTGAATTTTCAACCCCCGAAACTGCATTTGATAACTACCTGAAATGTTTTGAGAACAACATACCTGTAGTATCGGGTACTACCGGATGGTTAAACAAGCTGGATCTGATTAAACAGATGTGTAGTGACAATAATCAGACATTTTTTTACGCATCAAACTTTAGTGTTGGAGTAAATATATTTTTTGAAGTCAACAGACATCTGGCTCGGATAATGAATCAAATGAGCGATTACGACGTTTCGATGGAAGAGGTTCATCACACACAAAAATTGGATGCTCCAAGTGGTACAGCAATCACTTTGGCCGAAGATATTATTAATTCTATTGATAGTAAAACAGAGTGGACTAATTCACCGTCAACCAGGGCTGATGAGTTATCCATCATCTCTAAGCGTGAAGGAATGGTTCCCGGAATACACACTGTTAAATACGAATCGGAAGTTGACAAGATTATTATTCATCACAGTGCAAAATCGAGAAAAGGATTTGCTTTAGGAGCTGTACTGGCTGCTGAGCTCACTAAAACGAAGAGTGGATTTTTAGGAATGAAAGATTTGCTGAAGTTTTAAGCAAGGGTATTAGGTATTAGGTATTAGGACAAAATTTGAGAGACAGTAAAGCTCTAAGTATATGGATAAAAAGGCAAAAGTTAACAGTGGGCAGTAAGCAGAAAAAAATATAATTCGTAATTTTAAACTTGGAACTTGGAACTTAGAATTTAAAACAAAATATAAAATAAAGATAATGAAAGCATCAAAAGATTTAAAAGAGATATCACAACATGTGTGGATTAAACTCTCCATTGTTTCGATTATTTTTTTCCTGTGGGTTATATGGATAGGCAGCTATTGGCTACTTCTGTTGTACCCATTTATTTTTGACAGTTACACATTTAAATTTATTCATTGGGGTGGCTGGAAGAAAACCTCATTTGCACAAAAACATGTGAAGGTTGTTGAGTGGGTTGATGCACTTTTCTTTGCTCTGATTGCAGTATACTTAATAAATATCTTTCTCTTTCAGAACTACAAGATACCAACTAGCTCTTTGGAAAAGACACTTCTTGTTGGCGATCATCTATTCGTCAGTAAAGTGAGTTACGGTCCGCGTATGCCTAACACGCCACTGGCATTTCCATTAGTTCAAAACATTTTACCAATCATTAATACCAAGTCATATTTTGATTGGCCTCATTGGGATTACAAACGGCTGGCAGGCTTTGGTGATGTTGTACGAAACGACATTGTTGTGTTCAACTTTCCGGCCGGAGATACCGTTTGCCTCAAAGTAACCAACCCTGATTACAATAATATTATTCTGAATAACGCTTTTGACTTTGTAGGGATGAGAAGTCCTGAAGTTCCGGCAAAATATGCCACCTCGGAGTGGAGTAAGAATGAGTATCTAAAACAGAAAGGGCGAGAGATAGTTAAAGATAAAAAGGATATATTCGGTGAGGTTATCTACCGCCCTGTAGACCGCCGCGACAACTATGTAAAACGCTGTATTGCTGTTCCGGGTGATGAGTTACAAATCAAACACAATCAGGTTTATATTAATGGTGAGAAAGCCAACGATCCGGAGAATCTTCAGCATATTTACCAGATTGTTACCGATGGTACTCTACTCAACGATCGGTTCTTTGAGAAACTGGGAGTGTCGAATGATGATAAACGCTCAGGAAGTATGCCTCCTTACTACTCACTTCCACTAACAAAGAAACAGCTTAAGAAGCTTAAGTCGTACAGTTTTGTGAAGGATGTGGTAATTCAGGAGACTCCGGTAGATTCAACTGGTCGTTCTGTCTTTCCTTACAGTGCTGATTACCCTTGGAGCCGGGACAATTTTGGTCCTATAAAGATGCCTAAGAGAGGTGAAATAATAGATTTGAACATTAAAAATCTGGTACTCTACAACAGAATAATTACAGCCTACGAAAACAACAAGCTTACCGTTAAAGGGGATGACATCTTTATCAACGGCGAAAAAGCCGACACATACACCTTTAAGATGGATTACTACTTTATGCTTGGTGACAACAGGCATAAGTCTGCCGATTCACGCTACTGGGGTTTTGTTCCGGAAGATCATATTGTAGGCAAACCTATTGTTGTATGGCTCTCCCTTGATAAAGATAAGAGTTTACTGAAGAGTATCAGATGGAACAGATTCTTTAAAGTTGTTGACAGAAATTAGAAATAGTTTCAATAAATAATATGACTGTCCAAAAAGAACTAATAAATATCACGCAAGGTTCAGACCTCCTGACCTATCGTAAACACAATGTGTTGCAAAATTTATGTTCCAATCATAGTTAAATTTCATGAAAAACATTCTTAAATCACCTCTCCCTCTGGCTCTTCCGATAAATCGAAAAGAGGGAGAAGTTTCTAAATATCGAAACACAACGAGGATTATTTCAAGAGGGTGAGGGGAAAAACAAGAAAGCTGTTTTGTGATATTTAACTTTAAATGCAAATTTTACATTTTACGATGCAAGCATATTAGCGAGAATAATTACTATTTGGACACCTATATTTTATTATACTTAAATGCCTACAACAAAGAGACAATATGTAGTAGTTGTTCTGTTTTTCCTATTAGTAACTTTCACCTTGTGGAGTTACGATTGGATAAGCTTTCTGCTGTTTACATCTCTGCTTACTCTTTTTTATCACCCTAAAACATACAGTAAGATAGAGGCATTTTGGAGAAGCAAGAGCTCTAAGACAAAAAATATCTTTGAGTGGATTATTGCCGGTCTGTTGGGGATAATACTTTTAACGTTACTAAACCACTATTTTTACAGCGTTTACAAGGTCAGGTCAACATCTATGCTGGTTAGTTACAAAACAGGCGAGCTGGTATTGGTAGATAAATTTAAAGCAGGCTCACCGGTAAACATAAACAATCCTGACAGATTTAGAAGGTTAAAGGGAGATGGAAGCATCGAACGAAATGACGTAATTGTATTTCATTTCCCTGAAGGAGACTCGATACTGAAAAGCCGAAAGAACGACAGCTACTACTATCTGAAACGACAATACAAAGACAAACCATTCCTAAAGAAGGAGGAGTTCGACAATATCAGCTACAGACCAGTAAAGCTACGAACAAAATATATCAAACGAGTGATTGCACTACCCGGCGACACCGTGCTTTTCAGAGAAGGAACAGGGATAATTAACGGTGTGAAGAAGCCTCCTCTCCCATCTGTAATTCAAAAATATTCAATTCTTGACAACACACCTTATGGCAAACGTCAGGTAATATTGAACTACTCCCGTAATCAATACTCAAAAAACAATAAGGTAGTGGTGGAGCTTAGCAACAGCGAGATTGAGAAAAACAGTTTTGCCAGTTTAATTACCAGGGAGACACTCCCACTCAACCTTCCCGACCCAAACATCTTCCCATTCTCTTCGTCGTACTTCTGGAATAAAGACAATTTTGGCCCCGTAGTTATTCCCCAAAAAGGTGTTACCGTTAAATTAACACTCTCTAATCTTCCCCTCTTCAAAAGAGTGATTACTGCCTACGAGAAAAACAGATTGAGAGTTGATTGGAACACTATCTACATTAACAATACGCCCACCGAAGAGTACACTTTTAAGATGAACTACTACTGGGTGATGGGCGACAACCGGCCACACTCATTCGACAGCCGCTACTGGGGTTTTGTTCCCGACAACCATATTATTGGTATTGTGGAGAAGAAGGTGTTTGGGAATAATTGAACAGATCTAACTAGTCAAACGTGAAAGGATCTCCTTGTTCCTCGGAGCTTCTCAATCTACCTAAATTCTCAAAAACATTCTAAGCACTACTGTAAAGAGGCCGATTTAATACGTTGATATTTTCAAGGTAATTTGAGGTCTAAACCTGACAGTTAAGGTAGGATTTTCTCTTTGCTTCTGTGCTCACCTAATCTCTTATGCAACGCACATAAGACCCACTAGATTTAGGAGTAAAGCCATCGAAGCGCTCTAAACTATCGTTAAACCATAGATAGAGCATATAGGCGTATGGATCATCTTGCACCGAACTACTCCACCAGTTACCTGATTTGCCCACGAATTGAAACCGATTTCTACGTAAACCACCAGGAAGAGCAGTAAACTTAGAATCATTTACTGCATCAACATTAGGGCTAAGCCAATGACTAGTAGAAGTCTCCTTCATTCGCCCTCCTACTAAACTTCCTAAATAGTCAATCAATGTTGACCAATCATCATTATCAGGGACATGCCAACCAACGGGACAAAGATTGTCAGTACTTACCGTATACCAATTGTATAACTTACCGTACGCAGGGTTGTAAGTTGCAGAATCATTATCATACCAACAGTATGCAGCAGTGGTCAATCCTCCCCAATCATCATTATCAGTAACATTAGGAATGACATCACCATTTTTCAGATGAGCTGTTTTAAGATTCTCTGTCATCCATACTTGTGTGCCAATTTTTACTGTACCATAAATATTCCCATCTATATCTGTTACTGTAGGTTCTTCATCAAATGGTTGTTGTACTTCAATCTCAGGAAGACCAATAAAGGTTCCATTGTCTGCCATATATGTATTGTAAACTCTACCATTTTTACTACGAATCAAACTACCGGCGGTCTTAGCATACAAAGCATAAGGTACGCTTAAGAGTTGGTTAGTTCCTGTAATTGTATAGTCTGTACCTCCATTCAAATCAATTTCTGTTTTTATAAAATATGTATCTGCACCCCAATCAATAGTTGAAAAATCACCGGTTACAACTGTACCTGTCCCAATTTCAATAGTAACCAGACCATTGGCATTTGTAGTAGGTATTTGAGTTTCTACATAAATGGCTGTACCAGATGCAGTACTTTGTAAAATACTTATCTGCATACCTACCTCGGTATTTGCTACAAGGTTGTTGCTTGCGTCACGCACCACTGCCTGATAACTCATCTTTTCAGGGCTTTGGGCAAAAGATAATGTAATGATTAGCAGGTTTGCTAATGTGATGATTAGTACTGTCTTGAGTTTGTAAAAATCTTTCATAATATAATTACTATTAGCGGTCTAAAAAATTATGTTTGAAAAATTAGTAATAATTATACTATTCTGCAAACTTCTCTATATTTCAAAACAAAACTTTTATCTTTTGTTCTTTTCAAAACTTTAAGGTGAAAGCATACGCGAAGGTTTTATTTCATTTTAATTTTTTGACGATTTGATGTCTTGCGGACGATCAAATCTCGAACATCAAACACTGAATGATGAAGTTCTTTCATTCGAAATTCGACATTTCAAAAATCATGTTAACGTCGAATGTCCTGACCGATAAAACCTCGAATCGTTCATAGAACAATCGAGCGTTAAGCTAACTAAAAAAATCCCGTACTAACAGATGTCGGTACGGGATTTATTTGGAAATAGTTATCTCCTTTTAGATATGCTTATAATTTCCCAGGTCATCAATTGACGAGTTAAAAATAAAGTTAGTCTTAGCGTGATTATCAGCCTTGCCACGTTTAATAAATATATCGGTTGATATTTTAAATTTTCCGTCGCGCTCACTGTCTAATAGCATCAGGTAGCCCATAATAATGTTACCTGCCATCTCAACCAATCTGCGAGCATGGTAATCTGTATACTCTAGATCGTTAACATCAGTTACAGCTTTAACAGCCTTCTCATACTCTTCAGTCATTATGATTAAAGTGCGGCGATAACCGTGTAACTCAGGCTTTAGCTCCATACTCTCAAACTCACGAATACGTGCCAGGTAGCCTCCTGTTGTAACCCCGCGAATAGCAGCCACAACCTGTAGCTGGGTAGTCCCTTCGTATATTGAGGTGATACGTGCATCGCGATACAAACGCTCAACAGTGTAATCTTTCATAAAACCTGAACCGCCATGAATCTGAACTGCATCGTAAGCATTCTGGTTAGCATACTCACTGGCCATACCCTTAAGCATAGGAGTAAAGAAATCTGCCAGTTTCTGATACTTCTTCATCTCTTTTCTCTCTGCCGGCTCGAGCTTACGCTCTGAGGATATGTGCATGTATGTTTTGTATAGATCTACATAACGAGCTGTTTCGTATAGTAACGAACGTGAAGCATCAATTTTCGATTTCATTACAGCCAACATCTCATACACGGCAGGAAACTTAATAATCGGTTTTCCAAACTGCTCTCTCTCGTTGGCATAGTCGATAGCCTCTCGATAAGAAGCCTCACTAATACCGACCGACTGAGCACCAATACCGAGACGAGCACCATTCATAAGAGCCATTACGTATTTGATAAGTCCCATTTTACGAGAACCCACCAATTCGGCCGGAGCATCTTTAAAAACCAGCTCACAAGTAGGAGATCCTTTAATACCCATCTTATTCTCAATGCGGCGTATCTTCATCGCGTTGTAAGTACGATCGTAAATAAACATCGAAAGACCACGTCCATCTTGTGTTCCCTCTTCCGAACGAGCCAAAACAAGAGATACATGAGCATCACCATTGGTGATAAATCTCTTCACTCCATTAAGAAACCACTGCTTTTTCTCCTCATCGTAGTGAGCTTTTAGCTCCACAGCCTGCAAGTCTGAGCCGGCATCAGGCTCGGTAAGATCCATAGCAGCCGTTTCACCTCCGCAAATACGTGGAAGAAAACGTGCTTTCTGATCTTCGTTAGCAAACTCGTTAATTGTCTCTGCACAATCCTGCAATCCCCAGATATTTACAAATCCGGCATCGGCACGTGATACAATATCAGCTGCCATAATATATGGCACTATTGGAAAGTTGAGACCTTCATATTTGCGCGGAAGAGTAATACCCATCAGTCCGGCATCAACAAGAGCATCTAAATTCACTTTTGTTCCATCGGCATACACCACTTCGTTATTCACTACTGAGGGTCCTTGCTGATCAACGCCTTCGGCATTAGGAGCAACAATATCACCTGATATCTCACCAACAATCTCAAGCACCTTTTCGTAGCTATCCATTGCATCTTCAAAATCAACAGGAGCATAATCAAAGGTATCTTTATCGGCAAAATTGCGCTCTTTCAAAGCCACAATCTTCTTCATCAAAGGGTGGGTAAGATGAAATTTCAGTTCGGGATTATCTGTAAAAAAATTAGCCATTTCTTAAATTTTTAACTACTTAGTGTTTTGTTTGTAATACTTTACCATCTTGGGAATTACATCCGACACATCACCGGTAATAACATAGTCGGCAATTTTATTAATCGGTGCATTAGCATCATTGTTTATAGCAATAATCATTGATGAATCTTCCATTCCTGCAACATGCTGTATCTGTCCTGAGATACCACAAGCGATATAGAGCTTAGGACGAACAGTAACACCTGTTTGTCCAATCTGTCTCTCATGGTCGGCATAGCCTGCGTCAATTGCTGCACGTGAGGCTCCCACCTCAGCACCAATCACATCGGCAAGCTCATACAACATATCGAAGTTCGCTTTCGAGCCCATGCCATATCCACCGGAAACAATGATTGATGAGTTTTTAATATTAACCTTCGACTTCTCCATGTGTCGTTCAAGGATATTAACCACCAAATCTTCAGGTTTGATATATTTATCAATATCAAGCTTGTGCAATTTTCCTTTATGGTTTTTATCGTACACCTCTTTCTTCATCACTCCCTCTCTAACGGTAGCCATCTGAGGGCGACAATCAGGATTGATGATAGTTGCTACAATATTACCACCAAAAGCGGGACGAATCTGGTAAAGCAGATTGGTATATTTTTTACCGGCCTTTTTATCTTCGTGATCACCTATCTCAAGTGATGTACAATCGGCGGTAAGTCCGCTCTGTAGAGCCGAAGATACTCTGGGGCCTAAATCACGACCAAAAGTTGAAGCACCAAGAAGTGCAATCTGTGGCTTCTCCTCGCTAAACAGACCGGTAATAACGGCCGAGTGCGGTAGTGTAGTATAGGGGGCGAGGCATTTATCATCACCCACATGAACAACATCGGCTCCGTATATGTATAATTCATTCTCTATTCCTTTAATATTGTGTCCTAAGGCAACAGCTTCGAGTTTGCATTTCAGCTCTTTGGCCAGCGAGCGGCCTTTGGTCATC
>Ga0256831_1000973_pt1 | contig 15162 bp, 13 predicted proteins | sample 132544metaG_FD_189087 | JGI IMG/M metagenome (GOLD analysis project Ga0256831, IMG submission 189087) | Hydrothermal vent microbial communities from Lau Basin, Pacific Ocean - 132-544 | ecosystem: Environmental > Aquatic > Marine > Hydrothermal vents | place: Pacific Ocean: Lau Basin | collected...
TATTAATAGGAGTAATTATGGAAGATAAGAAAAAAGGAAATCAGCTGAACATAGAGTTAAATGAGGAGGTTGCTCAGGGAGTATACTCAAATCTGGCAATTATAACACACTCGCCATCGGAGTTTGTTATTGACTTTGTGCGTATTATGCCGGGTATACCAAAAGCTCCTGTTAAATCAAGAATTATTTTAACTCCTGAGCATGCCAAGCGGCTTATGGTTGCTTTAAAAGATAATATTAAAAGGTATGAAGCGCTTCACGGACCTATTAAGAATGTTGATGACAATGGAGGCGGGTCAGCTATGCCAATGAATTTTGGAGTGCCAACTGCTGAAGCGTAGGGATTTGTGATGTTCGATGTATGGTTTATGATGTAATGAACAGAATATGGTAATTGATTTTATTAGGAGATTCGGCTTCTTTTTGTTTTTATTCGTTACTTATAATATCTCAGGACAACAAGCTCCTGTGAATAGTAGTATAATTAACGGAGATAAGCAATTTGATATTTATCTGTCGGTATTGAAGAACCAAAGCGTAGGAATGGTGGTTAACCATACGGCTGTTGTTGATGGTGTTCATTTGGTCGATACCTTGCTCTCTCTTGGAGTAAATATAGAGAAGATATTTGCACCCGAACATGGATTCCGCGGCAATGCCGATGCCGGGGCAACAGTAGCCGATGGGAAAGATAAAAGTACCGGTATTGATATTGTCTCTCTTTACGGAAAGCACAAGAAACCAACCAAAGAGATGTTGGACAGTCTTGATATTATTGTTTTCGATATTCAGGACGTGGGAGCAAGGTTTTATACCTATATCTCAACCATGCATTATGTAATGGAGGCTTGTGCTGAAAATGGTGTGAAATTTATAGTCCTCGACCGTCCAAATCCAAATGGTGATTACTTCGATGGCTCCGTGTTGCAGAAAGAGTTTAAATCGTTTGTGGGGATGCATCCAATCCCGGTTGTTCACGGACTTACTGTTGGCGAGCTTGCTTTTATGATAAACGGCGAGGGGTGGCTGAAAGATAATTTACAATGTCAACTGCGTGTTATTCCTGCTATCAACTATAAGCATTCCGATAGAATTCATATTGAGATGCACACTTCCCCAAATCTTCCTAACGATCTATCTATTCGTCTCTACCCCTCGCTCTGTTTCTTTGAGGCTACCGATGTTAGTATAGGGCGTGGAACAACATTCCCGTTTCAGGTAATTGGGTATCCTGATAGTACATTTGGTGATTTTACTTTTACACCAAAGTCAATCAAGGGAATGGCTATGAACCCGCCACAGAAAAACAGAACTTGCTATGGACTCGATTTGCGCGAAGGTGATAATAGTAACAGGAAATTCACATTGAAATACCTTTTGATGTTCAGGGATAAATTTCAGAACGACTCAGCAATGATTACCAACGAAAGATGGTTTAATCTCCTTGCCGGAAACAGAACCCTGCTTGAGGATATAAAAGCGGGATTGAACGAGAACGAAATACGTGAACATTGGAAGGGGGATTTGGAACAATACAGTAAGATGAGGAAGAGCTATTTGATATACCCTGAGTAGATTTCTCTTTTGCTGCTGAAGGGGTATGGTAGATTATTAGAGTTAAGAAAGGTTGTGATTAGGGCGGATTGTAAATAAAATAACCCAAACAGTTAAATATTTACACAAAAACACAGAAAAAACTTTCAAATTAATAATAAAACAACCATTTTTGTACGAAAATACAAAATGGTCAAGAAAATATAAAAATTAAAAGATATGTGTGGAATTGTTTGTGCCTTTGATTTAAAAAGTGATTATCAGGAGTTGAGACCTCAAATATTGGAGCAGTCAAAAAAGCTTCGTCATCGCGGACCCGATTGGTCGGGTATCTATTGTGGTGAAAAAGCTCTGATAGCCCATGAGAGACTCTCAATTGTTGACCCTGAATCGGGAGGTCAGCCTCTCTACAGTAAAGATAAGAAGTTGATTTTGGGCGTAAATGGTGAGATATACAATCATCAGGAGATTCGTGAGAAGTATAAAGATGAGTATGAGTTTAAAACCGGCTCCGATTGTGAGGTGATATTGGCTCTCTACCGTGACAAAAAGGAGAAATTCCTTGATGAGTTAAATGGTATTTTTGCCTTTGCACTTTACGACGAAGAGGAGGATGCTTATTTGATAGGCCGTGACCATATTGGAATTATTCCACTCTATATGGGTTGGGATAAGTTTGGAAACTTCTACGTAGGTTCAGAGTTGAAGTCGCTGGAGGGATATTGTACCAAGATTGAGGAGTTTCCGCCGGCACACTACCTCTACAGTAAGGATGGAGAGATTAAACACTGGCACAAGCGCGAGTGGACTGAATATGAAAATGTGAAGGATAATTCTGCTGATATTGGTGAGTTGAAAAAATCGCTTGAAGATGCTGTACACCGTCAGTTAATGTCTGATGTACCTTATGGTGTTTTGCTTTCGGGAGGGTTAGATTCGTCAATAACATCAGCACTGGCAAAGAAGTTTGCGGCTAAACGTATTGAGGCAGGTGATAAGAAAGATGCCTGGTGGCCACAGTTACACTCTTTCGTAATCGGACTAGAGGGTGCTCCCGACTTAAAAGCAGCTAAGAAGGTTGCCGATCATATTGGCACTGTTCATCACGAAATACACTACACTATTCAGGAAGGATTAGATGCGATTCGCGATGTAATTTACCATATCGAAACGTATGATGTAACATCGGTGAGGGCATCAACCCCTATGTATATGTTGGCTCGTGTAATAAAATCGATGGGCATAAAAATGGTTTTGACCGGAGAAGGAGCCGATGAGATATTTGGTGGTTATCTATATTTCCACAAAGCTCCAAATGCTGAGGAGTTTCATAAAGAGTGTGTGCTAAAGGTTAGTCGTCTGCATATGTATGATTGCCTGCGTGCCAATAAATCATTGGCTGCATGGGGTATCGAGGGGCGTGTTCCATTTTTAGATAAAGAGTTTCTCGATGTTGCTATGAGATTCAATCCTGAAGAGAAGATGGCAAAAAATGGAAGAATGGAGAAGTGGCCTCTTCGTAAAGCTTTTGAAGAGTATCTGCCTGAGAGCGTAGCATGGCGCCAAAAAGAGCAGTTTTCTGATGGTGTTGGGTATGGTTGGATTGATACTCTCAAGGATATTGCCAATGAACAGGTTACCGAAGAGATGATGGATAATGCGAAATATCGTTTTCCTGTAAATACACCACTGAACAAGGAGGAGTATATGTATCGTCAAATTTATAGCGAACATTTCCCTTCGGATCAGGCAGCAGCCTGTGTGCCTTCTCTAGCATCTATTGCGTGTAGTACAGAAGCTGCATTGGCATGGGACGAATCGTTTCAGAACAATGCTGATCCATCGGGGCGTGCTGTTATGGCTGTTCATGATAAGGGTGCTAACTTTGAAGATATAAAGAAAGATAAGTGATATATCATCATGGAATTATCTATAGCAGAAAGGTTTTTCTTGCTGGAGCTATGGCCGAAATAATCAAACAGGTGCAGGGGGTAATAGTGGCCACAATGATTACAACAACAGTTGTTGTTGTTGTTGTTATTGTTGTTATTGTTGGGGGTGGAAGATGATGAAGTTAGGTAATGAGCATAAAAAAATGAATATGAAGCTATTTTTTTGGGTGTCAGTTTTCATGCTTGCCATGTTCTCGGCTAAGGGACAATCGGACAGTATTGCACATGCTCCATTTTATACCTCTGAGGGAGAAGTATGGGCAGACAGCATAATGCAAATTCTAACTATTGATGAGAAGATTGCACAGCTTTTTTGGATTGATATTCATGCTGACGGCACTCCTTACGCAACAAAAAAATATTCTGATATTATTAAAAATTATAAGCCGGGAGGAATCCTCTTTTTCAAAACTACACCTGAGCGGTTGGTTGACATGAATATTTTTCTGAATTCTTTTTCGGATGTCCCTCTCTTTTCAGGAATCGATGGGGAGTGGGGTTTAGGTATGCGGCTTAAGGGAGCAGTCTCATTTCCATACCAAATGACCCTTGGCGCAATAAGTAACGATAAATTTATATATCAGATGGGTAGCGAAGTTGCCACTCAGTTGAAGAGGCTGGGGTTGAATGCTAATCTTGCTCCTGTTGTTGATGTGAATAATAACCCTGACAATCCGGTTATTGGCAGGCGTTCATTCGGAGAGAATCCTGCAAAGGTGGCAGATAAAGCAATAGCCTATATCAATGGGATGCAATCGGAGAATATATTAACTTTTGCGAAACATTTTCCGGGTCATGGCGATACTAATGTTGATTCGCACAAGGCTCTGCCGATAATAACCGGAACAAAAGAGCATATGGATTCTGTTGAGTTGTATCCATTCAGAAAGGTTATTGAGGCAGGTGTGACAGGTGTGATGAGTGCTCATCTTGATGTTCCGGCTCTTGAATCTCAGAGTGGTGTTCCTGCCACTCTTTCAAAATCAATAATTATAAACTTGTTGAAGGATAGTATGGGATTCAATGGTCTTGTAATTACCGATGCAATGAATATGGGTGGAGTAAAAGTTGCCGGGCAGCCGGGCAGGGTTGATTCAAAAGCTGTTATTGCAGGTAACGACATAATGGAGTATACTGAAAATCTGCCGGCGGCAATTGCTGAGATTAAGAAGGCAATTAGAGTTGGAGAGTTAACCACAAAACAGGTAGAGGAAAGTTGTCGTAAAAGTCTGATGGCAAAGTACTGGGTCGGCTTGAATAGTTACAAGCCTGTTAGTATTACAAACCTGAGCGAAGACCTAAATCATGGTTATACAAAATGGTTACGGCACAAACTATATGAGTTGAGTGTTACTGTTTTGAAAAACAAAAACTCAATACTGCCGATAAAAGAGCTTGACAAAGAGAAAACGGTTGTAGTTAATTTTGGTACTTCGGATGATGTGAAGGGTTTCTATGAACGATACGATAATGTTGATTACGTAAAAGTTAATAATAGTGTCAGGTACGAAGATCTGATAACTAACAGAGATTCATTAACAAGATACGTCCTGATTGTGGGAGGGGTGAATAGTGTTCTCTTATCGGATGATAGGTTGAAGCTCTTTGCTTTTTTAGTGAAGAAGCAGCATAGTATTGTTGTTTGGCATGAGAATCCATACAGACTGACGAAGTTATTTGAAGCCCAAATGGCCGATGGTCTGATTATCACCTATCAAAACAACAGCACTGTGCGCGACATTGCTTCGCAACTTGTTTTTGGAGGTATAGGCGCAACCGGTCGACTGCCTGTATCAGTTAAGGGGATGTTTAAAGAGGGGAGTGGGGTAGATGTAGAATGGATGAACAGACTGTCGTACACATTTCCCGAAGAGAGCGGACTCAACAGTGAAACTATTGTTGCGAAGGTTGATTCAATTATCAATGCAGGTATTGAAGCAGGTGCATTCCCGGGAAGTTCTGTTTTGGTTGCACATCATTCAAAAGTTATTTTCCGGAAAGCATACGGCTATCACACCTACGAAAAGATTCATCCGGTTAGTAAAGATGATATTTTTGATCTCGCTTCGGTAACAAAGGTGTCGGGGCCATTACCACTACTGATGCTGGCATATCAAAATAGGATGATTGATGTGGATGCCCCCATGAGCAGATACTGGAAGGATTGGCAGAAGCGTATCTTTCATCGTTCAAACAAGTCGGATCTTACATTCAGGGAGATTCTTGCTCATCAGGCCGGGTTACAACCCTACATCAACTACTATCCGTTAACTTTAAAAGAGGGGGAATTCAACAAGAGATTTTACTCTATAAATGAGGATGAAAAATACTCCCTGCACATAGCACAGAATCTCTTTCTTGAAGATAAGTTTAAAAAAAAAGTCTACCGGGAGATTCGTAAATCACCTCTGTTAGATAAGAAAAAATATAAGTACAGCGGTCTGTCGTTTATAATCTACCCACAATTGCTATCAGAGGTGTATCATGCAAATTATGCAGAGCAGTTGTACAAAGAGTTCTATAATCCTCTTGGTGCTACTACCACGCGCTACACTCCGCTTAACTATTTCCCCAAATATCGAATAGTTCCAACCGAAATTGATACTAACTATCGACATGAGCTTATTCATGGATATGTCCACGACGAAGCTGCTGCCGTAATGGGAGGTGTTTCCGGCAATGCGGGGCTATTCTCAAATACCAACGACCTAGCAAAGCTTATGCAGATGTATCTGAATGGGGGAGAGTACGGTGGAAAGCGGTATCTTCAGGAGGAGGTGCTGAAAGAGTTTGCCAAAGTACAATACCCCGAAAATGATAACCGACGGGGAATGGGTTTCGACAAACCACTATTCAATAACTCATCTTATTCACTGGCAAACTCATATCCTGCTCCGGGAGTGAGTCAGCAGAGCTTTGGGCATAGCGGGTTTACCGGTATCTTTGTATGGATGGATCCCGAATATGACCTTCTTTACATATTCATGTCGAATCGTGTTTATCCTACCCGGAATAACGCACTAATCTACAAACTTAATATTCGCCCCTCAGTGCATCAGGTGTTTTATGATGAGATAGAGAGGAGCAACCTTCATCAAACTCCGGATTAGAATAGTAGTATGTTGTCTTCTCCGTTATCTCCATCTTCAGAATATCCATCGACACAAAATTAACAAGAATCTTTTCTGCCTTGTAAGGAGGTATACGGGCAATTCTGCGGAAGTGTGAGAATGTGATTTTAGGATTGTTGTTAAGATATTCAAGAATTATCTTTTCCGCCTTGTTGAGTGTTATTAGAGCGCCTTGCGTTACCTTTCGCCTTCTCCAAACTTTCTGTAAAACGCCGTTGGCTACAATATTATTATCGTTAACACGTACGTATGCTTTGTATTTTCCATCTTTATCAGGAGACTTGTGGGGGCGTTGTTCACTCTTTTCAACAATAATCTCCAACACTATTTTGCCTCCTTCTTTCCACTGAACTGTGCGAAATTCCACCGGAGGTTTGCAATACATAGTTCCGGCAGCCTCTATCATATAAAACTCTTCGTCAGACGAAACACCCACAATATTCCCATTATCCTTAACTCCTATCAATAGTCTGCCACCTTCCGTATTTGCAAATGCAGATAGTGAGCGAGCAATCTTTTTTGAGTCGGTTATTGCAAACTTAAAATCCTGATGAAGGTGTTCTCCCTCCTCAATCATCTTATGTAGTTTGGATACTTTCATGATATTGAGAATATCTGCAAATATCGTAAAAAAATCAATTTTAATTAAGAATTATTCTATTTAAGACTACCTGATATTAAATAATGATAAAAATCATTAATAAAATCAGAGAAAAAGTCTTAGATTAGAGAAATAAATCCCTAATAATAATTTGTCCTGAATAAATCAGGGTATAAAAACAAATGCTATGTCAGAAGTAAAACAATTGGTAAAAGAGCTTACAGGTGATTATGGCCGTACTGAAGAGAGCCTTTTACCTATTCTTCAGGGAATAGTATCCCGTGAGCGATACATTTCGGAGGAAGCGATGGTTGAGGTTGCTCGTGAATTAGACATCTCGGCAGCTCAGGTTTATGGAACAGCAACATTCTACTCTTTTCTTGAAACAGAAACGACAGGAAAATATGTAATAAGGGTGTGTAAAACAATCTCTTGTATGATGCATGGTAAGAATGATATTATTCGTGAGCTTGAAAATGTTCTTAGAATAAAGATGGGAGGAACAACTCATGATGGTTTATTTTCATTGCGTGAAACAAATTGTCTGGGTCAATGTCATAAGGGGCCTGCAATGCTGGTAAATGATACTCCATACACAGAATTGACTCCTGAGAAGGTAAGGAAAATTCTTTGTGATATTAGGAGTATTGAGTTTCCGGCTAATTAGTTTTTGTAATAATAGAGCTGTTAGAATCAACGCTCTAACCAAAACATATTATCATGGCAAGTAAAAAATTGAAACGGTTAGATCTTGTTTTTAAAGATGAACAAGATATTGAAGAAATATTGAAAAAGACCTTTAGCCGACCCAATTCAGATGTGATTAACGACCTAATTAGCTCGGGATTGAAGGGGCGGGGAGGTGCCGGTTTTCCAACCGGATTGAAGTGGAAATTGACTTCTGACTCAAAAGGAGATGAGAAGTATGTTATTTGTAATGCCGACGAGGGAGAGCCTGGAACTTTTAAGGATAGGGAGATTCTTTCACGGGTTTCTTATAAGGTGCTGGCCGGAATGGCAGTGTGTGGAAGGGTAATTGGTTCAAAAAAAGGATTTATCTATTTAAGGGGTGAGTATAATTTCTTGTTGCCGGAATTGAATAAGAAGATAGAGAAATTTCATGAAATGCTGGAGAAGCTTGGGTGTGGCTTCCGGGTTGAGATTTTTTTGGGTAGTGGCGCATACATCTGTGGTGAAGAGAGTGCCCTGTTTGAGAGTATGGAAGGTAAGCGCGGTGAGCCTCGTAACAAACCACCATTCCCTACAATATCAGGTTACAGAGGAAAACCAACGGTAATTAATAATGTTGAAACACTTGCGCACACCTATTCAATATTCAAGTATGGCCCGGAGAAATTTCAGGATCTTGGTGTGCAGGATTCCCGTGGATCAAAAGTGTTTTCAGTTTCGGGTGATACTCCCACTCCGGGTATTTATGAGTTAGAGTTTGGAATGACACTTCAGAAATTTGTTGATGATTTTGGCGATGGAGATACTAAAGCGGTTCAGGTTGGAGGTGCAGCCGGTTTTTGTGTTCCACGTAAAAAGTTTGATAAAACAGCTATCGGTTATCAGGGGAAGTTAACAGGAACTTCGTTGCCTACCGGTGGGTCAATGATGATTTTTAACTCTTCCCGTTCGATGTATAATGTATTGCATAACTATCTCGACTTCTTTGTTGAGGAGTCGTGTGGACAGTGTACACCGTGCAGGGTAGGTACTCAGCAACTACTGCTTGGTATTGAAGCAGTGAAAAAAGGTGAGAAGTCTTCGGCATACCTCGAAAAACTTCTTGAGTTGGCCGAAACAATGAGAGTAACAGCTAAGTGTGGACTAGGTCAATCTGTTGCAAACTCTTTCTCATCAATAGTTGAAAATTTTAAAGAAGAAATGATTTACTAATCCGAAAATTTTACGTAATGGTTGAAAAGATTAATATAAAAATAGATAATGTTGCAGTTAGCGTTGATGAAGGAACAACCATACTTGATGCTGCAAAGAAGATTAGTGTAAGAATACCTACTCTCTGTTATCATCAGGATTTGTGTGTTGCCGGTAATTGCAGGGTTTGTGTAGTAGAGCAAAAAGGGGCTGACAGACTTTTGCCATCCTGCGCAATGCCCGTTTCGGAGGGAATGGAGATTTTGACCAATAGCCTCAAGGTAAGACATGCCCGTAAATATATGATTGAATTGCTTGTGTCTGAACACAAGGCCGAGTGTACACGTTGTTATAAAAATGGTAATTGCGAGTTACAGGTATTATCTTCCGAGTATATTATCGGAGAGGAGGGACTTATTGACCTTATACCTTTCAAAAACTATGCTATTGATTACTACTCCCCTTCAATAATTAAAGACGATTCAAAGTGTATAAGATGTCAGCGATGTGTGCGGACATGTAACGAGTTACAGAAGATTGGAGCACTCGCAGTGGCTTATAAAGGTAAGGATATGAAGATATCTACATTCTTTGAAAAACCTATGTTTGAAGTGGTTTGTACCAATTGTGGTCAGTGTGTAAATCGTTGTCCTACCGGTGCATTAACTGAGAAAACATATATTGATCAGGTGTGGTCACAAATAAATAATGACGATAAACATGTTGTGGTGCAAACAGCACCTGCTGTGAGGGTTGCTTTGGGTGAGGCTCTCGGAATGGATCCGGGTGAGATTGTTACGGGAAAACTTGTGTCTGCTCTTCGTCGGATAGGATTTGATTCTGTTCTGGATACCGATTTTACTGCTGACCTTACAATTATTGAGGAGGGAAATGAACTGTTGCAAAGGTTGAAGAAAGTTATTGTTGATAAGGATACTTCTGTAAAATTACCACTCACAACATCCTGCTCGCCGGGTTGGGTTAAGTTTATTGAACATGCTTTTCCGAAGTATCTTGATAATGTCTCTACTGCTAAATCACCTCAGCAGATGTTTGGAGCATTGGCTAAAACCTTTTATGCGAAAAAGATTGATGTTCAGCCTGAGAATATTGTAAGTATCTCTATTATGCCTTGTACTGCTAAAAAGTATGAAGCAGACCGGCCGGAGATGCGCTCAAGTGGATATAAAGATGTTGATTACGTATTAACTACTCGGGAGCTGGCACTAATGATACGTCAGGCTGGGATTGACTTTGCATCTCTTCCTGACGATGATTACGACAATATTATGGGAGAATCTACCGGAGCCGGAGTTATTTTTGGTGCTACAGGTGGAGTGATGGAGGCCGCATTGAGAACAGCATACGAAGTGGTTACCGGACGGGAAGTGCCTTTTGAAGGTCTCAATATTACTCCTGTTCGGGGTATGGAAGTTGTTAAAGAGGCTACAATAAAAATTGAAGATCCTCTGCCCGAGTGGAAATTTCTTGATGGCGTTGAGCTGAAAACTTGTGTAGCTCACGGTTTGGCAAATGCCAAAAAGGTGATGGACTCGGTTAAGGCCGGGACTTCTAATTATCATTTTATCGAGATTATGGCTTGTCCGGGCGGTTGCCTCGGTGGAGGAGGTCAGCCTATTCCCACTTCACCTGAGATTCGCAGGAGACGTAGTGAGGCAATTTATCGTGAAGATGGTCTGAAACCAATACGCAAATCTCACGAAAATCCTGAGGTTGTCAGGTTGTATCAAGAGTTCCTGAAAGAGCCGCTGGGAGAGATGTCGCATAAGTTGTTGCATACGCGCTACCGGGCAAGGAACAGATATTGATTTTGTTAAGGCTAAAGGTATAAAATTCAGTAAAGGCTTCACTCAAAGTGAAGCCTTTACTTTAATTTGTAGTGATAAAACACATCAAACAAGAAACTCTTTGCTATTTAACTACATTTATACTATCTTAATTGCTGAAAATATTCGTCTTATGGAGCAGAAACATGAAATAACAATTTGTCTGGGAAGTTCCTGCTTTTCAAGAGGGGGTAAAGAGGTGCTGAATACAGTTAGAGGCTGGCTTAAAGAGCACAATATGGAAGAGTCGGTGTTTTTTCACGGAGACCTGTGTATGGGGATTTGTGAGATGGGGCCTACTATTAAAATTAACGGCAGAGAGTTTCACAATGTTAACAAGGAGAGTGTGGTGGATTTTCTTAATAAGGAGCTGGGGGATGGAAGTGAAAAATAAAAAATAAAAAGCTGAGTGATAGCGAAGTCCCGAGCATCGGGATAAAAAGTAAAAATGGGAGAGAATCAAAAGGAGAATGATACTCTATTTGAAAAACGCCGGTAATCCTATCAATTAGACAATACAATGAATAATACAACAGAAGAATGCGCCAACTGATAGTTACCGATAAAGAGAAGTGTAATTTGAGCTACACTTGCATCAGGGTATGTCCTGCCAGAGCTATCAAAATTGAGGATGGCTATTCACATATTATTGCGAGTAGGTGTATCGGCTGCGGACACTGTGTAACGGTCTGTTCTCAGAATGCAATTTCATACCGCTCAGAGAAAGAGGCTGTAATGGATATGATAAAATCCGACAGTAAGGTCTCGGCAATGTGCGATCCTGCTATTGCAGGAGAATTTACTGATATTTCAGACTATCGTAAGTTTGTTGCTATGCTTCGTGAACTGGGCTTTGATCTGGTAAATGAGGTTGCTTTTGGTGTTGATTTGGTAGCAATAAAGTATAAGGAGCTTTACGATAGTTTTGAAGGAAAATACTACATAGCAACAAAATGTCCCGCAACAGTTGGATACGTCGAAAAGTATCATCCTGACCTAGTGGAGAATCTTGCTCCTATTGTTCCACCCTATATTGCCATGGCAAAAGTGATTAGAAGGAGGTATGGAGATGATGTGAATACGGTGTACATTACTGCATGCACTTCGGCAAAGGATGATGTTAGAACAATAAACAGTGAGAACAGGGTTATTGATGCAACGATAACTTTCATTGAGTTGCGAGAGCTGTTTGTTGAGAATAGTATCTCTGAAAAGTCTGTTACCTTTAGCGATTTTGATCCCCCATTGGGGCGTAAAGGAGGGCTGTTCCCTATCAGTCACGGATTACTACAAGCAGTTGATATTAATCAGGGTTTGTTGGATGCCAGTGTGTTGATTACCGAAGGGCGTACAAATTTTCTGCAATCGATAGAGGAGTTTACCCATGAGGACAATTTGAATCAGCATCTCGATCTCTTTTACTGTAAGAGTTGTAATATGGGGCCGGGAACATCTCCCGGAGGGAAAAAATTTGTTCGTCGTACTCATGTGATAGACTATGTTACTAAAAGATTAAAGGACTTCGACTACGGCCAGTGGGAGGAGAGTATTTCCGGGTATGCTGACATCGATTTGTCCAGAACATTCAAAGTTGTTGATAAACGTATGCCGGATCCTTCAGAGGAGCAGATACAACAGGTGCTGCATGAGATGGGTAAAACCAAAGAGGAAGATAGGCTGGGATGTGGAGCATGCGGATATCCCACATGTCGCGAATTTGCCATTGCCCACGTGCAGGGGCTCACAAATTACGAGATGTGCTATACTTTTTCAATTAAAAATCTACACACATATATTAATAAACTTAATTCTGCCAACGAAAAGCTTCGGGAGATACAGGGTGCGCTAAAAGATAGTGAGGAGAAGGCAAGGGAGGAGGAGCAGTCGGCAAGGGAAGCGGCTGAGACGGTAACTACGATGTTGAACAGGTTGAGAGCAGGAGTAGTGCTTGTGGATGAAAACCAGAAAATCATTGAGTCGAATCGTAAATTTGTCTCTATGCTTGGCGAAGATGCAAAAGTTATTGATGAGATGATTCCCGGTTTGAAAGGAGCTGAATTGAAATCACTTCTTCCTTTTGCCAAACTGTTTGAAACAGTTCTCCATTCGGGTGAGGATATCCCTAATCGCGATGTGGAGGTGGGAGACTCAATCCTTAATATCTCGGTATTTACCATTAAAAAGAATATGGTGGTGGGAGGTATAATACGTGACCTTACAGCTCCGGAGGTTCGACGCGAGGAGGTTGTTGACAGGGCTCGTAATGTTATCCGCGATAATCTTAAAACAGTACAGCAGATAGCCTTTCTTCTTGGCGAGAGTGCCGCCAAAACCGAAAAGACCCTGAATTCAATTATCGAAGCTCAAAAATTAGGAGATAGCGAGCATGGAACAAGAAAATAATTTCTTTCTCGATATTTATTGTCAGCAGAATAATCATGTTGGTGAATTGATTTGCGGTGATGTGTATCTTACAAAAAGAGTTAAGGAGGAGGAGCGTACGATAATTGTTCTTTCCGACGGAATGGGTAGCGGTGTTAAAGCGAATGTTCTGGCTACTCTTACAGCTTCCATGGCACTAAACTTTACAATTGAACATCGCGAAGTAACCACTTCGGCTGAGATTATAATGAAAACACTTCCGGTATGCAGCGTTAGGAATGTGAGCTACTCAACATTTACTATTGTGGATATTGAAGAGAACGGATTGACAACAATAGTTGAGTACGACAATCCTGAATGCCTTGTAATGAGAGGCGAAAATGTGTTTGATCCGGGCTGGGAGGATATTGTTCTTGAGAGTGGAAATAATGAGGGTAAAATAATCAGGACATGCAGCTTTCAGGCACAAAAGGAGGATCGTCTCTTTTTCTGGTCCGATGGAATAGTACAATCCGGAATGGGCTCACGTGGGTTTCCTTTTGGGTGGGAACGCGAAGGGGCAGAAGAGTATGTGGTTAAGATTATCAGAAACCATCCTTATGCAGCATCAGCTAATCTTGCTAAAAAGGTTGTGAACATGGCATCGTTACACGATGGAGGTGATCCTAAAGATGACACATCGTGTGGAGTGGTTTATTATCGTGAACCCCGTAAACTAATGTTGATTAGCGGACCACCTTTTTACGATAAAGATGATCTTGATTATTGCCTCAAGGTTCAGCGGTTTAAAGGTAAAAAGATTATTGCCGGAGGAACAACAGCTGAGGTTATTGTGAGAGAACTGGGGTTAAAATATAAAGCCGGACTGGAGATTGAGGATGAGGATCTTCCCCCAATATCCTATGTTGAAGGATTTGAATTGGTTACTGAAGGAATACTCACGCTGGGTAAAGTGGCACGTATCCTCGAAGATTTTGATGCTGACTATCAGCTCTCAAATGGCCCGGCCGATAGGTTTGTTAAGATGTTGCTTGAGAGTGATAAGATACACATCCTTAACGGTACCAACGTAAATGTTGCCCATCAGGATCCTAACCTGCCTGTAGAGCTTGAGATCAGGCGTACAGTTACCCGGCGTATAGCCAAAATGTTAGAGGATAAATTCCTGAAAGAGGTGGATATTGAGTATATGTAAGGATGTGAATTTTATTCTATGCGATACTCCATTCTTTGTTTTCCAATTCAATTTTGAAGTTTACTTTTGCTTTTAATGCATGAAATATCTTTATTACCGTACTAATTGTCATATTTCTTGAATTGCTTTCAAGTTTTGAAATTTCTGATTTGTTAACTCCAATCAGTTTCCCTAGTTGCTCTTGCGTAAGGTTTCTTTCTTTTCGGGTTTGTTTTATCATCTCGCTTAAAATATCAAGTTTCAATTCAAACTCATATTGATCTCGTTCTTCTGTGCCTATTTCGCCAATGTATTTGTCTTTTAGTTTGTCAAAGCTGTGAAACTTTATCTCTTTAATATCCATGCTATATTGTTTTAAAATATATATTCATTATTTGTCTTGCTCTAGTAATTTCAATTTTTGGTGTTTTTTGAGTCTTTTTTATAAACCCATGCGTTGCAATTACCAATGTGTTACGACTGTCTCTTTTATCCCAAAATGCCAAAAGTCGGTATTGTTTTCTTTTAAAGTTTGTTCTAACCTGAATTATGCATAAACTCGGTTTCAAGGTAAGAAATCCATTTCTTGCATTTCATATCCAACTACAGTGGTGGAAAAATGTTTGGATTATGTAGTAAG
>Ga0256831_1000974_pt1 | contig 15160 bp, 11 predicted proteins | sample 132544metaG_FD_189087 | JGI IMG/M metagenome (GOLD analysis project Ga0256831, IMG submission 189087) | Hydrothermal vent microbial communities from Lau Basin, Pacific Ocean - 132-544 | ecosystem: Environmental > Aquatic > Marine > Hydrothermal vents | place: Pacific Ocean: Lau Basin | collected...
GTACGGGATGCGTCCATAAAGGAATAGATTATATTAATAAACACCCTAATTATATCACTTCCAATTTTGAAAAAGTTATTTATTCTAATACTCTATTAAAACGAATTCCAGCTATTGGTGATTTTAAGAGAAATAGTGTATGTGACACAAGTGATAAAATTGAGTATTTGAATTTAGGAATTAGTGGCTTTTCCATAATTAAAGTCAGAAAAGGCGTAATCTCAAAAATAAAGAATCTTGACGTTAGGGACACGAAAAATGATAGTACTTTCTTGAACTACTTTTTAAAGAAAAGGATAAACTAAGAAATAAATCCCTCTTCTGGTTATCCCTTTTAGAAAAGGGAGATAGCCTTATTTTTTAAGTTCAATAAAAATTTCAATGGATTGATTCTGAATTTATTTAAGTGTTGTAAGAAGAAAAAATAGTGAATTTTATTTACATTTTTTGAAAAGTTAAAACAAATTTAATCTATCACAACAATCAAACTAAGCTATATCACTAAATTGTATGTAAAAATTCACGTCTTTTTATATACATTTGCGCTTATAAAATCATAATAAGCATTATAATTAATATAAACCTTTAAACTCAACTAAATTAGAATGGATTATTTATTTTACTTAATCCCCACGGCTTCAATCATAGGCTTTTTGTTTATGTTCATGAAATCGTCATGGGTAAAAAAACAAGATGTGGGCAATCAAAAGATGGCCACTATTGCAAAAAACATTGCTGATGGAGCAATGGCCTTCCTCAAAGCGGAATACAAAGTATTATCAATATTTGTATTATCAGTGGCCATTCTCTTAATATACAAAGGCAACACCGAAACTACCAGTAGTGGATATGTTGCATTATCCTTTGTAGTAGGGGCTTTTATGTCAGCATTAGCCGGTTTTATTGGTATGCGAATAGCAACCAAAGCTAATGTTAGAACTACCCATGCTGCCCGAACATCATTAAATCGTGCCCTTGAAGTAGCCTTCTCCGGTGGTTCGGTAATGGGTTTAGGAGTAGTGTCCTTAGGTGTATTTGGCCTTAGTGGACTTTTTATTTTCTATGCAGAAATATATGATATTAATTCAATATCAGGTATTACTGTATTATTAAATGTGTTATCCGGATTTTCTTTAGGCGCATCTTCCATTGCTCTTTTTGCTCGTGTTGGTGGAGGTATTTACACCAAAGCTGCTGATGTTGGTGCCGATTTGGTAGGAAAAGTTGAAGCCGGTATTCCAGAAGACCATCCTTTAAATCCTGCTACAATCGCTGATAACGTAGGTGATAACGTAGGTGATGTTGCCGGTATGGGTGCTGACCTTTTTGAATCTTTTGTGGGCTCAATTATTGCCACAATGGTATTGGGAATCATGTTCTTTCAACTTCCGGAATTTGCAAGCTTTAAACTTGGTGCGATATACTTACCATTATCCCTTGCAGCAACAGGAATTGTTCTTTCTGTAATAGGTACTTTCTTTGTAAAAGTTAAAGAAGGAGGCAACCCTCAGAAAGCACTTAATATGGGAGAATTCTTTTCTGCCGCTTTAATGATCATTATTTCTTACTTTCTAATCAAAGAATTTCTTCCTGAAACATGGATGTACCACGGTAAAGAATTTACCTCTATGGGCGTATTTATTGCTACTATAGTTGGTTTATTGGCCGGATTAGGAGTAGGTAAAATTACAGAATATTATACAGGTACAGGAACAAAACCTGTAACTTTAATTACCCGTCAGTCTGTTACCGGTCCCGCCACTAACATCATTGCAGGATTAAGTGTTGGAATGATGTCAACAGCTATTCCAATCTTACTTATTGCCACAGCTATTATCTTATCTTATTACTATGCAGGACTTTATGGTATTGCTATTGCCGCTGTAGGGATGCTGGCCAATACGGGTATTCAACTTGCTGTTGATGCCTATGGACCTATCTCTGATAATGCGGGAGGAATTGCAGAAATGGCTGACCTTCCCAAAGAAGTTCGTAAGCGTACCGATAAACTTGATGCAGTAGGGAATACTACTGCTGCCATTGGTAAAGGATTTGCCATTGCATCAGCTGCATTAACTGCATTAGCTTTATTCTCAGCTTTTATGCAACAAGCTAATATTACCAGTATCGACATTTCAAAATCAACAGTAATGGCCGGCCTTCTCGTTGGAGGTATGCTTCCATTTGTATTCTCAGCAATGGCAATGAGTGCCGTTGGTAGAGCTGCAATGGCAATGATTGAAGAAGTTCGACGACAATTTAAACATATCCCTGCCCTTAGAGACGCTTTGGTAATCATGAAAAAATATGATGCTGATATGTCGAAAGCTACTCCCGAAGAATTAATTATTTTTCAAAAAGCCGATGGTGTTGCCGAGTATGAAAAATGTGTAGCAATATCTACTTCTGCCTCCATTAAGGAGATGGTTTTACCCGGTGTCCTTGCCATATTAACTCCGGTAGTAGTTGGTTTCTTAGGCGGTCCTGAAATGCTTGGCGGTTTGCTTGCCGGCGTTACAGTTACCGGTGTATTGATGGCTATATTCCAATCCAATGCAGGAGGTGCATGGGACAATGCTAAAAAAATGGTTGAAGACGGAATCGAAGTTGACGGTGTTACTTATGGTAAAGGTTCTGAAGTACATAAAGCTGCTATTGTTGGAGATACTGTAGGTGATCCTTTCAAAGATACTTCTGGTCCTTCTTTAAATATCTTAATTAAACTGATGAGTGTAGTAGCCCTGATTATTGCTCCTAGTATCGCTATTAATCTTAGTAGTACTGCTGTTGTTCCTACTGATAACAGCAAAAACACTGAAATAAGTGTTAACACTGTTACACAAGATGATGGGACTACTATCAAAATCACTACTACTTCTACCACTTCCGTTGTTAATGGAGAAAAAGTAATCGATAAAAAAGTAACTAAGGAAGTAATTGCTAATGACAGTATTGAGGCTGAAGAAACCTCTGAAACTGCTGAAGCTGTACCCGATACTGATAAATAATTTTCATCTATCATACTTAAAAAGGCAAGCCGTTGGGCTTGCCTTTTTTTATTTTCAATTTACCGGAAGATAAAACCAAAATTACAGCAGCCACAAAGCTTGGCATAATAATAACTTATAAGAACCATAAGTTAGCTATTTTCATAATCAAGTTAAAGTCATTAGTAGAGTCGAATACGTGGATCCAAGAAAGCATATAGAATATCCACAAAGATATTTATTATAACAAGAATCATAGAAATCATCAATACAGCTCCCATCACCACAGGAAAATCATATTTATTAAGTGCATTAACAATAGCAACCCCTACTCCTTTCCAATCGAAAACATATTCAACAAATACGGCACCTGCCATTAAGGACGCTAACCATCCGGAAATGGCAGTAACCACAGGATTTAATGCATTTCGCATGGCATGCTTACTAAGCACTTTAAAGCGACTCAATCCTTTTGCTTTAGCTGTACGAATATAATCCTGTGACATTACTTCAAGAAGGGAGCTCCTTGTCAGTTCTACCACTATGGCCAAAGGACGTATTCCCAATACTATGGCCGGTAATAATAAATTCTTCAAATTAATATATTCTCCTCTTCCAAAATCATCCACAGAATATAAACTACCAAACATACTCAAGCCGGTATAAGGTGCCAATACGAAGGCAAAAATCCATGCAAAGAGTATTGCGGCAAAGAAACTGGGGAGCGACATTCCCAACACACTTAGTACCATAGCTGATTTATCAAACCATGTATCTTTATATATTGCCGACAAAACGCCCACTATTAAGCCTATAAATAACGCAATGCTAATGGCAACAATCGCCAGAAGAGCAGTCTTTGGAAAAGCCTCCATTAACACTTCACTCACCGGACGCGAATTCTGGTACGAGCGACGAAGGTAAGGCGCTTTAAGTACTATTACTTTTGATGACGAAATGGGAAACAACACTTTCGCCGAAGTATATTTATTGGTATCAAGATACCAAAAGCTAGCCGTATTATTGCTATTATGAACCGATATGGGTGATAAATCGTTAAGGTAATTAAAGTATTGAACTATCATAGGTTTATCGCGGCCCAAGTCGTGATTGATAGCGGCCACCGAGGCACTGTCTGCCCTTTGTCCCAACATCATACGGGCAGGATCGCCGGGCAAAACATTAAAAAGAAAAAATACAACACTTAATACTCCCAATAGGACTAGTATTCCACTCAAAAGCCTTTTTAAGATAAAACTAATCATCAAACTTTTTTATTAAAGCATTCAATGAGGGGAAATTAGTGTAATGGTATTTGGCGATAACCTTACCCGACTTTATCACTATCAAACCGGGATTGGAACGCACAGCTGCTTTCAAAGCAGTATCATCACTATTCAACACCGGAAAATCGGCTAGAGAATAAGCTTTCTTAAAACGTTGATAATCCTCAGGTAAATTGCTATTTAACACCACTACTTCATAGCCTTTGCTCACTGCATCATGATAAAACTGATTTAACACAGGAACAATTTTTGGTGGAACCTTGTCAATATCATAAATGGAAAAGATAAAAACGAAATTAGTATCTTTAGCTATTTCCTTGGAAACATCATTCCCTTGCTTATCCAGCATGGGGAAGATATTCATCTCGCCAGCATTGGGATCCTCCTCTCGTGAAGAAAGCCATTTCCAGTCAGCAATAAAAGTAGAATCTTGCCAAGGTAATTCCTTACTTAAGTATTCTTTTTCCTCACCGGTTTTCTTATTTTTATATGTCAAAAAGTATTTAACAGGCAATGGATGTTCGGGAATAAGTCGATTGCCCACTTTCCATGAACGAAAGTCAACGATAGGAAGATTATTAATATTATAATTTTCAAATAAAATAAATCCAATTACAATCACTGCCAATGAGGACCATTCCACTATTTTAGAGCTATATTCTCGAAAATCGAATCGCCGCAATAATATCAATAGCACAAAAGAATCTATAACTAAATTTTTATAAAAAGTTTGCCAATTTGATATTATCAATGCATCACCAAAGCATCCACAATCCGGCACAGGACTATATAGCGCATCATATAATGTAGTTATTGTAAACAGTATCATCATAAGTATAGCCAGCCAACTCACCCATTTGGTTTTAATACGGAAAAAGAAAAGTGCCCCTATAGAAAACTCTGTGGCATTAAGCAGTACCGACAACACCAGTGCCGAAGGAGCAGCCCAGGCGATGCCATAGGCATAAAAATAATCTTCAATTTTGAATTGGGTACCCAGCGGGTCCACCCCTTTAACAAAACCGGAATAAATAAATAAAAGACCTAACAACAAACGACTTATGGTTAATACCGTTCCATTAATTTTTCGCGCCCATACAATGGCAAGAAACATATCTATCAATAGCCATATAAGAAACCATAGGCTATATGATTCAACTTTAGAAATAAGAAATGCTGCTCCTAGATTCAGACCAAGAAAAACCCAGCTTATCCATACTGATTCATTATTCTTGTGATTTACAAATCCATTACTATTTTCCATAATTTCACTAAATTTAATTAAACTATTTCTGTCACTTAAGATTTGTTAATTTAATAAAATAGCATCAATAACTACTGTAAAGCCAGCTACTGATTTATACTATTTTAATGCCAATATGCTCTATTTTCATCCGGCCGGAAGGAGACCGAGTTCACTTCAATACAATTTATTTCTTTTCCTCTTCGCTAATTTTAATTAAAGCAAACATGGCATAGTTAAGAATATCGTTATAACTGCCCTCCGGACCTTCAGAGATAATTGTTTTGCCCATATTGTCTTCAATTTGCTTTAAACGAAACAGCTTCATCAAAATAATATCCGTAAGAGAAGATACGCGCATATCTCGCCAAGCCTCTCCATAGTCATGATTTTTATTAAGCATAAGATTCTTAGCCCCAATAATATACTTATCATAAAGCTGCATCACTTCCTCCAATGGCATTCGAGAGTCTTCTCCTCCCTGAGGTTCTTTATTAATCTGAATCAATGCCATAACCGAATAATTAACAATGGCTATAAACTCTTCCTTAATACCCTCTTCAACTTTATGAATACCTTTCTCCTCGATACTTCTTATGCGATTGGCCTTGATAAACAGTTGATCGGTAAGGCTCGATGGGCGTAATATGCGCCATGAAGTTCCATAATCCTTGGCTTTTTTGTAAAAGATCTCACGGCATAGCGCAATATTCTCATCAAATTGTTTTTCCGTTTTAGTCATCATTATGTGCTCTATATTATTCTTTTGAGGCTTTATCCTTATTATTCTTAACTTTATTTTCCATTTCCAGAATAATTTCTTCCGGACTTTTCCCTAAAGTTTGTTTATAGGCTTTAGCATTATTCACCAATTTATTATTAGGGTATTTATAAATAAGGGAATCCAAACAAGCTCTTGCCATATTAATATTACCCAAGCGGTCGTCATAGATAAATGCCATAAATTGCCATGCTGAAGGAGCAATTTTAGAATTAGGATAATTCACTACCAAGCTATCCAGCGATTTTATTGCCCCTAAACTATTTCCTAAATCTACTTGAGACTGAGCCGCTTTGAACCAATACTTTACCGCCATTGTATCCTTAGGATAGGTAGTAGCATAAGTAATATATGATGTGATTAACCTCTTGGCAGCCCTGTTATCCATAGGCTTTTTTACCGCCTTATACACTTGATATTCAAGCGTATCAATACTACTGATGATTTCTGATTTGGTAATTTTATGACTTTTTGTACCACAAGAAAACAAGGCAAGCACTAAGCTTCCAATAATTAAAAATCTTAAATAATTCATTCTATACCTATTTTAATAAATTAAAAAATTCACTTTCTCTTTTTCTTCTTTTTCAATTGAGGAAAAATCATTCTATAGTCCACTTTAACTTTCCCATGGGCAATATCCATTAGTTTACCTTTGAGCAAAGTTTTACGTAATGCAGATAAATGATCCACAAAGAGTATCCCTTCAAGATGATCATATTCATGCTGCACAATACGGGCAGGAATACCATCAAGTTCTTCCTCATGAAATTCCCAATGCTGATCGTAATACTGTATCTTAATCTTCGAAGGGCGCACAACGTCCTCATTTATACCGGGAACACTAAGGCAACCTTCGGTAAAAGTCCAATCATCACCTGAACGTTCAACAATTTTAGCATTGATAAATACCTGCTTAAAATCTACAGGTTCAGGTATTTCATCACTAAATGGTGTAGCATCAATTACAAACAAACGAATTGATTTATTAATCTGAGGAGCAGCAAGACCAACACCACTGGATTGGTACATACTCTCATACATAGAATCGATAAGCTTATCCAAATCAGGATACTCTTTATTAATATCCTGAGCAATTTTTCTTAAATTTGGATGGCCAAAGGCCACTATTGGAAATATCATAATCTCAAAAACAATTTATAAAGTACTCATATATGACTGCAACAATATTGTTGCACTAATTTTATCAATTAAAGCCTTATCACGACGCGCCTTTCGTCCTATACCACTATCTATCATCGTTTGAAAAGCCATCGAAGAAGTAAAACGTTCATCAACTCTTATTACCGGTATAGAAGGAAAAGTATTCTTTAGCCAGCTTACAAAATTCTCAACAAATGGGGTTGATTCGGAGGCTTTATTATCCAGGGTTTTTGGCAAACCTACTACCAGTGTATCCACCTCGTTATCGCGAATATAATTGCGAATATAATTATGAATCTCTCGCACATGAACAGTATCCAGCCCATTGGCGCTAATTTTTAATTCATCACTAACAGCAAGGCCTATTCTCTTTTGTCCATAATCCACTGCCAATATTCTACCCATAATTTGTCTTAATTAGAAAGATTTGGCGATACTAATAAAATCATCAGCTTTCAAAGCTGCTCCCCCTATTAAACCACCATCTACATCAGTTTGAGCAAATAATTCTTTGGCATTCTTGGCATTACAACTACCCCCATAGAGTATGCTTGTCTCCTGAGCTTGGTCTTCGCCATATTTCGCTGCCACTAAAGAACGAATAAAGGCATGAATCTCCTGGGCTTGCTCCGGCGAAGCTGTCTTTCCTGTACCAATAGCCCAAACAGGTTCATAAGCCAACACTATATTGGCAAACTCACTTTGCGAAAGTCCAAATAATGCTTCTTGCAGTTGAGATTTTATAATATCGAAATGCTTCCCTGCTTCCCTATCTTCAAGTTGCTCCCCAACACAAAATATTGGTTGCACTCCATATTCCAATAATTGATTCACTTTCTGCGTTAAAACTTCAGCGCTTTCACCAAAATATTTTCTTCTTTCACTATGACCCACGATACAATAATCTAAGTCCATAGAGCTTAACATCTCTGCGGATATTTCGCCTGTATATGCTCCTCCATCAAATTGACTAACATTCTGAGCACCAATCTTAAACTCTATCTCCTGTGCAAAATCAGTAGCTAATTCCAAATATACAAAAGGAGGACATATAACCAACTCTACATCCTGTGGAAAATCCTTTTCCATTCCTTCTCCTATCTGATATAATAACTCATCAGCATTCTGAAAAGTTTGGTTCATTTTCCAATTTCCGGCAACTATTTTAGATCTCATAATACGAATTTTAGTAAGGTTAATATTGAGGCACAAAGGTAAGATTTATCCGTTTGCAAAGCCCCATGAAATTAATAATTTTATTCAAACCAATGTTTTAAATATGGAGTAAGCATCTACGTAATATAAAAGCTTAGTCTAATATAAAATATAATTCAGGCTTTATCATCAGTTTTTGCTGAAATTATAGTATGCGTTTTCTTATATAAAGTGACCGTTTTGGCATTTAAAGTGGGTTTGAGGTATTTTCGTCTAATTTTTGTCGCTTCACTCAAAATATTTGTCCACTAATATTTGTTTTCGCTTGTGCTGAGCTTTCCACTTTAGCCTTTCGCTTTCCCATTCATAACATATCCCTGCCCGCTCGTAACAAGGGGCTTAAAGCGCTTTGTTTTAAAACAATTCCGATATATTTTTGCTTTACAAATGACTTGTTATCCATTAATTATCAATTATAAATCATTTATCATGAAGCAGATATCAATATTTTTGAGCCTAATAGTATCTCTTTTTATATTCAGCATTGAAGGAATTGCACAAATCAGCAATTATTCTTTTTCAAAAACAGCCGGAAATACTTATACCAGTATCTATACCACAGGAACATCGGTTTCGTTGGGTGATGATGCTGATGTGAAGGTGAGCATAGGTTTTTATTTTTTCTATAACAATCACTACTACGATTCATTAAACATCGGCTCTAACGGTTATATTGCTTTTGGTAATTATTCAGCAACAGAATACAATAATAAATTAGAAAATTCTAATTCAGGTTATTTGGAATTGGTAGCTCCTTGTTGGGATGATTTGGACCCTGGCGCCAGTGGCAATATATATTATATAACCACTGGCAGTTCACCCAATAGAAAGTTTATTGTGGAATATTATAATGTCCCCAGATATCACAATTCGGCTACTTTGACTGTACAGGTCGTTTTATATGAAAACTCCAACAATATTGAATTTTGTTATGGTTATTATGGAGGTAGCTTTTCAGGAGCCTCCATCGGCATCAACGAATCTCCCGGTGGCTCACCGCATTTTATCAGCGTTACACCTGGGAATCCTCCAAGCACAAGTACCACCACCCCAAACAACAACATAACAGTCATTCCCGCAGAAGGAACTAACTATCTTTTTACCTTTAACGGATCTTCCTGCCTAAAACCCGCCAACCTGTCCGTTTCAAATATCGCAGTAAATTCGGCAGACCTGAACTGGGTTGACAATCAGGGTTCCCATTGGGATATTTATGTAACAAATCATGGAGGCTCAGCACCTATGCAAAGCACCACTCCCACGGCAAATGACGTCACCTCAACCACTTACCATTGGACGGGAGGAACAGCTTCCACAAGCTACGACTGGTATGTGCGCACCGACTGCGACCAAAACAATACCGGCACAAGCGACTGGGCAGGTCCTTCTACTTTTACAACCAATAACGGCAAACCGGCCAATCCTTCGCCGGCCAACAATAGCGTTGGATGGACCATCAGCTCAAAAACACTGGACTGGGACGATGTGGCTGGTGCCTCTGGCTATCACATTAGCATCGGAACTACCTCAGGGGGAACCGATATTGTCAATAATCTTTCCACCTCCACAAGTTCCTACACCAAGACATCAAACTGGGTAAAATACACCAAATATTACTGGACAGTAACCACCGATTATAATACCAACAGCGGCTCGGCGCAGGTAAGCGGCAATGAATGGAATTTTATCACTGAATACGAAACTTCCTCCACTATTTCGGGAAAGACCAGCTATTGCTCACCGGTTTTTACAAGGCCCAATGATGCATCACCTCCAATTGCAACAAGTTATAAAGTGTTTTATGATAAGTTTGCTTTCACCGTTCCTACCACAGGAAGATATGGCATTATTGCCGATTGGACCGGGGTGGACGGATATATACATCTCTACCACGAGAGTTTCGACCCGTCAAACCCCCTGACCAACTGCATGGCCGGTAATGATGACTATAATCAAGATCAATCTAAATCAAGAATATCATATATCACACTAAATCAAGGAACTACCTATTATGTGGTGGGTTCGTCCTATAAGGACCACAAAACCGGTGAAGGCTCCTATTACATTATCGGTGTCGATATAGCAAATATGCCTTCAAAAACAGACCATAACGGAGAACCTTACCGGAACTATTCTATTCCCCCCACCGACGGAAACATCCGATTGTCCGATTATGGATGTTTGGATGCCAACGGCTGGACCACCTATTACGACGACAGCGGAACACAGTTTGATTTTTCGGACGACACCAAACTCCTGTCCATCAAGAAAAACGGCAGCGACCTTGGTTCCGTTAGCGTTAAACTTGCCGGAAACTCAGGCGCATCGCATATCACTAATCCCCCTGCATCCTATGTTTCAGCTTGGGGCGGATGGTGGGTTTTTAATCGCTATTGGGAACTCACCCCCGACAACCAACCCACCACGGACGTCACAGTAAAATATTATTATACCGAGGACGATTTCACCGCATTGAAAACGGCTATCACCAATAGCGGAGGAACTCCTCCTACCGGCAAAGCTAATATGTCATGTTTTAAAATCAACAATATAACAGGTAATTACGACCCCAATCCGGCCAACGGGCATAGCGGAGTACCCTTAGCACAGAGCTGCGATGGTGACGGCTGTTGGGTTTATACCAATGGCTCTCAGGCTTCCACAACCAAATGGCTTCACCACGATGAGGGAAGCGGTTTTAGTTCAATGGAATACGTTATTAAGCATTTCAGCGGCGGTGGCGGCGGGGCGGCACAACATACGGGCAACGGCAACGGCTCGCCCACACCCATTGATTTGCTGAGTTTCGATGTGGTGAGTCTGGAAAAAGAAAACAAGATTTTATGGAAAACCGCCACGGAGGAAAATGTGGATTATTTTGAAATTGAAAGGTTGAATCCCCTTGACAGCAGCATAACCATCGTTGGCAGAACGCAGGCCGCGGGCAACAGCAATACGATTCAAAGCTATTCGAAGGCAGACCAAAAATCACTTAGCAAAGCCTATTACAGACTTATTGAGATGGATTTCGATGGGAAGAAAACCACCTTTAAATGGCATTATATTAAACGGAAAATAACTGAATTTAGACTTATTGGACTTTATCCAAATCCGGCTCAATCAGTCTTGAATATTGATATATATAGCGCAGCTCCCGCTAACGGCATTATTCAGATACTCGATATATCGGGAAGAATGATTATGGAACAAAAGATTGAGTTACTACAAAACAATCAGAGCTTCAAAATTGATGTAAACAATCTGGCATCAGGCAGTTATTATATTACCATAGAAACTCCTTTTTCAAGGATTAACAGATTATTTATTAAAGAATAAACCTTAACAGAAAGGAATTATTATGAAAAATTATATCCATCAGGATTTGTGTAAAAAATGCAAACTTTGTATTGAGGTTTGTCCTGTGAATATGATAGGAATTGATTCGAGGGGGCAGGTAAACTTTCTTCCCGAACGGGAAGAAATCTGCCTAAAATGTGGACAATGTATGGCGGTCTGCCCTTCTGATGCCATTACAAATGCTAAGAGTTATTACAAAAGTATATTTACAGAACTTCCTGAAAGCAAAATAGATTACAGCAGTTTTATTAATTTTTTATCCACGAGGCGGTCTGTTAGAAATTTCAGAAACGAAAAAGTTGACCACGAATCCATTAATAAAATAATCAACGCCCTGAAATATGTTCCCTACGGAGCAGCTCCAGAGAAAATGAAAATCACGATTATCAACAATCGGGCTATTATTGAAAAGGCACTGCCATATACCGAAAAATTCCTTGATGATGTGGTACGATGGGTTGATAATCCTTTGATGAGTGCAATTATACGACATAAAAAAGGACAAGAGACCTTTAATACCATAAAGAACCACCTTTATCCTATATCTAAGCTTAAAAATTACAAGCTGGAGTATGGCGACCGTATCACGAGGGGAGCACCGGCAATGATGATTTTTCATGCCCACAAAAGAGCGGAAGAACATACCAATAACGCAATGATAAATGCTACGTATGCAATGCTTGCTATACACTCCATTGGTATGGGCGCTACCATGAATGGAATTATTCCGGCAGCCATTAATAAGGTGAAAGCTGTGCGCAATATTTTTGAAATCCCCAATGAAGATGAGGCTGTGATATCGATAATTTTCGGTTATCCTAAATATAAATACCAAAAGGCAATTTCACGTTTTAATACTAAAGTTTATTATAGAGAATAAAGATGGAAGTTTAAAAGTGTGCCCGTTGATAACAGAAACAATCCCATTGAAAAGCTCAATGGTTCATTCATAACAATATGACGTCTATTCATAACAAGAGCCTTAAAAAATTAGGACTTAGATATTTCAGGATTTACTTTTGCAGTATCAAATTTTTAGATAGAAATATAAATGATTAAGAAATTTACATATTGTTCACTAATTAAAATAGATGAAGGACATAAGGCCCCCGCATTCTACACCACAGCTTCCTTTGTGCTCTACAAAACTATTACAGGAAGCTATGCTGCTCAGAGATGTTTCTTTACATCTTTTTTCCCACCCAATGTCCTTAATTACAAGAGAAATCTCTTTGCAGCATGCTGTGGTCCCCTACTTTTATTAAATAGTTATAATAAACACCAAGCACGACAATTTAAAAGAATCATGAATTAAAAACACATTATCATGAGAAAAATAGTATTAATACTATCGACTTTAATTAGCTTTAATGCCATAGCTACAACATTTAATATTGGACCAACAAGAACATATAGTTCGCCTTATGCCCTATATCAGGCCAATGTAATTCAGGACGGGGATATCATAGAGATTGATTCTGCCCTATATTCAGGACAGGCTTGCACAGCAGTTTGGCAAAAGAACAATCTCATTATTAAAGGTATAGGAGGCAGACCTTCGATGGAGGCCAACGGAAGTTACATCTGGGGAAAGGGAATTTGGGTGTTGGCCGGCAATAATATCACAGTGGAGAACATCACTTTCAGCGGAGCAGCTGTGCCTGACCATAATGGAGCAGGAATTCGTCTCGATGGCAACGGAATGACCATAAGACATTGCTATTTTTATAATAATGAAGATGGCATTCTTACCAATAATAGTAATACCGGCAATATTCTCATTGAATATTCAGAATTTAATCAAAATGGCTACGGAAACGGTTATACGCACAACCTCTACATAGGTCATATAAATAGGCTGACATTTCGTTTCAATTACAGTCACAATGCCAAGGTAGGCCATTGTCTAAAATCCAGAGCAAAAGAAAACTATATTTTATACAACCGCATTATGGACGAACAAACAGGAAACTCCAGTCGATTGATTGATATTCCCAATGGAGGGCTAAGTGTAATTATGGGCAACATTCTAATGCAAGGAGCCAATGCGCTGAATAATAATATGATAGGCTATGGTAAAGAAGGGCTTTCCAATGCAGGACCTCAGGCTATATATATCGTTAACAACACCCTTGTAAATAAACGTCTTAATAGTTGTATTTTTCTAGATATCCAAAACGGAGCTTCCACAGTGTTAGTTAGCAATAATATAATGGCAGGTATAGGTAGCATGCTCAACGGCACAGCAACTTCTTCTTCAAATAATGTGGTGGAGAACAACCTTTCAAGGCTTTACTTTGTTGATGAAGTCAACTACAATTATCATCTCAATTCCAATTCACCTGCTGTGGATGCAGGTGCAACAATAGCTTCTCAAAACGGTATCAATCTCACCCCTGATTCGGCCTATAAACATCCGGTAAGCTTTGAATTGCGCACCACCAGCGGAACCATCGATGCCGGAGCTTATGAATACGAATCAGGCGTAGGAATAAATCCTGAATCTCAAGCTCAAATCGGTATATTTCCAAATCCGGCTAAAAATATCGTTCATATTAATACAACTGCTAACAATGTTAAAAATATTGCTATATATAGTATTACAGGAGCACTATTAAAAGAAAAACAGTATTCGAATTGTATTAATTTGCAAGAACTTCCCAATGGGATATTTTTTCTCAGAATTGAAACTACCAACGGAAGAAGTAAGCTTGAAAAATTGGTAAAGAAATACTGACCTAAAGGTTGATAAATCAGCATAACAGTAATTATTACCTTTGCATTTTTTGTATTAGATTGCAGACTATAAAGGATACTCTATTGGACAAACCTATTTCATTTGAATACACAAATTTTGACAGAATAATTTTAAGAAAATATGTTCAACGATTATTTGTTGAAGGCTCTCTTATTCACTTACTTACTACGTAATTTAGGATTTAAAAGACACAGCAATGGTGTTATGAGGATTCTAACTGATAAATTAAATGTTCTTATAAAAAATACAGCGGAGAAACTAGGAGTTACAATACATTGGTGGAATGCAAAAGAGAGAAATCAATATCATTCAAAAATTAATTTTATTCAAGACCATTATAAAAATGAATTAACGAAGAAGAACAAAAAG
>Ga0256831_1000975_pt1 | contig 15146 bp, 10 predicted proteins | sample 132544metaG_FD_189087 | JGI IMG/M metagenome (GOLD analysis project Ga0256831, IMG submission 189087) | Hydrothermal vent microbial communities from Lau Basin, Pacific Ocean - 132-544 | ecosystem: Environmental > Aquatic > Marine > Hydrothermal vents | place: Pacific Ocean: Lau Basin | collected...
CCGGAAGTGTTGACTGCATTTGTATAGCTTCCAATAAAAATATTGTCTGAGCCGGAGGTTAAGTTGCTACCGGCTTTATAACCGAGAGAAGTATTATTGTTACCAGTACCCAAAGCCGTAAGGCTGCTATCACCTACTGAAGTATTAAAGCTCTCTGTAGCAAAATAGAGGGCACTGGATCCAACAGCAACATTTTCATCACCGTTATAATTAGTAAAAAGCGTAAAGTATCCTAAACTTGTATTATGGTTGCCAGTTGAGTTGTTGGTTTGTGAATAGGCTCCAAAAGAGGTATTTCCGGCTCCAGTGAAATTGTTGGATAAGGAAAAATAACCCATTGCTGAATTATAGTTTCCAAGAGTGTTAATGTACAAGCTTTTGTATCCAACGGCACTATTTGATTTTCCTGCTGAATTGTAATAAAGTGAATAACTGCCGCACGCAACATTTGAACTACCGGTTGTTGTTTCCATACCTGACTTATAACCAATAAAAACATTATCATTGTTTGACAAGTCATCGTTTAACCCGGCCTGTTCTCCAATAAATACTGATCTTCCTGTATTTCGGATATCAATTCTGCCGCTATCAAGCACTAAATATTCAGTACCTCCCATTGAGAATCGAATTTTGTTTTCGTCACTGTTTTTTTCAACCTGAATCAGGGTGTTGCTGTCGGCATCGTAAAGTTGATTGTGTAAAGGATACTCCCATGAAGCCAGCCCTTCGGTATTTGAGGAAAGCACTTTCCCCTCCCCGGGGTTTCCTCCTGTCATTTTTATCTGACCATTTACTTCCAGTTTGGCTGAAGGGTTTTGTACACCAATACCGATGTTGCCTGTTGATACAGTATTTTCAGTGCCATCAACATCGATTCCGTAAATAATATTTCCGATATTCAGTTGGTTGGAATTGGTAGCAGAGGGAAATTTATTTGAGTTCCCTCCAATAATTATGTTATGATTGCCAGTGGTAAGGTTGTTTCCGGCATAATATCCAATGGCTACATTGAAGTCGCTTAAGCTGCTATCAAGTGCTGCAACACCTATTGATGTATTTCCGGCTCCTGATTTGTTTTTAAGTAATGATTCAAAACCTAGTGAAGTGTTTCCATACCCGTCGATGTTTGAATGCATTGAAGAACTTCCTATTGCAGTATTTAGAAATCCGGTAGTATTATCCTGTAAGCTTTGAAAGCCCATAGCAGTATTGTTAAATCCACTTGTGTTTGAAAAAAGGGATTTAGTCCCCACAGCGATGTTTTTAGTACCTAAATAAACATACGGTCCATCTCCACTATTGTAAAAAAGAGCTGAATCGCCAATGGCTATCAACCTTGATCTAACCGTGTTATGATAAAGAGAAGCCGTTCCTATGGCTATATTTGACAAACCTGAAGTATTTTTAAATCCTGCATTACTCCCAATTCCCAAATTGTTGTTTCCTGTATTATTATGTTTCAGTGCATTGTCGCCAATGGCAACATTTAAGCTGCCAGTGCTATTGAAACGAAGTGCATTAAATCCTACCGCTGTATTGTTGTTACCACTTTTATTATACTCCATTGAGCTTGATCCGATGGCTGTATTTTTGTTACCGGAAGTATCAGAAAATAGCGCTGAGCTACCAACGGCAACATTCTCATCCCCGGTTTTGTGATCATAAAGTGAATAGTATCCAAAAGCACAGTTATTTTTACCCGATATACCATGGTTTAATGATTTATAGCCAAAAGTGGAATTATTACTCCCGGTAGTGTTGTTATTTGAAGAGCTATAGCCTACCGCCGTATTATATTCCCCGGATGAGGTACTATATCCGGCATAGCAGCCCAAAAAAACGTTTTGGTTATTGGAAAGGTCATCGTGGGCACCCGCATGGTAACCCAGAAAAACAGAAAGGCCGGTACTATATGTCTCCAATTGTCCCTTGGGTGTAATTTTCAATTTATAACTATTATTAACCCTAAATCCTAAATCCTGCGCATCGGTAGTACCGATAAAATCCTGATATTGGCTGGTTCCAGAATTGCCCTTTAAACTCCAGGAGCCACTTACTGTTGAAAGATTTTCCCACCCAAATAGTGCGTAATAATAAAAACCATCGGGAAAGTCGGTTTGATAAACCAACAAGCCTATTGCCGGATTTTGTATGTTCTCACGCTGCTGCTTGCTCATGCGGGGGATTAATAATCCTTTGTTGTTTGAAGAAACATCCAACATGGCCGAAGAAACAGGTTCTGCTCCAGTTTTGTTAATGGCAACCTGTGCTATCATAGGGGTTGATATAAATAACTGAAAAATGAGAGCAACATAGATAATAACATTTAATTTTTTCATAATGCGTTGTTTTGAGGTCTAATTATTGGTAATTCGTTTTCTTGCAATAATGGTTTTGTTGGAAATAACTTTCAGCTCAATATTGCCACGATTTTTAAAACAACTGGTGGGTACAATCACAAAATTGGTATTTACAAAGGTGAAGCTTAACTGTAATCCAGACTCTTCAAAAAATAATCGTACCAACCCTTTATCAATTTGATCGTCAAATTGAAAAGATACACCAGTTTCATTTGTGATGATTAAGCATTCCATAAATAGCTATTTGTTATTTCACTTAGCCAAAACAAAGAGAAAAAAAGACAGATACAAATACTAAAAGGTATTAAAAAAGGATGCATATCGATTTAACCAGGTATTAAAAAAGGATGCAAATATATTTTAACATCCATATTACATGATTATTATAAACTTTATAATGGTATTGCTAAATTTGAGCAACAGGATGCATTATCTTTGTAACAAATCAATTCAAATGAATGCTTTTATAAGAGATAATCTGGGAAGATCTGTTTTTATCTTTATCGGTTTAATAATGATGTCTTCATTTATTCTTATCCAAAAAACCTCTGACGCAGCCAACGATACAATACAGAGTAGTCGGTTATCAGAACTTAACAATAAAGCCATTAAATTTTGGGACTCTTCTCTGGATAGTGCCTGCCTCTATAGCAGAAAGGCTATTAATTTTTCCAGGAAAAATCATCTTGTGACAGAGGAATCTGTAAAAGCTTATCTGTACATGGCAGTTGCACTGTTTTATCAAAGCAGGTATGATTCAGCAACCTTTTATGCATTAAAGGGATTAAAGGTTTCCAATATTGCGCAATCAAAGTGGGGTGCCGGTTTTGCAAATAATTTATTATGTGTACTGGAGCGCCGCCGGGCTAATTATCAAAAAGCTATTGACTATGGTTTGAAAAGTGTGGAAATCAGAAAACAACTCAAGGATACTTTTAATCTGGCAGGAGTTTATCAAAACCTGGCTAATATTTACAGCTTTACGGGAGATCCTTCTACTGCTATCGATTACCTTTCAAAAAGTCTTGAGCTTTATCTCGCTACCAACGATACTGCCGGTTTACAGCTGGTTCACGGAAGTATTGGAAATCTATATCTTGATATGAAAGATGAAGAGAAAGGAAAGGAACATATATTACGGGCATTGGCATTGATTAATAAAAAGGAGCTTAATTATGCCGACATATCTTTGAATTTGGGAACTATTTATCTTGAGTTTGATAAAAAATACGATTCGGCCTTACAGCTATTTTACGAATCGAGAAAAATATATAAAACCATTGGAATTGAAGATGGTGTTGCCACTGCTGATCAGAATATTGGGATTGCGCTTTTGAAACAGGGTAAAATCAAAGAGGCTTACGAAAAACTTAAAAGTGCAGAATCCATTTTTGAATCCATTGGCGACTCAAGTCAGATTGCCAATGTTTCGCTGTCGCTTGGAAAGTTTTATCTGAAGGTTTCAGATTTTGATTCTGCCAACCTGCTTCTTAGCAAAGCATTGTGGTTGGGACAAAAGTTTAAACAGTCGAATATTGTTAACGAAAGCTTACATCAGTTGTATGAGATGTATAAATTGCAGGGAAACCCGGAAAAGGCATTATCTTGTTTTGAAAAATATACCGCTTACCAGGACAGCATCGAAAAGGTGCTCATCAGCTCGCGCCTAAATAATATGGAAGCAAAATATCAAACAGTTTTAAAAGAGCGGCAGATTGAGTTATTAAAACATGAAAAGGAAAAATCTAAATGGCGGGAAGTCAGGTTATTCTACCTGCTTTTATCTGTTATCGCAGTTGTTTTAGCTACCGGTTTGTTGCTTTACCTAAAAAGAAAAAAGGAACGCCAGATCGCCAGACAACAAAATGAAATTCTTGTTCAGAAAAAGCAATTAGTGGAAAAAGAGCTGGAAACAAAGCGCATTAAACAAAAGGAGATGGAACAAGAAATTGAGTATAAGTCGAAGCAACTGAGCACCCATGCCCTCAACATGGTTCAAAAAAACAGAGTTTTGGGTGAGGTAAAGCAGCATCTCGAAGAGATATCAGGTAAAGTAAAACCCGAATTTCGCCCAAACCTGAAAAAGATTAACCTGCTATTGGCACGAAATATGAAAACCGATAAGGAGTGGAACCTGTTTAAAATGTACTTTGAACAGGTTAATAAAAACTTTTTTCAAAACTTGTCTGAACAATACCCTGAATTAAACACCAACGATTTACGCCATTGTGCTCTGATAAAACTCAGCCTCAATGTAAAAGAGGCGGCCTCGTTACTTAATGTATCACCACACACTGTAAAAAGTGCCCGTTACCGGTTGAAAAAAAAGCTGAGTCTGAAACCTGATGATAATCTGGGTGCTTTTATCAGAAATATTTAAACACCCGCTGTTTTAAAACTTCTCCCTTTTGGCTACTTTATCATTGGCTTCACGATACCATGAAGGATTTCCGGTAAGGAACCCTGAAGTTATCTGATAGAATTTTTCGGGTGCTTCCACATGAACCCAGTGTGATGCCCCCGCTATGGTAACAATTTCTGCATGAGGAAAGTTATACCTGATCTGTGGAAAGTCTTTCAATGTAATGTAATCGGAAGCGCCACCTTTTATGAATAAAGTTGGCTTTTCAAATTTTGTCAGCGTGTCGATTGCATCAAACATCTGGTTCAGGTTTTGCGCTATCCCGTTGATATTAATGCGCCAGGCGAACTGATTATTTTCGGTTCGGTAAAGGTTTTTTAACACGAACAGGCGGATGCGTGGTTCTTGAATAAATGGCGCCAGCATATCTTCCACCTCACTACGTTTTTTCGCACTGCTTAGGTCAACCTGCTGCATGGCCTCAATTATCTTTTTATGACTGATGCGCGGTCCGTATGCTTTTAAGGTGATGTCGACCACAACCAGCCGTTTTACAAATTGTGGATTTTCCAAAGCAAAGCGCATGGCCACCTTTCCCCCCATGGAGTGGCCAAGGATAATCGGTGTATCTATTTCATGTTCGTCAATAAAATCAAATAGGTCGTCGGTAAGAGCAATATAGTTAAACGAATCGCTGTGAGGCGAGTGACCATGATTACGCTGATCCGGGATAAACACCTCGAAACCCTCGGCGGCAATACGTTTTCCATAGGTTACCCAGTTATCGGATATTCCAAAAAGCCCGTGAAGAATTATCAGCGGCTGGTCACCCGCTTTGCCGTATTTTCGATAAAACAAATTCATAAAAAGTATTTCTTATTTGTTAATGCTGCCCCTGCTTGTTAAGCAATTTTTCCAAACCCGATTTGAAATTCCGGTACTGCTTATTGGGATTTCTGGTATCCTGACTAAGCAATGCTTCATAAGCCTTTTCGTACTTTTTATTACGATAATAAACTATCACCTTATTGCCTAAACTCTCTTCGTAATGAGGAAACAGGTAAAGTGCCTTATCAAGATAGCCGATAGCCTCTTTGTTTTTACCCAATTCAGATGAAACAATGGCCAGGTTATTTAAAACAGCAACATTATTTGGAAAAGATTTTAGTGCCTCCTGTAAATCGTTGTATGCCAGCTGATATTGTTTTAGTCGCAGGTTCGACACACCACGATACATTTTAATTGGAATGTTATTGTTATCAATGGTAGTGAAAGGAGTAAACGCAGCGTCACAAAGCTTTATGGCACGTTGTGGATGATTGGCGTTCATGGCTGTGGCAATCTTTTTTATAGATAGTTCCTCTTTTAAAAAAAGATAGGCATAATAAGTTGAAAACAAGGAAAGCACCAAAATAACCAGATTAACTCCTGAAGCGAACTTCACCGTTGGTTTTTTTGTTTCGGGTTTGAAATATAAACTAATCACTACAGCCATCATAAAAGCCAGATAAATCTGCTGGTTGATACGCTCCAGAGGAAATGAGAATAACGAAACAACCACATAGGCCCCGATTCCGGAAAGCATTAAAACCGTTAAAAGCAGCTTGCTTTTATCTTCATCATTAAAAAGAATTTTGAGCCCGTAAAAAAAAACAAGTCCGAAGATGGCCAAAAATAATAGTAATCCCACGATCCCTTTTTCGGTAAGAACCCACAAAAAATCGTTATGAGGCCTTCGCCAATTTTGATAATCTCCGCCAAAGTTAAGGTGATAATAGGGAATGATATCCATTTTCCAATTACCTGCTCCAACACCCGTCAGCGGATTATCCCGGGCAAGTTGCAACGATGCGTTCCACATTTTTATACGCCATTGTGCGTTGGATGATTTGGTGCTAAAGGTAGATGACAGTTGGTTTTTAGCTATTGAAGAAGTTCCGGATACTTGTAATATGTAAAATACAACAGCTAAACCCGCTACCAATACAATCAACGAAATGGCAACTGTTTTTCTTTTTTCAACTAAAAACTCCTTAATGTTATTTTTCAGCAAAAACAGAGCCGACAGTACTAAAAAGCCAGCTATAAAAAAGAGGGTTGCTATCCATACCGAACGTGTTTGAACAATGGCGATATTCACCAAAATCATTAGCAAGGCATAAATACCAATGCCTTTCCACCATTTATTAAAAGAAAAAACGCCGTAAAGAACAAAAGGCAACATCAGCAACAGCGAAATAGCAAATTGGTTTTTATGAGCCATCATTCCTTTAACAGCATAAATCGTATCCGGGTCACTGGCAGATACCTTGGTAAAATACTGAACCACGCCTGCTGCCGTAGCAATAACCGCACTGATGATAACACTCTTTACCAAAATGGCAACACCCTTTTCTTCGTCAATCAAAATTTGAGTTGCATACACAAGCAAAGCCAACGTAAGTATGATTTTAGCGATATCAAAACTACCTTCACCCGGATTAACCGCAAAAAACAGGGTAATCACACTCCATATCACAAATAAAGCCGAAACAGGAAAAACGGCAAGTTTCAAAAAGGGTAATCCGGTTTTCTTTTTCATAAGGCTCCAAACGGAAAACAAAACCACCACTATACCAAACAGCAGAAGTCGTGGAGCAGCATTAAAATCAAGTGCTTTGTTGGAGTGCACAAACGGCATGAGCAAAATAAGGGTAGCAATCAAAAAATAAACTTCTAGTGAGTTCCGGCGCTCTTTTTTTTTCACATTGGGTTTTTTCTTTTTCGACATATAGAAGCGTGATTGATAAAAGCAAAGGTAGAATTATTTTTAACAATTGGATATTTGTTTACTTTTACCTTAAATCCACAAGGGTGTTTCGTTACGAAAGCTTCAAAGGTGTGCCAGTATTGAAAAGCACAGTGAAGAAGCATCGCAGGCGTAGCCATAGTTACGGTGAGAAGCTTCAAGCGAGCATTTTTAATAATGGTTCGACTTTGGAGGTTGTAGTAGAAAAACTCTTGCGGATTTAAGGTTTTATGCTTCTTAAATACGAAACCCTGATTAGTAAAATGACAACCCCTGCGCTGAGTGTAATTATTCCCGTTTACAATGCCGGTCAGTATTTGGCCGATGCCATTGGCAGTGTGTTGAGGCAGACTTTCAGTGATTTTGAACTTATTGTAATTAACGATGGTTCCACTGACAACAGTAAAGAGGTAATAGCCACGTTTAATGATGAGCGCATCAGATATTTTGAAAACAAAGAAAACTCGGGCATTGTTTATAGCAGAAACAGAGGAATAAAAGAAGCAAAGGGTGATTTTATCGGTATGGTGGATGCGGATGATGTTGTTTATCATGATAAATTTGAAAAGCAGATTTCATTTTTAACAAAGAACCCGGAATTTGGAATGGTTGGTTCATGGGTTAAATTTATCGACAATAAAGGAAACCGGTTACCGGGAAAATGGAAATTAGATGCTCCTCCTCAAAAGATACCTTCCATCATGCTTTTTAAAAACTACTTTGTGCAATCGGCAGTGCTATATCGAAAAGATTGTTTGAGGAATTATTCGTTTACCAAAGGCTTTGAAATTGGCGAAGATTATCTTATCTGGTATCAGATTTTAAAACGATTCAAGTCGTGGAATCTGCCTGAATATCTAATGGACTATCGTGTTCATCAGGAAAGCATCACAAAAAGGAAGATCGATTTAAGGATGGAGATGGACAAGAAGATTTTTAAAATTCAGCTTAAAGACCTTGGGATTGATGCTTCCGGGAGGGAACTTGACCTGCATTTATTAATAAAGGAGGGAACTCCCGTTGAAGATGTAAAAACATTGCTGGAAATTGAAAATTGGTTAAAAAAAATTGTGGACTATAATCAGTTAAATCAGGTATATAATAAGCGTTATCTGACTCAGGTTATAGCCAACCGGTGGTTAAAGGTTTGCAGTAAAACAAAAACATTAAGTCTTAAGAAAGCGCGAATTTGTATCACATCGCGGCTTTTATATAGTTTTATTGCGGGATTCAACCCTCTAAAAAGGAGTATGTAAATGATGGCAAAGCAATCAGTAAATGTTTCAATAGTTGTTGCCAACTACAATAATGGCCAATATCTCAACGATTTTTTTAATAGCATTCAGCAATCGTCGCTGCTCCCTTTGGAGTTGATATTTATTGATGATGGCTCAACCGATAAATCTCTTGAAATCATCAGTAAATTCGCAGCACTCCCATACCTGAAATTAATAAAGTTTGAAAAAAACAGAGGCTTTTGCAATGCGCTTAATGCAGGCATTGAAATAGCGAAAGGTAAATATATCATGCGCATTGACCCTGATGATGTGCTTTTGGCAAACAGGATAGCAGCTCAGGTGTCATTTTTGGAGAACCATAAGGATGTTGATGTTGTAGGTAGTAATGTTGTTTATTTTAGTCAGGAAACCGGAAAGGATTTAATGACCTCAAACTTTCCGTTGGATCACAACTCAATATTACGTGAATATAAAAAAGGTGACCATGGCGTATTGCATGGTACCACTTTAATACGCAGTTCGGCTTTTAAAAATTATACATACGACCAGGGTAACTATTTGGTTGAAGATTACGATATTTTCGCACGTATGATTAATGACGGCCATCGTTTTGCCAATATTAAAGAGCCTTTGATGAAAGTAAGAATCCATGGCGATAGCGCTGCCAATGACATCAGCTTCCATACGATAAAAAAAACATTTGAACTTCGGGATAAACTATTCGGAACTACAACTTCGGCATTAAAAGTTTGGTTTTACTATTGCTATATGCTGAATTATCGTAAATTTCTTGCCTCAAAAAACAAATTTGCCAATCTTTTCTTTCTGGGATTTGCAGTTTTATGCCAGCCTGGTAAATTGTTAAAACGAGTGTTTTAAAATGGAAAACCATTTAGAAAATATTAAAGTAGGTATTTTAGGGACCAGAGGTATTCCTAACCGGTATGGCGGTTTTGAACAGTGGGCAGAACAATTGTCGGTGGGGTTAGTAAAACGAGGCTGCCGTGTTTCCGTTTATTGTTCCCATTTTCATCCCTATAAAAAACCTGACTTTAACGGTGTTACCCTTATTAAAAAATGGGATCCAAAAAAGCTGGGGCTGGCCAGTCAGTTTATTTACGACTTGCTATGCATATTGAATGCGCGTAAGCAAGATTATGATGTTATTGTTCAGCTTGGCTATACCACCAGCTCGGTTTGGGGTTGGCTGCTACCCCGAAAGACAAAGATTATCTATAACATGGATGGGATGGAATGGAAGCGGGAAAAGTATAAAGGGCTGCTTAAAACATTTCTGAAAAGAGCAGAAAAGCTCGCGATTAAACATAGCGATGTAGTGATTGCCGACTCCAAACCTATCAAACAATATCTTGACGTTAAATATCAAATACAATCTGTCTATATCCCTTATCCCGCAACACCCTTTACTGACCCTGATGAGCAAATTCTTGATAAATTCAATGTAAAAAAAGAAAACTACTATTTGCTCATTGCACGATTCCAGCCCGACAATAACCTTGAAATGATTATTCAGGGGGTACTGGCTTCAAATACTGATGTACCCTTGGTTATCATTGGTGATTATCAAAATCGTTACGGTCGCTATCTGAGAATAAAATATAACAACAAGCGGATTGTTTTTATAGGAAAATATTACGATCAAACCGGACTGAATAACCTGCGTTATCATTGCTTATTATATTTTCACGGCCACAGTGCAGGTGGAACCAACCCGTCGCTGTTGGAAGCCATGGCATCCTCCTGTGTTATATCTGCTCATGATAATAAATACAACCGGGCAGTATTGGAAAAAGATGCCTTTTACTTTAAAAACCAAAAGGAAATTGAAACTATTTTAAACAGATTCAAGGAAAAAACATCTAAAGCCAACTGGATTAAGAATAATTTGAATAAATTGCGTAATGATTTTAATTTAAACAACATTACCGACAAATACTACAAACTATTTTAGCAAATGAGGTACTCTAAATACATATCAGCCATTGCTGCCGTTGGCGACTTTTTAATACTTAATTTCTTGTTTGTATTTACCTTTTTATATTTCAGACATTTTAACCCTGCTGCAACGCTCCAAACCAACGCTGTTATTTTTTACTTTTATATTAACCTAGCCTGGATCATTACCATCGCAATTTTTAAACCTTATAAAGTCGACAGGCAATCGGGGAAAAAATACATTCTATTTACCTATTTGAAAAGTGTTATCTTCTTACTGCCACTTTTCCTGCTATACTTTCAGGTACTCTCTTTCGATTATCTGTCACGCTTGCAGATAAAGTTACTGTTTCCCGTATTTCTTGCCCTTTTGCTGGCATGGCGGTTTTCACTCTATTTTATGCTGATTCTATACCGAAAGGCAGGTTACAACTACCGCAACGTAGTTATAATTGGCAACAACGAAACAGCCAATGAGTTAAAAAGTTTCTTTGAGCAAAACCATTGGGCGGGATATCGTTTTAAAGGTTTCTTTACATACGATCCATCCAATAAAAAAGATGTGGTAGGTACTTATAACGATTTGGAAGAATACGTAGTTGACCATCAAATTGATGAAATATACCTTATCTCAAACAATACTGATGAGAGTATTTTTAAAATTCTAACTTCCATTGTAAGCCATCATGCCGTAAAAATCCGTATTGTACCCTACGTGTCTCAGTTTTCATTTATGAGTGTAAAGTTAACCAATTATGACACAATCCCTGTTTTAACTTTTCAACGTGGGCCCCTGAGCTTTTGGTATAACCAGTTAATAAAAAGACTCTTCGATATTGTTTTTTCCATATTGGTGGTCGTTTTAGTCTTGTCGTGGCTAACACCTTTAATTTTTGTTCTAAACCTCTTTACAGGTGACACTTCCGGACTGTTTTTTATCCAGAAACGAACGGGGATGGATAACAAACCTTTTAACCTGATAAAATTCCGCACCATGAAGAAAAACAGTGCGGCTCATCTTATACAGGCTACCCGGGAAGATAATAGGATTACAAGAATAGGAAAGTTTTTACGTTGTACCAGCATTGACGAAATTCCCCAGTTTATCAATGTGCTTATTGGCAATATGTCGGTGGTAGGACCACGTCCTCACATGCTTATTCATACCAATGCGTACAAAGAGATGGTTAATAAATTTATGATCAGGCATACGGTAAAACCCGGCATTACAGGTTTCGCACAAATTAACGGATACCGGGGTGAAATAAAGAAAACAAAAGATATTAAAGAACGGATTAAAAAGGATCTGTACTACATTGAAAACTGGTCTTTTAGCCTTGACTTGAAAATTATCTTTTTAACCGTTGTTAAAGTACTAAAAGGTGATAAGGCAGCTTATTAATGAATAACCCAACCGTTTATATCATACTTGTTAACTATGGAACTCCTGACGATACCGTGGAGTGCATGGAAAGTATTCTTCAAAACAGCTATCATAAGTTTAAGGTGATAATTGTTGATGTGGAAAATCTAAACAAATCGGTTGAAAAAATATCTCTTTGGATTGATGCACATAAGGACAATAGGTTTAAACTAATAAAAGAACATGAAAACAAAGGTTTTGCGCATGCCAACAACACAGGAATAAAATTTAGCCTGTCTCAAAAGGATTGCAGTTTTTTGTGGATATTAAACAACGACACCGTTATCGATAAAGAGAGCCTGGCCAGACAAGTTAATTTCTACAACAGAGTGTCGCAAAAAGAAAAACCAGGTTTTATCGGTACAAAAACAATGGATTACAGTAAAACCGACATCATTCAAAATGTTGGGGGTGTTTTTAATAAATGGACGAAATTCCCTCAGTGGATAGGAAGCGGGGAAAAGGATACCGGTCAATATGATAATGCAGAGCTACCGGTTGACCACATTCAGGGTTCGTCCATGTTTTTACATCATACGCTCATTGAAGCCATTGGTTTTATGCCCGAAGACTACTTCCTTTATTTTGAAGATACTGACTGGTGCATTAAAGCGCAAAGGGCAGGTTACATTAACAAGGTGTGTGCTACCGGAATTATCTACCACAAGCAGGGCGCAAGTACGGGAGTGAAATATATGGATGATGAAAAGGTTTTGCAGAACAAATATTACTTTTATAAGAATCTGTTAAAGTTTTATCGATTATATTTCAAGCGCTGGTTACCTGCCGCGTACTTTTTCTTATTTAAAAAGTGGACAGGTAGGATTATCAAAGGAGAATGGCAGGAAGCCAAAATAATTTGGAAAGTTATTTGGAGAAGACAATCAAGTCTTGGGTATTGACCAGATTGAAAAATAAATCAGAAATCTCTTGTTTTTTACTAAATTTTGACATACATTTGCCTTCTGAAATTAAAGCAAACCAAAATTCCTACCTTTTTTAGTTTCTAACTGAATAAAACTATGGTTGCTTTATGAAAAAAATTACAATGTTCGCATTCCTGTTCTGGAGTGCCTTTTCTGTTTATGGACAACTTACGCTATCAAGTGGATCACAAATTGTGATTAATAGTAGCTCGTCAGTTGTTGCCAACGACATCACCAACTCGGGGGGAACCTTTAAAAATGATGGCACCCTTAATATAAAAGGTGATTTAGTAAATAACTCTTCCGGGCTTTTTGCCAGTACCTCATCGGGTACCGTTAAGTTTAATGGTAGTGCCGCCCAGAAAATTACCGGAACCTCTGATGCCGGATTTTATGGAACGCTGGAAATTGATAACGCCACGGGTGTTTCATTAACTTCTACCGCCACAGGATCAGATCAAACGGTAAACGGCCAGCTTGTTCTCACCAATGGTATTTTAACGCTCAATGCTTTTAACCTGACGATTGGTTCAACAGATCCTACAGGAGCGAGCTCAACAAAATACATTAAAACCAATGGTACCGGTGGTGTTAAACGCAGCGTCCCGGCTGACGGAAGTACCAACGTAACCTATCCCGTAGGTAATTCCGCTTACAATCCCGTTACACTTCAAAATGGTGCGACTGGAACAGCCGACACATACACGGTTTTGGTACAGGATAATGAGCCTAAGAGTACCGTAACCTCAGATATGGTTGACCGTAGTTGGGTAGTTACTGAAGCAACTTCAGGCGGTTCTAAGCTTACGGTAACTCCCCAATGGAATTCCGGTGAAGAATTAACAGGCTTTGACAGAACCAACTGTGCTGTTGGCCTAACTTCGGATGCAGGCTCAACCTATAACTGGAAAACCTACGGAGCGTCAACCGGAACATATACAAGAGCAGGCTCGACCTATACAAGCGTAGGTACTTTTGCCGTTGCCGATAAAGATTATGTTTCTGACAATACAGTAGTAACTGATGTTGATTTGGCAAGTACTGAATCTGATTGCTACAATGCCGTAAATGTGCTAACCATAGCACTTGATGAAACAGTATCGGTTCAAAATGGCGGAAGCGCTGATTTTATTGCAGGACAAAAAGTTGTATTTAAACCCGGCTTCCACTCTTATTCCGGTAGTTACAGCCATGCGTATATATCTACTACCTATTGTAGCAGCCTGCCACCAACAGCTCCGCCTCCGACAACGGCTGAAGATGAAGAAGACCTGACAACCATTACTGACTTAAGTGGAAATTTAACTGATGCTGAAAAAGTGGTAAATGTTTATCCTAACCCTACAAGTGGTGAGCTCACCATTGATTTTTTGGGTGAAGAAACCACATCAACCATCAGAGTCGTTAATTTCCAGGGGGCCGTTATATTACAAACAGAAACCAACAAACAGTTAAAACAAAAAATTGACCTTCGTTTTCTTCCAGAAGGAGTTTATGTATTAGTAATTAACACCGAAGGCAAACAAATTACCAAAAAGGTTATTAAGAACTATTAATCCGGTAGTTGCGCGGTAAACTAATGTGAAATGCTGTTAAAAAAACATTATATAATACTACTTTTATCTACTTTACTGTTTGGTAATGTTACTGCTAAGGAACATGGCAAGTCAGAAATCAAATCGTTTGTCAAAGGCACACCGGTTTCTAATATTGTTATCATTTCCGGAGAAAATATTACCTTAAATAATAATGCAGTTTATAATGTTTTAAAAAACGGCAGTTCGGCTAAAATAAAAAAGACAAACGGCCGGTTAAAATTACAAGCGGGCAAAAAAATAGTTTTTAAACCAGGAACTAAAATTAAAGCAGGAAAAGGAAAGTCATTTCATGCGTTGGTTGTAAATGTAGAGCAGCAAAACAAACCTGATGAACTTATTACTGCTCGTTACAAATTCTTCAAAAAAGCTGATAACAATAAAAACGAGGTTGGCGGCTTATCAAAAGGATCCGGTTCGGGTAGCATTGGTTTAGGCAGTTGGAATATTTCGGCTGTAGTGGTAGAAAATCAACAACGTAAAGTGGGTGGTTCAACT
>Ga0256831_1000976_pt1 | contig 15144 bp, 13 predicted proteins | sample 132544metaG_FD_189087 | JGI IMG/M metagenome (GOLD analysis project Ga0256831, IMG submission 189087) | Hydrothermal vent microbial communities from Lau Basin, Pacific Ocean - 132-544 | ecosystem: Environmental > Aquatic > Marine > Hydrothermal vents | place: Pacific Ocean: Lau Basin | collected...
CTTCAAAGCTTCCATGGGCAGTTTGGCCACTTCACCTTTATCGATCTTGTTAAGTACGACGATAATCTCTTTTTGGTCTTTGTAGCGCTCAATGAGCTCCACGATCTTTTGGTCCTCTTCATCCAAAGGCTTGGATGCGTCGAACATCGCTATAACGATATCGCTCTCCTTGATGGCTCGGATACTGCGCTCAACGCCAATGCGCTCGATCTCGTCCTCAGCTTCCCTGATACCTGCAGTATCGACAAAGCGCACCAGATGGGACCCTATGCGCACACTCTCTTCGATCGTATCTCTGGTAGTACCTGCGATATCGCTCACGATGGCCCGCTCATAGTCCAAAAGAGCATTGAGCAAAGAGCTTTTACCTGTATTTGGCTTGCCGATGATCGCCACTTTGAAGCCTTCCAAAAGCCCGGCTCTACGCCTACTCGACTCTACGATGCGCTCCATTTGCTTGGCGATCTCTTGGAGCTGCTCTTGCATCTGCTGGGCCAAATCTTTGGGCAGATCCTCCTCGGCGTAGTCGATGTTGACCTCCACGTAGGCCAAGATGCGGATGAGACGCTCTCGCACCTCTTCGACGAATTTTCCAAGCTCGCCTCGTAGCTGTTTGGCCAAGATTTTGGCCGCATCCTCGCTTTTGGCCTCGATGAGCCTGGCGATGGCTTCCGCTTCGCTTAGATCAATCTTGCCATTGAGAAACGCTCGCTTGCTAAACTCCCCCGGCTTGGCGAGTCTGGCCCCAAGCTCGAGGGCTCTGCGCAAAATCATCTGCGCCACTACGATCCCGCCATGGCACTGAAACTCCACTACATCTTCTCCGGTAAAACTTTTAGGTGCTTGGAAATAGAGCACGATTGCTTGATCGATCGGCTCACCCGATGCATCGTAGAGCTCTCTAAGATGGGCGTAGCGTGGTTTTAAGTCTTCGTTTCTACTCATCAGTTTGGCGATGAAAGGGGCTTCGGGACCGCTGAGGCGCACGATGGCGATGGAGCCCACGCCGTGGGCTGTGGCGATAGCGGCTATAGTGCTATTTTCTAAATTCATTGACGATGATATACTTCTCTTTGCGCCTATTTTCTCTGATAGCTACATATTTGTCTGGAAAAGCCTCTCGCAGCTTTTTCAAGGCTATCTGGATCAATACGCCATCCAGTGGCTTTGTCTGGCCTCTCCCCTCTTTTTGGATCTGTTCGATAAGAGGTGTGAGATACTTTTCCATAGCCTCTTCTTGCGTTTTGAGAAACTGGGCGATCTCCAATCGGATCTGCAGACCATATTTTGGATTGATCCAGTTAAAAAGCATATAGGAAAGCGCTTTGTAGCGATACCCCTCTTTACCGATGAGCAAAGCCGCATCTTCACCTTCGAATTCGATCAACAAAGTCTCTTTGTCATAAGGTTCCACTTTAATGGAATCCAGACGAAAGCACATATCTTGAAAGAGTCTATTCAGATCGTTCTGTACCTCCCCAGCGATAGCGTAGATATCTTGAGTCTCTTTATAGAAATTATCGAAAATTTCTGGCTCTTCGATTTTTTGGAGTGTTTTTGGAGGTGGAGGAGTCTCTTTGCCTTTGCATTTGGCCAAGATGATGGCGTTTTTCTTGCCGATACCAAGAATTCCTTTGGATGGGTGCTGAAGGATAGTGATATCAAGATCGGCTACGGAGCAGCCCAAGGCCTCGGAGGCTTTGCTAAAGGCTTCCTCCAAAGTTTTCGCTTCTATTCTTTGTTCACTCATGCTGTTCCTTTTGGGCAGCCTTTCTCGCTTCGAAAATTTTGTTGACGATAAGCTGCTGGATGATGGAGAGGATATTGTTGGTAAACCAGTATAGCGTCAAACCTGCCGGGAATGTGAGGAAGAAAAATGTAAAGACAATCGGCAGATAGGTAAAAATTTTCTTCTGCATCGGGTCTGTAATGGTAGTCGGCGTGATCTTTTGATGGATGAACATCGTAATACCCATCAATACCGGCAACACATAGTACGGATCTTTGGAGCTAAGGTCAGTGATCCACAATATCCACGGAGCGCCTTTGAGCTCGATAGAGTTGAGCAAAACCCGGTAAATCGCAAAGAAGATCGGAATTTGGATCAGCATAGGCAAACACCCACCCATAGGATTGACTTTGTACTTTTTGTACAACTGCATCATATGGGCGTTTAATTTTTGAGGATCGCCTTTGTATTTTTGCTGAATCTCTTTGATTTTTGGTGCCAGATCCTTGAGTTTTTGCATAGAGAGCATTCCCTTGAGAGTCAATGGGAAGAGAATGATACGGATGATTATGGTCAGCGCTACAATTGCCCATCCCCAGTTGCCTATCCAATGATAGAGTGCAAGGAGTGCCAAAAACATCGGTTTTGCAATGAAAGTAAAAAAACCGTATTCTATCACGTCGGTTAGTTCAGGATGGATCGCTTTGAGAGTCTCATACTCTTTAGGTCCTACATAGCCTCCCAAAGTAAGTTTCGGTGAGCCTTCGACGAACAAAATAGGGTTGTCCTCGGCATCCTTGGAGACTATGACATTCATACCCTTAACAAAGTCGTAAAAAAGAGTGGTATAGTAGCGATCGAAGGCCGCAGCGATCTTGGCACCCTTGAAAATTTCGGTCCCTTTGGCATCCCCATCTTCGATGATGGTGATCGTGCCATCTTTTTCTTTGATCAAGGCTCCATGCAATGTATAACCATCTACCCGAACATTGGGGCGATATCCCGGAGAGATGAAATATTTATGACCTTTTTGGAGCTCGATCGTCGCTTCGTAGTGGCCATCAGGGTAGATCGTCACTATCTTTTTGACTTTTTCACTGCCAAGATCTTGTGTCAGCGTGATTTTTGTTTTCTCTTTGATATCCAAAGCTTTGGGGCCTTGGTAGCTATAAGGCACTTTGAAAGCTTTTTCGTTCAACGCTATATCGCTGAATCGTATCTCCAAAGGTTTGGGAAGCTTCGCTTCATCGAAAAGTTTGATCTGCTCTCCAGATTCGGTTTTATAGCGTTTTTCTTCCAAAATGACTTGGTGGATACGACCAAGGTCGTCTATAAACATCTCAAAACGCTTCGATTTGACATGAAGTAGTGTAGTAGTCCCCAATTTGGTGGCACCACTTTCGTTCACTTTCGAAGATTGAGAAGTGGCAGGAGCGCTTTGAGGAGCTTGCAAATTGGACTGAGGAGCCGACTTGGCAACATATTGTGTGGTGTTTGTTTCACTCTGCTTGGGAGGCTGTTTTGGAATGAAAAAGTAGTCATATGCTACAAAGATCAAAAGCGACAGCACGGTCGCAAGAATCACTCTTTGGTTCGTGCTCATCTTTTCTAACATCTAGTTACCTTTGAAATTTTTTATGAGAATAAATTTCGATCTACCTTTTGGTATCAACCAATAGTGTACATCGATTTTTTTGTATTTGACATCTTTGAGCTCTTTTTTTATCACCGGATACTCGATACCTCCGGGGAAAAGCTGATTACAACGCAAAATACGTAAAATCACTGCTATGAAAGCAGTAAAAAGGTTGTCCTTTTCTATACGCCATTTGGCATACTCGGAGCAGGTGGGATAATAGCGGCAACTCCCATACGAAAGAAGAGTGAATACCTTTTGGTATATCTGCAAAAGCTTCAGTATGGCCATACGTATCATAAAACTTGAGCTCTTTTTAGAGTCTGCCCCAAGATATGCTGTAAATGTTGAAAATCCGCTTCCAATATAGGAGGTTTCGCCACAAAGATATAGGATCCTCCTTTGAGTGAATCCGCATAGAGTATAAAAAGTGCTCGTAAAAGCCTTTTGGCTCTGTTTCTTTGGACCGATTTGCCAACTTTTTTACTGGCTACGAAACCTACGCGGATCTCACATCCAGGCAAAAAGAAAAGAACGAAAAAGGGCGTATGAAACGCCCGACCATTTTTGTAGACTCTATCAAACTCCCGTCTAGTCTTGAGAGTCTGAAATCCTTTTATACAGCCAATCTTTTTCTACCTTTGGCTCGTCTTGCGTTGATCACTTTTCGGCCGCTTTTTGTCTTCATTCTGGCACGAAATCCGTGGGTTCGTTTTCTTCTGGTATTGTGGGGTTGGTAGGTTCGTTTCATTCTAGGTTCCTTTGGTTGTTATTTTTGGAACCCAAGTCTACAAAAAAAGAGCTTAAAAGTTAGTAAATGGGGAGTTTTAGGGGATGGGTGGAGGGATTAGACCCTCTGCCCGTTGACGTAGACTACAATGTTATCGCCCTCGGCATCGAATTTGACTGAATCACCCTCTTTGACTTTATCTTCGAGGATGAGCTCGGCCAATTTGTCTTCTACTAGTTCATAAAGCGCTCTTTTAAGAGGTCTCGCTCCATAGACTGGATCGAATCCCGCTTTAGCGATCAATTTTTTGGCACTTTCAGTGAGCTCTATCTTGATATCACGCTCTTTGAGTTTTTCTTGAATCTTTTTGAACATGATATCGACGATTTTGAGAATCTCTTTTTCCCCAAGAGGATTGAATATCACAATATCGTCGAGTCGGTTCAAAAACTCAGGTTTGAAATGGCGTTTGAGCTCGTCTTTTACCGCCTTTTCTCTATCTTCTGGATCTTTGAATTCCATAATCTTGTCGCTGGCGATGTTACTTGTTAGGATGATGATGGTATTTTTAAAATCTACCGTCACACCTTTGTTGTCGGTCAATCGTCCATCATCGAGTACTTGCAACAAGATATTGAATACATCTGGATGCGCCTTTTCGATCTCGTCGAACAAGATAACGCTATACGGCTTTCGTCGCACCGCTTCGGTCAGCTGTCCACCCTCTTCGTATCCTACATATCCTGGAGGTGCACCGACAAGGCGTGATACCGCATGTTTTTCCATATATTCACTCATATCGAAACGTATAAGTGCTTTTTCGGTATCGAACAAAAATCTGGCCAGTGTTTTGGCGGTCTCGGTCTTACCTACACCTGTAGGTCCAAGGAACATGAAACTTCCGATCGGTCTGTTGGTATCGGAAAGCCCGGCTTTGTTTCGTTTGATGGCTCTTGCCACCGCTTTGATCGCCTGGTCTTGACCGACCACATATTTACGAAGCTCGTCTTCGATATGCAAAATCTTCTCTTTTTCGCTTTGGAGCATTTTGCTTACAGGAATACCTGTCCACTTGCTCACGATCTCGGCTATCATCTCCTCATCGACCGCCAGCTTGAGCAATGTTCCCTTTTCTTGCATTCGCTGCCACTGCTCATTGAGCTCTTGAAGTTTTTTCTCCAGCTCTGGAATCTGACCATATTCGATCTCGGCGGCTTTGTCGTATTTGCCCTCTCGCTTCGCTTTTTCCGCTTCTGCTTTGAGGCGCTCGATCCGCTCTTTGATCTCGGCGATCTGTTTGAAGATCTTTTTTTCTGTCTCGAACTGGGCTTCGAGTCGGCGTTTTTCTTCTTCCAGTTCAGCTAGTTCTCTTTCTATCTCTTTGAGACGCTCTTCGTTTTTCTTGTTCTTCTCCATCAAAAGCGCCTCTTTTTCCACCAACAGCTGCTGGATTCGGCGTTTGACTTTGGTGAGTTCGAAAGGCTCACTTTCGATCTGCATTTTCAGCTCTGCAGCTGCCTCGTCGATCAAATCTATCGCTTTGTCCGGCAAATATCTATCTGTAATATATCTGCTTGAGAGCTTAACGGCAGCCACTAACGCACTATCGAGGATTTGAACGTTATGGTGTGCTTCGAGTCGCTCTCTGATACCTCGAAGGATCTGGAGTGCCTCTTCAGGACTTGGCTCTTCTACTTTCACAGGCTGGAATCGTCGCTGAAGCGCCGCATCTTTTTCAAAATATTTTCTATATTCTTTGAGTGTGGTGGCACCGATGGTATGGAGCTCTCCTCGTGCAAGTGCTGGTTTTAAGATATTTGCCGCATCCATGCTTCCCTCACTCGCACCAGCTCCTACGATGGTATGGATCTCGTCGATAAAAAGAATGATGTTACCGGCTTTTTTGACCTCGTCGATCACGGCTTTTAGTCTGTCTTCAAACTCACCTCTATACTTGGCACCTGCGACGAGACTAGTCATATCCAATGCCACGACTCTTTTGTTCTGGAGGCTCAAAGGTACCTCTTTGTTGACGATTCGCTGTGCCAATCCCTCGACGATAGCCGTCTTACCAACACCTGGCTCACCCAGCAAAATCGGGTTGTTCTTGGTTTTACGAATAAGGATCTGCATAACTCTATGGATCTCTTCATCCCGCCCTATAACAGGATCGAGCTCACCCTCGGCAGCTTTCTTGGTCAAGTCGATACCATACTTTTCCAAAGCCTCGAGGTTTTCGTCAGCTGTTTGGGATTCGATCTTTTTATCACCACGAATCGCTTCAAGCGTCTTTTTGAGCTCGAAAAGATCAACATATTTACCCAAAACCTCTTTGAATACAGGATGATCCACATTGGCTTCGATCCATGTATCTACGGCAAGATACTTGTCTCCATTTTTGACCATAAGGCCTTCGGCTTTTTGCAGACTCTCGGCCAAAGCTCTGGAGATTTTGATGTTCTCTTTTGTAATACTCGATACCTTTGGCAATCTATCCACATAACTCTTGATCTCAAGTTCGATCGGTGTTTTGTCCACACCCATCTTGTTGAGAGCTTGGTTGAGGATAGAGCCGGTATCGGTCAGCAAAGCCCATAGTACATGAGCCACATCCACTTCGGGGTTTTTGTTGTGCAATGCAAGACTGACGGCACTATCGAGTGTTTCCGTCATCTTGTGCGTCAATTTCTCAAAAATATTATTGCTCATACTTGTTCTCCTTTTTAAGTTTTGTCTAATTATATAATCTTAGTCCGATATTGTCAAGGCCTTGGTCCTCATCCCGAACTTATGGAAGTATGATAGCCAAGTTAGATAAGATTCTCTGATACTTTTGTTGCACTGGCCCATTTAGCCAATTTTTAGTAATTTTTCCATATAATTTATTCCAATTTCAAACTTACAGGTTTAAGGGATTAGATGAAAAGATCAAAACCATTTTATATAGGTGCGGCTGCCGCTTTATTTTTATGTACGTCACTTTTTGCAAAACACCAGCCAAACGATTTCAACATCACGGCTAAACTGCAAGCCATCGCAAAATTCACCAAAGTGGTCAATACGGTAGAGCGCTACTATGTGGATCCTTTGAGTATCAACCAGATCATCGACAAAGCGATCGCAGGACTTTTGAGCAATCTTGACGCTCATAGTGCTTTTTTGGATAAAAAACACTACAAAGAGCTCAAAATCCAGACAAGTGGAGAGTTTGGAGGACTTGGTATTACCGTAGGTATGCGCGACGGTGCGCTCACCGTCATCGCACCACTGGAAGGAACACCGGCTGACAAAGCGGGCCTCAAGCCGGGCGATATCATCCTCAAAATCAACGATAAATCGACTCTGGATATGACCCTCGACGAAGCGGTCAATCTGATGCGAGGAAAACCAGGAACCAAAATAACCCTGACTATTTTTCGCAAAGGACTCTCCAAACCTTTCAAAGTCACTATCACCAGAGCTATCATCAAAGTCAAATCGGTCTACGCCAAACATATCATCGACGACGACATCCTCTACCTTCGTATCACCAATTTCGACAAAAAAGTGGTAAGTGATGTGAAAAAATATCTCCAAAAGAACAAAAAGATCAAAGGCGTCGTCATCGATCTGCGCAACAACCCAGGAGGTCTGCTCGACCAGGCTGTGGGACTCTCAGATCTCTTTATCGATCAGGGCGTTATCGTTTCGCAAAAGGGTCGGATTCCATCGGAAAACAGAGTCTACAAAGCCCATAGAGCTGGAACTATTCGAGATATTCCCCTTGTAGTATTGGTCAACGGAGGAAGTGCAAGTGCCAGTGAGATCGTCAGCGGTGCACTCCAAGACCATCACCGAGCCATCATCGCCGGAGAGAAGACATTCGGTAAAGGAAGCGTACAAGTCATCTTGCCGATCGATAAAGATGAGGCGATCAAACTCACCATCGCTCGCTACTATCTGCCCAGTGGGCGCACCATCCAGGCCAAAGGGATCACACCCGACGTGATCGTCTATCCTGGTAAAGTCAAAAAAGTGGAAGATGAGTTTGCCATCAAAGAGGCAGAGCTCAAAGCCCATCTCAAAAGCGAGCTCGAAAAGCTCGACCACAACAGCACCAAAGCGATAGATACCAACCAAAGCAAACAAGGAAAAAATCTTATAACCCGAGAAAAACTCTACAATGACGCCCAACTCAAAGAGGCATACGACCTGCTCAAAGCCTTGATTATCGCAAAGGAGAAGAAGTGAAAAAGACCGAGCTGCTCTACGAGGGCAAGGCTAAAAAAATATGGAAGACAGATGATCCAAATCTACTCATAGCCGAGTTCAAAGACTCCCTCACCGCTTTTGATGCCCAAAAAAAATCGAGTGCCCAAGGCAAAGGGGCCCTCAATTGTAAAATAAGTGCCCATCTTTTCAAACTCTTGGAAGAGCATGGGATCAAGACCCACTTCGTCGAGTGTATCAATGACAACGAGATGGTGATCAAAAAGGCTGATATGATCATGATCGAAGTGGTAGTGCGAAACATCGCCACAGGATCTCTTACAAAGCGGCTGGGTATCCCAGATGGTACCATATTGCCCTTTGCGTTGGTGGAATTTTATTACAAAAACGATGAACTCCACGATCCGCTTATCAACGACGAGCATGCGCTTATTTTGGAGCTTGTGGAGCATGAGAGCGAGCTCGAAGAGCTCAAACGCTTGGGACGAGAGATCAATGTGGTGCTCAAAAGTTTTTTCGATAAAGCCAACCTCAATCTTGTAGATTTCAAAGTGGAATTTGGCAAAGATAGTGAGGGCAACATCCTCCTAGCCGATGAGATAAGTCCAGATAGTTGCCGTTTTTGGGACAAAGAAAGCGGACGAAAAATGGATAAAGATCTTTTCCGCCACGATCTAGGAGACGTAAAAGTAGCCTATGAAGAGGTACTACAACGAATAGAAAAGGTGATATCATGAAAGCTATAGTCAACATCCATCTAAAACCCGGAGTTCTCGACCCTCAAGGTAAAGCGGTCCATCACGCTTTGGCTCAGCTTGGGTTCAAAGGTGTGGAAGACGTGCGAGTAGGCAAACAGATTATTCTTATATTGGAGGACTCCTTGAGTGAAGAGGAGGCGAGAAAAGAGGTGGAGCAGATGTGTGAAAAACTTTTGGCCAATACCGTCATCGAAGACTACTCTATCGAGATCGAAAAATGAAAGTGGCCATCATCCGATTTCCAGGTACCAACTGCGAATTCGACACCGACTACGCTTTTGGACGCATCGGAGCCGATCGCACCATCGTCTGGCACAAAGAGGAGTCCTTGCCAAAAGATACCGACCTGGTAGTCTTGCCCGGCGGATTTAGTTACGGCGACTATCTGCGCAGTGGTGCCATCGCACGCTTTAGTCCCATAATGAAAGCTGTCAAAGAGTTTGGCCAAAAGGGTGGATATGTGCTAGGAATCTGCAACGGTTTTCAGATTCTGCTTGAGTCTCATATGCTCCCAGGAGCTATGATGCGCAATGAAAATCTCCACTTTGTCTCGAAATTCCAATACATCAAAGTCCTCCATAACGACAACAAATTTTTAAGTCAAACTGACGAAGGCGAGATACTCAACATCCCTATCGCCCATGCCGAAGGGAACTATTTTGTAGAACCCGACAAACTACAAAAGATGTATGACAACCATCAAGTCATACTTCAATATTGCGATGCCCAGGGCAACTACGACAACCCAAACGGCAGCGTGGATGCCATCGCCGGTATCTGCAACGAAAACAAAAACGTCTTTGGACTTATGCCACATCCCGAGCGTGCCTGTGAGAAGATATTAGGCAGTGCAGACGGTATCAAAATGATCGAAGGATTTATGCATTAAAGCACTCAAGATCGGTATGATATGGATGCTGCTTGGCCTTTGGCTGACGGCATCGACCATATTAGCCCAATGGCACTCTGTGCCAACCGAGCTTTTCAAAGGTCAAATATTTCCTGTCACCATCCGATTCCTCTCTCCAGCCGCCAATCCAAAACAGATTCAATTTTCTATACGAAATGGCCAAAATATCAAACTGGTTTTCGACGGCACACCTATGACTCATGACGATCTATACTACTACAAGACTTTTTATTTTAAGATGCTTGGCTCCACCGCCAGACTTCCCGATATACTCATCCAAATAGACGGCCTATCCTCCACTTTGCCCGGTAAAGAGCTGCAGGCTACACCCCTCAAGGCCCCCCAGGACTTTTGCAATGTTTTGGCCAAAAGGCTTCAACTACTCAAACATGAAGAGGTACAGTACAACGCTCATTACAATCTCGTGGTGATGAAACTTTTCGCCGTTATGGGAAATTTGGAAGATTTCCATCTGCCTTGGGCAAAAAAGGAGGAGGTCAAGGAGTTCAATATTTCATTCCCCCAAGCCACGGCCATCTACTACGCTATCGTCCCTGCCACACTTTCACAGCTCCACTTTAGCTATTTCGATACGGACAAAAGAGAGTTCCATACTCTTCGCTTCGACATCCATGTCAAGGATGAGACTGTCAGCACCCAATCAGATATCAAACCTACCGAAGATAAATACCATCTGCTCAAGCTGATAATACTTGGAGTTTTGGGAGTCACTCTTTTGCTTGTCGGTATCTTCAAAAGAAGCTTTCTTAGCTTTTTGCTTGGATTGGGAGCAGCGGCATATGTGGGATACATGCTTGTTCCCATGCAAAAGATCTGTGTCAAAAAAGGGAGTCGTATCTATATCCTTCCTACTCGTAACAGCACCGCTTTTGCGATCTTGCCACACTCCAAAATTTTTTTGAAGCTCAACGAAGTGGATGGATACGCTAAAATCAAACTTTCCAACGATAAAATAGGATGGGTCAAAGATGAAGATATTTGCAAAGATTAGAGGTCTTTATGCAGCGGCAGTCATCACCATTTTGGTGACGCTCAATATTTTTACCTTTTTACTTTTTCCAAAAAGATACTATAAAAAGATCAAGCTCTTCTATACCAAAGCGATTTTGAAACTATTGGGTATCCATCTGATCATCGAAGGCTCCCCCGATCCTGAAGCGAAGATGATCATCATGAACCACTCCAGCCTCATCGATATCCCGGTCATCGAAGCGGCCTATCCTAAGGATCTGGTCTGGATCGCCAAAAAGGAGCTCTTCGATACCCCATTTTTCGGTCTGCTTCTCAAACTGCCCGACAATATCCGACTCGACCGTGAAGATCGCAAATCTTTGGTGCATCTACTCAAAGAGTCCAAAGAGAAAAGCAAAGAAAAGACCATTGCCATCTTTCCAGAGGGCACCCGGGCACGTGGGGACAAGCTGTTACCTTTCAAACCAGGAGCCAAGATCATCGCCGACAAACTCCATCTTAAAGTCCAGCCGGTCCTTATCATCTGCGCCCGCACACGATTTGACAGTAAAAAACTGGAGCTAAATCCCGGCCCCATCAAAGTCAAATATCTGCCAAGCTTCTATCCGGACCCCAAAAAAGAGTGGCTCAAAGAGCTTCGAGATCGGATGCAAAAAGAACTTGAGGAGCAGCGCCAGGCTCTATGCTAAGCCTCACGATTCTATCACTACACCATTTGGCCAAATCCATATCGTGGGTGATGAGCAGTATCCCCACCCTATCAAGATAGCTCAGCAGCAGTTTCATCACTTTTAAGCTTGTCACGTTGTCCAAAGCACTGGTGGGCTCATCGGCCAAAAGAAGCTTTGGCCCCATCTGTATGGCTCTAAGTATCGAGCAGCGCTGGAGCTGACCACCTGAGAGTTCATGGGGAAGCTTTTGCAAAAGTGTTGGATCGATATCCATCTGGGATGCCACCTCCTCTATCCCCTCGATAGAACATACCTCGGCAATCTGATCCAAGATGGTATAGCTTGGGTGAAACGAGGTGTAGGGGTCTTGGAAGATACTGGAGAAGCGATCGACCCAGATGGAACCAGAAAGCGGCTTCAAAAATCCGGCGATCAGCTCGAATAGCGTACTTTTGCCAACTCCACTGGGACCGACGATAGAGACCACCTCTCCTTTATGGACTTCGAGATTGAAATCTTCAAAAATCAATCTCTCTTTTGAGTATCCAAAGGTAAGATGCTCTATCCGCAGAACCGTCATGCTTTTTTGACAAATTCGCTTTTGAGTTTCATTGCGCCAAATCCCGGCACTTTACAGTCGATATTGTGGTCCCCTTCGCAAAGACGGATGTTCTTTACTTTCGTCCCTCCTTTAATGGCGCCGCTGGCACCTTTGACCTTGAGGTCCTTGATGACGATGACGGTATCACCATCTGCGAGGCGATTGCCATGTGCGTCGATGACCACGAGCCCTTCCTCTTGGTCGTTCGCCTCATCAGCACTGAACTCATATCCACACTCAGGACACACCAAAAGTTCGCCATCTTCATAGACATAGAGACTGCCACATTTTGGACAATTGGGAAGAGTCATACCGTTCCTTTTCGTTTTTGCCATTATACACAAAGAGTCCTTAGGACTCTTTGCGATAAAAAAGTAGATAGAGTGCAGGCAGCACTACCAGTGTCACGAACGTAGAAGTCACTATCCCTCCAGTCACCACCACCGCCAAGGGATATTGGATTTCGCTTCCCACACCTTTGGCAAAAAGAAGAGGGACGATACCAAAAAAAGTGGTCGCAGCCGTCATGAGTACAGGTCGTAGACGTAGCAGTGTCGCCTCTTTGACCAAATCAGGAATTTTTACATGTGTAAACTTTTTGGCGATCTCTTCTATGAAGCTCACAAGCACGATACCGTTGAGGATAGCGATGGAAAAAATCACGATAAAGCCGATGATCGCAGCGATGGAGAGGTAGATATCGGCTATCAAGAGTGCTGCAAAAGCACCGATGAGTCCCAAAGGCACACCTAAAAGGATGATGATCGATTTTTTCACACTGCCAAAGGCTGTATAAAGCAGCAAAAAGACTATCCCCACAATCGAAGGGATGATAAACGCCAGACGCTTCGTCGCTTCTTGCATATTTTTAAAATCCCCTGCCCACTGATAATAATATCCCATAGGAAGCTCTACTTTTTTGCGTATCAAACCATCTGCCTCTTCGACAAAAGAAGCGATATCCCTGCCTTCAACATCGAAGCTTATGACGATGTAGCGTGAGAGGTTTTCACGCTTGATAAAAGAGGGACCTTGCTGGATACGAATATCGGCCACATCCTTGAGCCTCATCACAGCCCCACTCTCAGAGCGTATCAAGAGATTTTCGAGATTTTCTATACTCTCCCTCGCATGGGCCACTTTGACTACGATGGGAAACTTCTTCACTCCTTCGAACTTCACGCTCACCGGCTCCTCACCCACCACATGGCGCACCACATCCATAATCTCTTGAGCTTTGATTCCCATTCGTGCCATCTTGTTGTAGTTTGGCTCGATGATGATCTGTGCTTGGCCCAGCTGTGATTCTATCTCACTGCTTTTGAGCCCTTTGACCTTGTGTAGCAAAGCTTCCACTTTTTTGGCCAAATTTTCTAAAATCCGCTGATCGGATCCATATATTTTGATAGCGAGTTCTGCCTTGACACCTTCTAAAAGCTCTTCGATACGCATAGCGATAGGTTGTGTAGGTACGAACTGCACATAATCGAAGCGCTCTTGCAGCTTCTTCGTCATTTTCTCTTCCAACGCTTTGGTATCGATACCCTCTTTCACATCCACCAAAATCTCCATATAGTTGGTACCAGCAGTCTCTCCCTTTTCGCTTCTTCCAATCATGGCCAGGACCGATTTTGCTTCCTCGAAATTTGCTTTGATAAAGTGTTCGAGCTGCTTGCTTAGCTCAACGCTTTGCTCAAGTGCAGTGCCAGGAATCGCGATGACTCGATACATGATCGACTCTTCATTGAGCTTTGGCATAAACTCCCTACCTTGGCCACTGACCAAAACTGCCAAAAAAATAAATATCACAAAAGAGGTCGTCACAATCGTCTTGGGATAGCGCAACACAAACTCCAAAACAGGAATATAGAGCTTTTTGATGAAGCTTATCAAAGGACTCTCGGCTCTTTTGGTGGGTTTAAGAAGCAAATAGGCCAAGACCGGTACGAGCACGAGCGCCACCAATATAGAAGCCACCATCACGAAAATGATATCGATAGCCATAGGCGCATAGAGCTTGCCTGCCAACCCTCCAAGCCAAAGTAATGGTGAAAAAACCGCGATGATAATAAATATGGCAAAAATCACAGGTTTCGTCACACTCGCAGTAGCTTGTGCGATAATGGTCCTTTTTTCTTCTTTCGTACTGTGCAAAAGCCGAAAAGCGTTCTCTACCACCACGATCGTAGCATCTACGATCATACCGATAGCGATGGCAAGGCCGCTGAGGCTCATGAGATTTGCGCTGATACCAAAGTAGCGCATGGCCAAAAAGGCAAGAAGTAAAGAGATCGGCAACGAGAGTACTACGATAAAGGCACTGCGAAGCTCGAACATAAAGAGCAAAAGTACCACAATCACCAGCACAGCGCCACTTATGAGCGCACTCGTCATAGTATGCACCGCTTTTTTGGTGATCTCGCTTCTATCGTAGATAGGACGAATATGCACACCCTTGGGAAGTGCCTGCTCTATTTGGGGAAGCTTTCGTTTGATACGCTCCACCACCTTTGCCGCATTGGTAGCGCTTCGCTGTAGTACCATCCCAAACATCCTCTCTTGGCCATCGATTGTAACGGCACCAAACCTTGGGGCCCTCCCCTCCACCACCTCAGCCACGTCCGCTACCGTCACACTCTTGATACCATGGGATTTGATGACGGTGTGGGCGATTTGATCCAGATTTTTGTAAAAGCCTGCACCTCGGATAATGTACTGCTCTTTGTTCATAGCGATATACTGCCCTCCGGCACTGATATTGGTACGCTGTAAAGCCTTTATCACATCCTCATATGTCACCCCTACAGCTTGTAGCTTTTTAGGATCGACTTGCACTTCGTACTGCTTTTCAAAACCGCCCCAGCTCACCACCTCTTCTACGCCATCGATCGATTTGAGAAGTGGCGC
>Ga0256831_1000977_pt1 | contig 15123 bp, 16 predicted proteins | sample 132544metaG_FD_189087 | JGI IMG/M metagenome (GOLD analysis project Ga0256831, IMG submission 189087) | Hydrothermal vent microbial communities from Lau Basin, Pacific Ocean - 132-544 | ecosystem: Environmental > Aquatic > Marine > Hydrothermal vents | place: Pacific Ocean: Lau Basin | collected...
TTCCATGACAGGGACATTCAACTGGACATCGCTCAAATCTTCTATAAGAGACAAGGTTCGGCTTCGTGTCTCTTTGAGCTGTTGAATTAAAGCAGATTTTGGAAGGATAAAATGCTTGTCTTTTAATTGTTTCATACCACATTTCCATAATTATTAATCACACCGAACACCAGGGACAAAGGGCCTGCCTGTTTAAGCAACTGAATCATAAACACGACACACCCAATGTCAATGAACAATTTCGCGTATAGCTTCTGCAAGCTGTTCCAGTTCTTCTTCAGTATTATAAAACCCCGTCGAAATCCTGACTGGAGCGGGTAACTGATGCTCTGGTTCAGCACGGATCATAAAATTCCGCTCATTGAGACGGGCGCTCAGCTCAGGAGGACTCCAGCCCTCGGCAAGGAATTCAATCAAACCAGCCTCTTTGCCCCGGGGCGTAATGACCTGAATCCCTGGTATATCACTGATCAACGCCTGCATATGCCTGGCCAGCCCCTGAATGCGACTGGTTATCCACTCAATACCCACATGATCAAGCAGATACTCCAGAGATTTTTTAAACCCTAACAGGGTGGGCATGTACATGGCTGTGGCAAGCTGGTATCGGGCAGCAAAAGGAGCCGGGACAACATAAGGGGAAACAATATCAAGATCAGATCGCAGGTTAACCGAGGCAGGGCTGATAAATGTTGGGTCTACTTCCGAGATCCTGTCTTTGGCAACATACAAAACGCCAATCCCTTCAGGACCACAAAGCCATTTACGCCCAGCCATAGCATAGAAATCAACACCCAGCTCGTGCATATTAACTGGAATTGCCCCTACAGCCTGAGCACCGTCTACCAGAACGTAAACATTATGCGCGTGACAGAGTTCAGTGAGTTTCCTGACAGGAAAGGTAATACCGGTGGAAGTTGAAACGTGAGATACCAGTAATAGCCGGGTGCGTGGCGTAATTGCCTTTGCTACTGCGGATATGAACTCTTCCTCATCATATTGTTCGCCATACTCAACATTAATGTACTTCACAACGATCCCATGACGAGATTTGATCAAAGCCAGGGGTGCTAAGCCCGCGACATGCTCCAGGCTAGTGGTAATCACCTCGTCGCCGGATAGCCAGTGAAGCCCCCACAGAATAATATTCAAACTCTCGGTGGTACTATGAGTCAGGGCAATTTCATCATACGATGCACCGACCATACGGGCCAGCAAATTTCTGGTAGTATCCATTTCAGCATAAAGTTCTTCGATAAACGGTAAATATCTACCCTGTAAAAATTCTTTCTCCGCCTCTGCCTTCATAGCATCAGCCGCCATTTTTGGCAACGGCCCATTGGTTCCCGTATTCAGATAATGAACAGCTGTTGTCGCTGGCATTTGTTCGCGTATTGCTGTTATTTTTTCTTTATCTTCATTCAACCTGGTCATCATTATTCTTTCCTTCATATATGGACTATTTGATATTAATCATATATCCTTTACCCAGGGTGTTACAGTAACATCCTGGGTAAGCACTTCGATGCCGGAGATTATTTATGATTGAAAATACTGCATTTAAAATAACTTCAAGTAAAATAGCGAGCACATCAGCATCACTATTACCAGGTTCTTTAATTCTGATCAGCGGAATTATTGTCTGGCGACTCTGGTACAAGCAGACGCAGTTACAAACTAAAACCAGTGAAATCAGTGATGAACTAAAACGCCTGAAAAAACAGATGGCTGAAATTGAAATTAAAGCGACTAATAAAGCAGATAGTGAGCCAGATACACTGGAAACACTCTCAACCTCACTAAAAAAAATGGCCCGCTTTAATCCATGGTCTAAAGCCAAATAATTATCAGGTCAATAAACGTCAATTATTTTTCCAGCTTTTATGAACACCTAGATAATACCAGCTCTCAGCTTTATTGAGTGAAATTTTGTTCAAAATAGAACATACTCTGCTCATCAGGAATCATCACAATTCATAAATTCTATGTTCTTTTGGGTAATATTAATATTCCGATCATTAATTTCAAATGTCGATAATCTGCAACTAAGCATGGCTTTTACTTTCAGCCATAGAGTCTCAACATTTTTATGTCTTTTAATGTATTCAATCTGTTTTACAGTCAGGTCAGTCTGGACAAATAATCTTTCATTATCCGAAGGGCCTATATCAACATTACAAATTTTTACAAACTTTACCGCACGTTCAGGCAGATAAAGTTCCGCTTCAAATTCATAAACCGTGACATGAAATGGCGATAAATTAGTAATTATTATCCATGCGCTTGCATCCGGCAATTCCGAACAATTTACCGTTATTCCGGCTGGCTCGCTACTGACCTTAACCTCTATCAGCTCAGAAAGTTTCTGCCTGGTATAATATTTTCTCAAAACGGAACCAAACAGATAGCTGGCACCCCTGATTAATAATCCCGGAAGCGGAATCGGTATTATTGCCGGCATTTTGCGTTCACAATTTTAATCTTACCTTAGTTATGATAAAACTGCGTAATTTAAAATATTTTCTGCCTGAAGATAATCAGAGAAACAATTGTTAATCCTGCTATAATCAACATCTTGCCTAAGTTGCTTTGAGTATCAGAGGCAACAGTCTGTTCGGTCACGACCGATTCAGTAAAGTCTGCCGCCTTTTTTTCCCCGACAAAATCCATCGCTTCGGTATTATCCAGGGTTAGTTTTGCTCTCTTCACCATAGGTTTGTCTCCTGGTTGATCCAGTTCATTAATTCACGTATCTCATCGGCCGCCTTACTTTCGCTTTCAAACTCGGTTACCGCTTTCCCCTCTATAAGGGAATGACTCAGAGCCACCCGATTAGATATGGCCACAGGAGCTACAGGTAATTCATAACCTGCAAGGGCTTCTCGGGCTTCTCTAACAATCGCTCTCTCGCCATTCTTGCCTGGAAAGGGGCAGCCATTTAACACAATGGCGGCCTTACCAGCAATAGTTTTAACAATTTTAACTGAAGAGCCAATGGCCTGTAGATCAAGGATGGCTGGGCGGGTAGGGATAAGAATAAAGTCTGCCAGTTGGGCTGCAATAATAGCATCCTCGTGAGAGTGGGGTGCGGTATCAATAACCAGAAGATCAACACCCTGCCTGGTCAGCTCGCTAACCTGTTGTTCCAAAGCGCTGGCCTTCATAGGCATAACACCAGGAACACTGTCCGTCCTTCTCTCATGCCAGAAAGTTGTACTCTGCTGTGGGTCAATATCAGCAATCACCACCCTCAGGTTTCTGGCCGCAGCCAGTACCGCCAGGTGAATAGACAAGGTTGTTTTCCCTGTTCCGCCTTTTTGTGCAAGTAAGGTGATAATTTTCATACTCTCTCCTGGAGATCACATTATTCAGTATGTTGCTGTATTCGTCAAATGGCTGCCCCTTAAACCTGCCTGATCAGCCATTAGTTTGAGCAATTTTTCAGGGATGTACTATAATTTAAATATAGAGAAAACAATGAGTAACAACAAGGGTCAGTTCTAATTGGAGGAGAAGTTGATATGAGGAAAACCATTTATCGTATTTTAGCCTGGGCAGCACTTGTGCTTGGCGTCTTTTTTGTTATCATGCCAATCGTACCTGGATTTCCCTTACTATTGTTATCTGCATCCTTATTCGCCCTGGTCTGATAAGACGGGAATTATCATTTACTCAGGCCGGTTGGCTCGATAAAGTTCATGACAGGCTACACACTGCTTTATAACCTGAGATAAGGCCAATAATGCCCTGTTTAAGTCCCCATCTTTTTCTGCTTCTCTGGCAGATAAGGCAAAGCCTGAAGCTGCCTTATGCATCTTCGTGCCAATCTCACGCATTCCCTCTGGCATATATTTTCCTACAAATTTCTGGTAATGAATCTCATCCGTAGACATGCCGAGATGATTTTCAGCCTTGTCAGCGGCCTGACCATAGCGGGATTCTGCCAGTAGTGAAGTAATTTCCTGCAAGGTATTCAGATGACCGCGCATATTAGACATCAATTGTTTGGTAACATGTTTGGGTAATTTGGCCGATTGACGTTCAGCATTAGTTAAAACAGGCACAGCCAGTGCCAAAACCAGTAAAACCGATATTAAAGTCCTGTAGAACATTGTTTCCCTTACTTCTGTTAAATCAAACCTAATCATGCCGTCAGCAGTTGGTGTTTCCGCCAAATGGCCTTTCTGGCAATTTGGCATAGCACCCCCTGTGCCGCGCCCGTTTAACTATAAAAATAGATGTACGCTAGTTAAATGTTATCAGGCTCTCATTCATAGTATCCGGATATTCTGTTCCCAGCAGGGTCAGAAAGCTTGCGGCAACATTCGTTAAGACACCGGTTTGCTGTTTCCAGTGCATGCTTTTTCCATTACAGGGAATGACCAGCATAGGCACATTATTACTGGAATGAGAACCCATTGGGCGTCCCTGCTCATCTAACATCACATCGGCATTGCCATGATCCGCGGTAATCAATAATTGCCAGCAATGCTGTTTTGCCCATCCAACCACCTTTTTAACCAGCTCATCAACCGCAGCTGCTGCTTTACTGGCCGCTTCAAGACTGCCCTGATGACCGACCTGATCCAGATTAGGTACATTGACAATCAGCACCTGTCCGCCATCATCATCTTCCATGATTTTCTGCATTTCTGTTTCCAGCAGCTTAATCGACATCAGCGGATTGCCTAAAATTTCAGCATCGGGGATCGTCGCAACTTCAACCCCTTTAGCCGACTCATCAGCCTGCATACCATTGATAAAGTAGGTCACGTGGGGAAACTTGCACTGCTCTGACAAGCGGGTTGTACGAAAGCCCTTCTCTTTCAGGACATCAATTAAACCACCATTAAGAGGCAAAGTAGGGAAAAAAACATCTTCTATGGGCGTTGCTTCATGTTTTAACTCAACCATTGCAATTACATGACACTCTTCATTCATCACTTTAGCGAGTTGAGAAATTCGGTCTGCACGATGATTGGTCAGTATCAGCGTCTCCCCTTTACCGACGGGTTTACCACCAGGCAGGAAAGCATAGGGGAAATCAGCTTCAGAAGGGGAGTTTGCCAGGTGTTGCTCCAGATCTTCCATGCTAAATGCCTTACCTTCTATGCGGCCCATTAGCGCATCACGGCAATACTCCGTTAAATCCCAGTTTTCAGCCCGGTCGGCAGACCACTTGCGCCCCATTACCGACGCTAATATAATTTTTTCACTGCCATTATCCTTAATGGCCTGTTGCAGCTCGGCCAGCATTCTGGGCGCAGTCCCTGCCTGGCTATCCGTGCCATCCAGAAAGGCATGAAGATAAACCACAGGGAAACCTTTTTTAATGCCCAGGTCAGCCGCCATTATCAGGGTTTCCCAATGGGCATGAACACCGGCATCAGAGAGTATTCCTGCAACATGCAGAGGCTTACTAAAATCACTATTATCCCAGGCTGAACTATGTTCCCAGCTCCCGTTATAATAGCCTTCACGTACCCGAGCCAGGGTACTTAACAGCACTTTACCTGCACCAATGGTAAGATGACCGACTTCAGAATTACCAGCCTTGCCATCATCCAGCCCAACAGGGGTTCCTGATGCCTCCAGACGCGCAAAGCCATATTGCTGCATAAGTGAATGCACATAAGGCATTTGTTGTGCAGTGGTCGCACTCGTTTCTGGATCTTCATTGAGTCCCATACCATCAAGGATCATCAATACTGCTTTGGGTTGTTTATTAAGACTCACTACTATTCCTCATTTAAACCCCGTTTCCTGCATAATAAATTTACGGCTCTGGGGGCTGGCTGGGCTATTGAAAAAATCATCCGCAGATGAAAATTCGCATAACATTCCCTTATCATCATAATGATGAAACATTGCGCAGTAATCACTAACACGTCTGGCCTGCCCAAGACTATGAGTAACCAGTAATACCAGCTTGTTTTTCCCCAGATCACTGATTATACATTCTATCTTTTCTGTAGCAACGGGATCAAGTGCTGAGGTGGGCTCATCAAATAAAAAGATATTGGAATCCTTCAGTAACCCCATGGCAATAGACAAACGCTGCTGCTGTCCGCCAGATAACCGCTGAGCACGCTGCCTGGTCCATTGTTTATCAAGCTCATTAATAAGACCTACTTTTTCCAGTGCATGTTCCATTAAGCCTTTCCATTCATTTCTGGGTACATTACGTTTACGCAGTGGTACCTTCAGATTGTCCCAGATTGAGCAGGGAAATACCGTGGGCTTCTGCCACACCATGGCAAAGTGAGAGCAGATGCTCATGCGGCGGTCATTGGTCTTATTGGCCGAATTAACACAGGTAATATCTATTTTACCCTGATGGCTCAGGTTTTCATCCATTAGCTCAGACAGGGCTTTTAGAAATGTGCTTTTACCTGAACCGGAAGGCCCCATAATAGAGACTACTCCGGTTTTGGGGAAACGTACTTCATCAACCGTCAGAATGGTTTTTTTCTTGGCAAAGATACTTAAATCTCTAATCGCCATCCCACAACAATCAGGCTCATTAAACAATAATTGAACATAGTTGTTATTAGCGACTTGATTATTTGTAACATGTGATGCATGTGATGATAGTGCAGTCATTTTTTCAATCCTCTGAAAAATAGCGATGTGCTATACGTGGTGTAATAAAAAGAAACAGCAAAAAGATAATCAGCAACAGCGAAAGACTTCGAGCTTCAGGCATGCCGCCAGGTATATCCATAGCCAGCAAAAAAATGTGATAATTCAATAACCTGATAGAATCCATGACGGATTCAGGAAAACTGGTCAGGGCACCACAGGTCAGCATGACTGCAGCGGTATCGCCCAGCGAGGTGGCCCAGCCCAGGATCAGAGCCTCCAGGATTTTACCTTTCTGATAGGCAGGCGACAAGCGGAACAGAAATTCGACAGGACCGATGTCAAAAGATTTGGCTGCCATACCATAACGCTGGTTAAAAGGCCTCAGTAATTGGGAAAATGCGGTAACCAGGGTTGGATAGAGCAATAAAATCAGGGTTAGCATGGCAGAGAGCATGGACCAGCCAAAGCCCAGGGTATCGCTGAAAAGCAGAAAACCAATAACACCAAGGATGATTGACGGCATACCGGCTAATATGTAAACCATTACCGATGTCAGTGACTGCAGCCATTTCGGCAGGCGGATAATACCCGCCATGACACCGGCAATCAGATAGGCTGGCAAAGCCGCGAGCAATACCGCGCCTAAAGTGGTAACAATAGTGCCAAAAATAATGCCCGAAGTGGTGTATTGAAACTGAAGTGGCACGATAAAAGTGGCAATAATACTCATGGTCATTAGCATGTATAACCATAAAATCCAGCGTTGTCTGACTATTTTAAGCATGGATTAACCTCTTGTACTGCACTAGTAATACGAACAGAATGAATATAATGGCAACACTGGCCATGGCGAACAGAGCCGTTGCGTGCATGCCGGAAGCATACCCCATTTCCATGGCAATGGTAGCGGTTAAAGTACGAAAACCGTCCAGCAAGTTACCTGGCACCTGCAAGCTGTTTCCGGAAACCATCAGGACCACCATGGTTTCACCAAAGATGCGGCAAAAGATATAATTAATTGTTCCAATAACGGCCGTAGGCTGGCTTTTGATAAACAGTTCGGAACGGCTCAGTACAGACATTTGAAAACTGCTTTCAAGTCCCTGATATTGATCCAGATGTAATAGATAGCTTCGATAAAACAATAATGTACAGGTGGGCATAATAAAAATCGTCATGCCGATGGTAGCGGCCAGCAAAGAGTATCCATTGCCGCCAAAGATATTACGTACTACAGGGATGATTTCAATGATTGCCCAGATACCGATTATAATCGAAGGCAGTGATATCCACACTTCAAGAATTCCGACAATGGCAGGATTCAGCCAGTTTTTTCGGTTCTCAACCAGCTGCAGGCTAATAACCCAGCCCATTATTATTGCCAGGGGCAGGGTTGTCAGTACCAGCAGAAAACTGCCGGTCATTTGAATGCCCATACCAAAGTAATCATCATCTGGTTCCCAGTCAAACGACAACCAGTTGGATATCGGGATTTCCATAAAGAAATCCCAGGAGTTCACAAGCGGATACGCCAACATGAATACCAAAATCAACATCAGGAGTAAAACAATAAACTTCATGCCATGTAAATTCTCTGTTACAGCTTTTAAAAAAATTCCGCAAGTCCTCGCACGGGAAATATCTGCCACACAGGTATTCCCTGCCGGTTTATCTTCTTCAGGAAAACAGCGTCCTGTTTGGGAGATACTTTTTGCCTCAGTGGTGCTATTCATGATTGGTTTTACATTAAAAGCATAAAATGATTATTCAAGTTGCTCTTTACCAAAAAAAACAGGCCGATTAAACCCTTAACTATAATCAGATAGTCCTGGTCTAATTAATGGTTTTCTGGTAAAGAACACAAAATTGCGACTTATCCATTAGCATCAACAGATGCCGCACTATTTTATTATTATAGAGAGGGCTCAATTCCGTTAGCTTTAAAGATCTTTCGAGCCTGCTCAGTTGCCAGTACTGCTTTAATACGTTTTATCAAATCGGCTTTATCTTCCCTGTAAACCAGATTCAGTGTACGCTGCAGCTTGTATTTGCCATTTAAAACATTTTCCGGAGTACCAGCAACACCATCCAGGGTCAGCATTTTTACTGGCTCACCCTGCTTAATAGCTGCTTCCACTGCAGAATAGGACAGATAAGCCAGTCCGTGAGGGTCATGCGCCAGAGTTGTTATGGATTGTCCGTTGGGACCAATAATAATTAAATCTTTAGCCAGGGGATGGTGGTGTTTTTTACCCAGATGAAAGTAATGATCAAACACTTTTTTAGTGCCTCTGCCGTTTTCCTTGGCAATAGCATTAATCTTGAAACCATGCAGTTGCTTGGTTTTACCAGTATAAATATCAATAACCTCCTGGGTAGTGATGTTGTCGAAAGGGGCATCTTTATGAGCAATCATAACCAGCCAGTCCCGGGCAATAACCAGTTTTTTCAGGTTTTTTGCTTCCGCTGGCTTCATTTCACGGGACATCATGCCAATATCGGCCATTCCCGTATAGGCCGTCTTATAACCCACAGATGAACCACCCGCCTGAACCTCAATATCCATCCCCTGTTCTTTAAAAAAGGGGGCCATTTTTTCCATAAACGGCAGAACAGTTGTGCTGCCAGCAAAAACAACTTTTTCACCGGCATTGGCAGAAAAAGCAGTAAATAAAGCTAAAGTTAAAGTTAAAAATAATACGACAAGCTTACGCATATATCCTCCAGAGATATGATTTTTAAAAAGGTAGTTTTTTTATAATTTTTAAAAAGTGCTGTCTTTTATTAGGGTTATTATAAAGTTCCCTTTTTGAGACTAACAGGCATTGCAGTTAAGAACTGTCTTAACCTGTAAGTATCGTATTTTAAGACAGATTTAACTCACTTTCTCTAACATAGATTAATAAAAAAAAACCAACTCACTACTCTGTTCATAAATCAATATGTTACAGCTCCTGTATTTAAAATATATCAACATACAGAATAATGTCATTATTCATAAAATTTTGGAGAAGCAATTGTTTAAACTGAATAAAAGTTTTTAAATTCGTAAGTTATTATTTTCTGTAATTACCTGATAACAAGGTATATATTTCAAAAGCTAACAATTACCAGTTATTAAGTTTTCAGTCAATACTGTTTTAGAAATGAATATTCTAAAATATAAAATCCATTCTATTTATAGAATAAAAAAACCATTTGCTGGACTATGAGAGTTTAAAGGACAACATATTATTATTGTTCACTGTCATCCGGTTCATATTACTGATATCGCCAGTCCGGCTATAGGAAAGCAGGGCCCGTGTCCAGGCACCGTGACTGAACAGCAGCAGTCGTTCCGCCTGCGCGTACTTTTTGAGTAACCCGGTAATTCGTTGTTGCAGCGCAAGGACGGGTTCTCCCAGTACCAGATTTTCCGGACTCTGCCACCAGGCTTCACCGAGTGCGTCCCACATCTGTTGTCGAGGCATGCCTTCGTAACAACCAAAATCAAGTTCATTCAATAATGGCTCACGAATACAGGCTCTCTCAGCATAGCCGTATGCCAGTGCAGTCTGGACGGTTCTATTAAGACAACTGCAAAGTACTCGGTCAACAGGCCCGGCCTGTCGAATCTTCCTGCGGTTTTCTGCAATCCTCAGTCGTTGTTCCTGGTTTGGGGGCTCAATATCAATATCCAGGCGCCCCTGTAACAGGCCACTATTATTATATCTGGTAGGCAGATGGCGTATGACCAGTAACTCCATGATAGCGGCTTGAATGTAAGCCTGATATTTACATCAGTTGTGCAACTTTTTGAGCAAGATCCATCAGGCGATTTACATAACCCCATTCATTATCATACCAGGCATAAACCTTCACCTGGGTACCGTCAATAACCATGGTTGAAGGCGCATCAATAATGGAGGAACGGGCATCGTTGACATAATCAACAGAAACCAGCGGCCGCTCTTCATAGCCCAGAATACCCTTCAGTTCACCTTCAGAGGCTGCCCGGAAATAGCCGTTTAGCTCTTCAGCGGTCACCTCGCGCTGTGCCTCAAATACCAGGTCGGTAAGGGAGGCATTCAGCAGCGGCACCCTGACAGCATGGCCGTTAAGCTTACCTTCCAGTTCTGGAAAAATTTTGGTAATCGCTTTGGCAGATCCGGTGGTCGTCGGTATCAGAGAGTTTCCGCAGGCACGAGCCCGACGCAGGTCCTTGTGGCCCTTATCAACGATGGTCTGAGTGTTGGTTATGTCGTGAATGGTGGTCATGCACCCATGCCTGATGCCTACTTTCTCGTGTATCACCTTAACCACAGGGGCAAGGCAATTGGTGGTACAGGAAGCTGCGGTGATTAAATGGTTTACAGAAGGATCGTATAGATGGTCATTAATTCCATAAACGATATTCAGCGCTCCCTCGGTAGGAGCTGCAACGATAACCTTTTTTACTCCCTGATCAAAATAGGCCTGTAGTTTGTCAGGCTGTTTATGATGCCTGCCGGTGGCTTCGATAACAATATCGCAGTCAGACCAGTCAACACCTTCGATGGTGTCCTGCTCAGTATGGATTATCTCCCTGCCATCAATGATCATGATATTGCCCTCGGCATTGCATTCCGGGCCCCAGGTACCATGAACGGAATCAAATTTAAGCAGGTGAGCTGAGCCCCTGGCATCGGTATCAATTTCATTGACACGCACAAATTGCAATTCTTCAATACCCCATCCAGCCCTCATTGCAAGCCGTCCCATTCTGCCAAAACCATTGATGCCGATACGTTTAGCCATACTTTTTCCTCTTGATTTAAATATTCGAATACCCAGCAGGTAAAACTTAAAGTGTTATTATAGCTGTCGCAATGCTGAAATAATTCCTTCGCACCCTAGACTGGCGGGCACTCATCTCCTTCTGCAAGGCGGATGAGCTGATTGTACTTGGCAATTCGATCGCCCCGCCTCGGTCCGCCAACCTTAATCAGCTCCGCACCCACTGCTACCGCGAGATCAGCCATAGCCGTATCTTCTGTCTCCTTGGAGCGGTGGGATACGATCAGCTTCATGCCCGCCTTGCGCGCCGCAACCGCAGCATCCAGAGTGCCGGTGACTGTGCCGACCTGGTTCATTTTCAGCAGGATCCCGGATGCTAGTTCCGGATCTATATTTTTTACGTTGGTGGCAAACAGGTCGTCGCCGACGATAATCGTTGAAGACGGTGCGTATTCAGTCAATGCCCGCCACGGTGCTTCATCATCCGGACCGAATGGGTCTTCGTAAAAGTAGAAATTATAGTCGTCAAGAAAGCCTCGGTGATAAGCCGCCAGTTCCTCACTGGTCATGATCTTGTCACCGACAAGGTAGGTCCCGTCACCCTGCTCAAGATGCTCTGCAGCAACGTCTGTACCGAGCATCACCTGATCGGAGAAACCAAGTCGCTCAACCGTGTTGGCCATGATATCAAATAGTTCCCGCAGATCGGATGATGTGGTCAGCATGCCGCTGGAGGCCGAATAACCTTCCACCATCCCTTTGGATGTGACCATTTTTTCAATCTCGCCATAAATCTGCAGCGTGGTCTCTACATTGTCATGAATGCGATCATGTTGCGGGATGATCATCAGCTGTTGATAAGAGATGTGACCACCGTGTTCACCGCCACTGAAGACATTGACAAGCGGATACGGCATCCCCGGTTCAAGATCCGACAGAGTGACCAGCTGATCCTTCAGCGAGCAGCCACAGGAGCGGGCCTGAGCCCTGCAATAGGCCAGCGAAAGTGCCAGTGCAATATCCGCCCCGACTTTGGCGAACTGACCGCCTTCGGAAAACAGGGTATCAAATTCACGCTGACTCTCAAAGCTGCGCCCTTTCAGGTACTCCCTGAGTTCCACAATATTCGGGGCGTTTTTTTGCGTTCCCAGCTGCTCTGAGGCCGTGAGATCACGCTCGCGCCGACCGGGTATAATAGCCCGTGCGGCAGCGCCGAAACCGATGCTGCCGTCCTCCAGACGAAGGTTGGCCTCAAAGGAACGCCCGCCCTGGGAATTCAGGATAGTTCTAACAGTGATAGTGTCAACTCGATTTGTCATCTTCAGTGTCCAGTATATTATGATGTTATATCAGGTTTATTTGAGCCTTTCCCAGTTCAACTGAAACTGACTCCTGAATAAATAAAGCCCTGAGAAAAAAGGTGCGTATATGATTTTGAGCCTGCTAAAGGTACAGGCTGAGAAGCTGCCTGGCAGGCTTAACCGGCTATGGCAGCCTGTCTGGCAAGCTTTTTCCGTTCTTTTTCATATTCCCTTTTCTTGTTGTCTCTTAATTGTTTCAGAGGCAGTAATGCCTGCGACATACCATAGGTATTATTAACCAGAGACTGCACTACCAGTGCCACAAAAGGCGGCGCTCCCAAAAACATGATACTGGTAAAGGAGACCAGTACGACCGTTGTATAGGACGTAATGGTTAAGATCAATTTACTTTTCAGGCGATGGGCAATTTCAAACAAATCATCCATCTCGTGTAAAGTTCCATTCATCAGGATAACCTGAGCGACATCGGTGGCAATGGTGCTTGCTCCACTTAATGAAACCGAGGCATTAGCTTTTTTCATGGCAATCACATCGTTAATACCATCACCAATAAAACAGACTGTCTTACCTTCGCCCTGCAGCTTTTCAATAATATTGCTTTTATCTTCGGGAGAAACATTATGGAAGTAACCGTCCAGTTCCAGCATCTCTGCCATCTGACGGGTAGGTTCCAGCTGATCACCTGACAGGATATACATATATTTGATACCATGTCCGCGCAGACTCTTTATAATCTGTTTAACTTCAGGACGTAACTGTGCCTGAATTTCAATAGCACCAATGATCTGGCCTTCAACAACCACCATCACAACCGAGAAACCGTTGGCGATAGTTGCCAGCACATCTTCTTTTATTTCATCAGGGACTGAAATGCCTGCCTTCTCCATAAAGGATAAGCTACCCACCTGAGTGGTTTTACCATTAACGGTCGCAGTAACTCCCATGCCCACTTCATATCTGGAATCGGATAACTCCACATCCGGCAGCTCAAGCTCTAATGCTTCAGCTTTTTCTATAATCGCTCTGGCTAATGGATGACTCACTTTTTGTTCAGTGGCTGCTGCAAAGTATAAAATATCCTCTTCGCTATAATCATTATCAGCACTCAGAATACGACTCACTGCATGCTCGTCTTCGGTCAGGGTGCCGGTCTTGTCAAAGATAACCGTGTCAACTTCCATTAATTGCTCAAGAACCCGGCCGTCCTTGATCAGAATATTTTCCTGGGCTGCCAGAATAATATGGGTAAGTGTTTGAGCTGAAGCCGATAAACGGATACCATTACCAGGACTCATATTAAATATTGCAGTTGATACCGCCGGCCCCTGAAAAGGTAACAGGATCAAACCCAGCCCCAGAATAGGTGCAGCAGCCTTATCTGCCCAGGTTTCGCCTTTTAGCTGGAGACCTGTTTTGAAGTGAGAGGTACTCTGTAATACATTTTCTATCTTTGCGACCACTGTGTTTTCGCCGGTCTGGGTGACCTTAATCTGGGCATAACCTGCAATCACTACGGTAGAGGCTAATACCTTGTCACCTTCATCCTTTTCAACGGGTATGGATTCTCCAGTTAAGGCATGCTGATCCACTGTAACCGCCCCCTTGACGATAATTCCATCAAGCGGCACCAGTTCACCGGTATGCACAATAACCACATCGTTAATTTTTACTTCTTCAATTGGAGTTTCAATTTCAGTGCCATCTCGTAACAACCAGACAGTACTGACTTTTTGATCATAAACTCCTTTTAGCATCTCTTCGGAATAACCTTTACTTTTTTGAACAACAACCGTTCCAAGATTTGAAACAAAAGTAAATAACGCAGTAACCAGAAAATGTCCGGTACCCAGGGTTCCTGTTACGACCAGACCATTGAGCAGGTCATTTTTCAGCTTTCTTTCCTTGATGACTGAGCTGAAAGTACGTTTATAAATAGGCACACAGGCATAAACCGCCAGAGCCATACCGGGCAGGGTGACCACAGGATAAAAGCGGGAAGCAAGCAGCAGAGCTACGGAAGCAACATTGCCATTCAAATAACGAATGGCCTCTTTTTCTTCTTTGCTTAATTTCTTTTTTGCTTTATCTGTTTTTTTAATTTCATTAACTTCGACAACGTCATCTCCTGACAGGGCAAGAGATTGATATCCCGGTCCCATCAGAATATGAAGGCGTTGATTTTTTAATTTTTTTCTTTTTTTATAATACAGGTTAACACCAAGAAGATTCCCACCCATTAAGAATAAAGCACCTAGCACTTTTATTAAGTCCTTTCTGAAAATAAATTAGCTGAAATCAGCACATAAAATAAAAAACAGTTTATAAATTCACAATAAATTAATATTTCAAACCGTATAATAGAGTATACTAAATCTGTTTAACCGCATATATAGAGTATACTATCAATAAAGAAAATTAACACGCTTTTAACTTATTTGCCAGCAAAAATCGGTTAAAAGCA
>Ga0256831_1000978_pt1 | contig 15119 bp, 13 predicted proteins | sample 132544metaG_FD_189087 | JGI IMG/M metagenome (GOLD analysis project Ga0256831, IMG submission 189087) | Hydrothermal vent microbial communities from Lau Basin, Pacific Ocean - 132-544 | ecosystem: Environmental > Aquatic > Marine > Hydrothermal vents | place: Pacific Ocean: Lau Basin | collected...
CTTCCTATAGAGATATGTATTCTAAAGTATGGATGATGAACGACATATACTCTGAGCGTTGTGTCCTTGTGAATTTCCTTGAGAATCATGACTGGCCCCGTGCTGCTGCCATGATAAAGGGAGAAGAGGTGCTTCTGCACTGGACAGTATTTATGTATTTCCTTCCCGGTGTGCCTATGATTTCTCAGGGGCAAGAGTATGCAGAGACAGAGAAAATAGACATATTCTCGTCCTACGGGACATGGAGCACTGAGGATAGAGATATACGGTGGTTTAGGGTATTCCAGGGACTTAATAAACTGCGCCATAGCCTTGGTGTCTGGCAAGAGGGAGACGCTGTTCCTATGAGGGTAGCAGAAAATACCCCTGAGGGTATATTTGCGCTCCTGAGATATACAGATGAGGGAGAGTATCTATTGGGACTTTTCAACCTATCAGGTGCCGATGTCTCTTCTGTGGCTGTTGAACTGGGAGCTCAGTGGGATAGTGGAGATGTGAAGGTAAGGGATATACTCTCCGGCAAAGATATAGAGGTAAAGGGACTGGGCGATGGCTATGTGGAGATACCCATAGACTCGCCAAAACTTTTGTATCTGCCGACGCTGTAGGTGGTGGTAGCTGTGGCTCCCGTTAGAGATGTGGTGGTGGTTGGTGCCGGTCTTTCGGGTCTTATGGCAGTATATCGCCTGCGTGTTCTTGGTATTCCTGTGGTGTGGGTTGTTGGTGGCGGTATAAATGCTTCTAATAGTGTTCTTGCACAGGGTGGTATTGCCGCCGCTTTGTCCCCTATTGATAGCGTAGATTTGCACCTTAAGGACACCACCCTTGCCGGCGATGGCCTTGTAGAAGAGGATGTTGCCCGCAGTATTATCTCAGAGGGAGCCCAAATTGTCTCATTTCTGGTGCATATTGGTGTCCCTTTTGATAGGAAAGAAGATGGAACATTGCATATGACCAAGGAAGGGGCACATTCTGTTAGCCGTATACTCCATGTCAAAGATGAGACGGGTAGGGGTATGATGGCATATCTTGCCCGACTTGTCAGTGGTGTGAAAAAAGTTGAGGGCAGACTGGTAGATCTTCGTGTAAAGGATGGCATTTCATATGGTGTTCGTGTAAAGATAAATGACGGTAATGTGGTAGATATCCCCGCATCTGCTACTATTCTTGCCACAGGTGGCTACACAGGTATGTATAGCCACTTTACAGGTAGCACTGATCAAGATGGTGTGGGAATTGCACTGGCATCCTATTATGGTGCTACTCTCAGAGACACTGAGTTTATCCAGTTTCACCCCACTGTGTTCTTCGGTGGAGGCCGTGCCTTTCTTATCAGTGAGGCAGTAAGAGGAGAAGGTGCGGTGCTTCTTGATAACAAGGGTTATAGGTTTATGGTTGACGAGCATCCACTGGCAGAATTGGCACCCCGTGATGTTGTTGCCCGCGCCATTCACCGCAGGGGTGGTGCCTATCTGGATTTCTCTCCACTAAAAAAGAAGGGAATATGCATAGAGGATAGGTTTCCCAATATAGTTTCCCATCTGCGCAAGGAGGGTATTGATCCACTCAGAGAGCCTGTGCCTGTGTATCCTGCCGCCCACTACTACATTGGTGGTGTAAAGGTGGATTGGTGGGGGGAGACAGATGTAAAGAGGCTTCTTGTCATAGGTGAAGCGGCATCTACCGGCCTTCACGGTGCTAACAGGCTGGCTTCTAACTCTCTCCTTGAGTGTGTTGTTATGGGATATCACTCAACATTCCGCGCATGGTGGTATGCAACACAGGAGCCTCTGCATCGGGCTAATATGCCAGAGTTTGAGAAAAAAGACTATGATCTTTCTCCACCTGATGGACATTTAAAAGGGCAGATGAGTAGATACGGAGGTATTGTTAGGAGTGGGTATGGCCTTAGAAAGATTGCCACTAAAATACTCTCTTTGTGGGACCATGCCGTCATTGGTTCTCCTAGGTGGGCTCAGGTTATCCTGTCTGGTGCCACCGTATGCTCCGCTTGGTGGCGCACAGAAAGTCGCGGTGCCCACTATAGGGAAGATTATCCTGACCGGTGGAAAAAGGCACTCCATAGCCATATAAAAGACGCTGACATTAAAAGATGTCTTGAGGATATGAGGGGAGATGATATCCATGTTTAATGTTCTCCTTGTTAGAGAAAGCGTAAAAAGGTTTCTTTCAGAGGACTGGCTTCTTGGCGATATATCCACACCTATTCACCCTGCTATGGAGAAGGAAGTGGAGGGTGTTTTTATTGCCAAAGATGAGGGTGTGCTTGCCGGTGCTGTGTTCTCACCATATTTTTATGAAGAAGTGAATGGACATGTAAAAGTGAAGTGGTTTGTGAAAGATGGCCAAAGGTTCCGTATAGGTGATGAACTGGGTATCGTCAGGGGGCCTGCCTATGCCCTTCTTATGGTGGAAAGGGTATATCTCAATCTTCTCCAGAGACTAACTGGTATAGCCACTGCCACCCGCCGTTTTGTGGATAGTATGCCACCTACATTTACCTTACTTGATACCAGAAAGACAACCCCGGGTCTGCGTCTGTTTGAGAAATATGCTACTTATATGGGGGGAGGCACCAATCATCGTTTCTCACTGATGGATGCCGTTATGATTAAGGATAACCACATTGTAGTGTATGGCTCTATTACCGCCGCCGTAGAGGCTGTCCGGAAACGTGCCCCATTTACGGCGAAGATAGAGGTAGAGTGTGAGACTATGGATATGGTTCTTGAGGCATCTGGGCTTGGTGTGGATATTATTATGCTTGACAATATGAATGATGATGATATTATTAGGTCTATTGAGATCATTAGAAAACACTCGCCTGCCACACTCATAGAAATATCAGGTGGTATCACCCCCCAGAGGGTATCCGCCCTGTATGAGAAAGGTGTAGAGAATGTATATGTTTCTTCATCGTCCACTATTACACGCTCTACTTGGCTTGATATATCCTTTGAGGTGAGGGTGCCTTGAAATATCTTCTGGTGTTTTTAGGGGGCGGATTTGGTGCCATATCTCGCTACATTCTGGCGGGTGCTGTGCAAAACACTTTTCCTGCTGATTTTCCGCTGGGCACATTTGTGGTAAATATGGTGGGTTCGTTTCTCATTGGTTTTCTCTTTTCCCTTGAGGGGTTTGGTTTCCTATCTGCGGAAAACAGGCTCCTTCTTATGGTGGGTTTTCTTGGCGGTTTTACCACATTTTCATCGTTTATGCTTGAGAGTTTTTCCCTGATGCCATCACTTTCTGCGTGGGTAAATATCGTGGGTCAGGTGGTAGTAGGACTGATTTCCGTATATCTAGGTATTGTAGTTGGGAGGTGGGTAGTATGAAAATTGTGGAAGAGGATGTCCTTCTTCGTATTTTTATCGGTGATAGTGATAGGTGTAAAAAATGTGATAAATACCGTGGCAAGCACATGTATGAGGCTATTGTAAAAAAGGCAAAGGAGATGGGGCTTGCCGGTGCCACAGTCTTTCGGGGTATTATGGGCTATGGTGGGGCGAGCAGAGTACATACTGTATCTGTGCTTCGTCTATCTGAGGATATGCCTATTGTTATTGAGATAGTAGATAGTATGGAAAAGATAAAGCCCCTCCTTGACTGGCTTGACACCGTTATGGTGGAGGGGCTTATAACCATGGAGAAGGTCATGGTCTATAAATACAGAGGAGGCGATGAGGATTAACCTGTTAGTTCTAACATTTTCAGTATGGCACTTCTTGCCTTCTTTGCTATAGACTCAGGCACTTCTACCTTATAAGTCTCTTCTTTCAGACTTCTCAGTATATCTTCTGGTGTGATGGCTTTCATGTTGCGGCACACCATAGGCCTTTTTACGGCATAAAACTCTTTGTCTGGGAAGAGGCTCTTAAGTCTGTGTATCATGCCCACTTCTGTACCAACAATAAACCTTTTCACATCAGGGTGGCTTTTTACATACTTTATCATGCCACTTGTTGATGTCACAGTGTCGGCAAGGTCCCATACCTGAGACGGTGTTTCGGCGTGGAGCATAACATGGGCATCGGGATACTGCTTTTTCAGTGGCAATATATCTTCTTTTCTGAGGTAGTTGTGGACATAGCAAAATCCGTCGTAGAGTATAAACTCCTTGTCTGGAAAGTGGCGGGCTACCCATGTACCAAGGTTTCTGTCAGGAAGGAATATAATCTTCTCCGCATTCACCTTTTCTGCTATCTTTAGAGCACTGGCAGATGTGACAACAACATCGCATTCTGCCTTTACAGCCGCCGTAGTGTTTATGTAGCACATAACCAGTGCATCGGGGTGTTTCTCCTTTAGCCTTTTTACATCCTCAGGTTCTACCATCCATGCCATGCCACAGCCTGCCGATGGCACAGGGTGAATAATGGTCTTGTGGGGTGCCAGTATCTTGGCCGTTTCTGCCATAAACCTGACACCGGCAAATATGATCTTCTGACTGTCTATCTCTGTGATGATACGGGCAAGGGCAAGGGAATCACCCAGATAATCTGCCACATCTTGGATCAGTGGTGGCTGGTAATTATGGGCAACGATAGTTATGCCCTTTTCCTTTTTTAGCCTCAGTATTTCTTCTTTCAATGACATTATCATTCCCCCTTCATTGCAGATTCAAGAAGTAGGTTTATATAATAATTCTTTCCATCTTCTATCTCTGTCTTTATCTTTTCAAGGTCTATGTTTCTGGTAAAGTATGACATTGCCTTGTCATTTTCTTCCTTATAAAGCATTTCCAGAGTGCTATTTAGATGATATGCCACCATTTCCATTTCCTTTCTAAACTTTTCCAGTTTCATATCTATGTTTTCATCTCCACTTTTTACGGCTATGGTCTTCATGAGGAGCCCTGCCACATTAACAGCCTTTGTCAGGGTCTCCTGGGCGGTGGCAAAGTCCCCCTCTGTCATCTGGTCGCGTGCTGTCTTAAGGTCACTATATAGGACTTCTGCAAGGTTGTATCCAACAATGGCCTTTTCCTGCACGGTTAGAGTGGCCGTCATAGTTACCGTTGCAGTTCCTATGGTTTCCTTCACTGTTTCACTTTTCAATTTCTGGTAATAACCCCACATTACAACTATAAGAGCAACATTAATAATTAGTATAATGAACCATTTCAGAGGACTATCTTTTTTACCATCATGTTCTTCTACCTTTTCATTTTCATCGGCCATATCTGTTCCTCCTTCCTTCCCCTTTTCATTTTCATCTATCATATACATTCTACACTCATACAGGTCTACTATGTTAGAATGCAAAAGGAAAAAGGGGTTAGGAGGGATATATGGCGTGATATATGTGTGGTGGGCTATATTTATTGTATTTGCATATCTTCTTGGTTCCATTCCCTTTGGCTATCTTATTGGTAAGTATATGTACGGAGTTGATGTGAGAGAATATGGCAGTGGAAACACAGGGGCCACTAATGTTTACAGAGTTCTTGGCGGAAAAGCAGGACTGCTGACTCTTATTTTGGATATCTCCAAAGGTTTTCTGCCTGTTTTTCTTAGTCGCCTATTTTTCAGGGATCCATGGATATGGGCGGTTGTCGGTGCTGCAGCCGTTGTGGGACATATATTCTCTGTATATCTTAAATTTAGGGGAGGGAAAGGTGTTGCCACATCATTTGGTGTGGTTATTGGACTTTCCCCTTTGTGTGCCTTAGTGGGCTTCTTGGTGTGGCTGCTGGTAGCTTCTACCACAAATTATGTGTCGTTATCGTCAATGACAGGGTTTTTCTTTGGTGCTCTATGCACATATTTTTTTGCCCCTCTTCCTGTTGCCTTGACATTTACATTCTTGTTTCTACTCAGTCTGTTTGCACATAGGTCTAATATAAAGCGTCTTATAAATGGCACAGAGCGTAAAACTCGTATGCCGTGGCAGAAAAAACATGAAGTATAAAAAGAGTAGTTAGTTGGTAGTGAGAAAAGGAGAATAAGAGTATTTTTTGTTATATTTAGGATATATAGGAGGTGATGCACATGGTCATTATGAAAGACCACGCACTTATGATACAAAAACTCTATGGAAAAGGAGAGGTAGATGTTAGCTCCTACTCTGAGAAGGAGAGGGAAACACTCTGGCAGCTCGAGCTGGCTGGGCTTGTGAGACTAGCAGGTATTGATGAGTACGAACTGACATTTGCAGGCACCATGCTTGCAGAGATTTTAGGGGGGCTAGTGGATAGTGGCAAACTGGAAAGCCCCGAAAAATGGGATGATTCCTTCAGGTGGGTTGGTAGTGAAGTGATTTCTATGATCCGTTATAGCCGCCAGGCTCAAAGCCGTGTAAGGGGTAGAGTGGCACAGGAACTGGAAAAGAGGGGCTTTGCCCAGGGTGGTTCTCTTACGCCTGAGGCAGAGGCACTGTCTGATGTCTATAATGCCAGCCACCCAAGGCTTGTTATAACTAAGGAACTGGCAGAGTATATTAAGCAGATGCCACCGGGTCCCGGTGAGAAGGGAAGACTTCCTGCTGGACCTGATAAACTGCTTCAGTTGGAGGCTATGAGACTTATAGCATTCTCTGTGCCAACATCTGATATATATGCCCTTACGGGACTAGGTCAGCAGATACGCATGGCACTGAAAAAAGGTGCCGCCACATTTATGGATGTTGTTATTGATGAGAGTATACTGGAACTGATTGCCCGTGCCATGAGAGGGGACATGCTCTCTGACTCTGAGAAGGAGATACTCATGGTGCGCGGTTTCATGGGGATGAGTGAGGAGATACTTCCTGCCGGCGAGCATCTGTATCTGGCATATCTTATATACCGCAAAGGTGTTTACACCAAAATACCCACATTCCACGTTGATAAGCTGGAAATAGAACTTATGGATGTTATAGACCTTTTGTGGCAGAAGTATGAGCAGAACCCCGAAATATTCCCCATACTGAAACAGATTAAAAAGTATGTTGAGGATAACTGGGAATATAAGGACTACGATGTGGCACTGGCACTCTTTAATTTGGAGGCATTTGAACTTATCACATCTCGTGAGCATCGTAAGGGGAGTGGCAGATATCTTGTTTACGATATTACCCCATATGGTAGAGAGGTTATGGAAGGTCGCACCGCAGGTGATATCAACTCTGAGGCTGTAAAGGCAATAACCATTACAAGGCTGGAATTTGCTGCACCTAATGTGGAGTGGTATGAACTTGCCAGGGAAGAGGGCCTTGTCTCTGATGCCTATCCAACAAAGGCAGGTATAATGTATGCAAGACTGGCAACCGATGTTAAAAAGAGACCACTTATCACCAAACTGGAAGCCAAACTTCTTGCCCGTATACCATTTACACGGGGACTCTTTGTTAATGAGGAACTAATAGAGCCTTATTTCAAAGGAGAGGAGAAGGAGGCACTTCTTGGTCTTCAGAAACTGGAGGCTAAGGGGCTTGTAAATCTCCTGCCCACAGGTGTAGTGGTGCTTACAACTGCCGGTCAGTATATGAAGAGGGCACTATCCGGCACACCAACAGGTCTTGCTACACCTGTAACACCACTGGTTATCAGGCTTCTTGAGGCAGTTAGAGAGGTTGGTTCTCTATATGTGAAGGAGCACAAGGTTCGCATTAAACCAGAAAACTGGAAGTATATAGAGAAAGCTGTTGGAGTTGATCCCGACACCTTTAATAAGATACTTGTTCTTGCAAGAGAGGCTAAATTTATTCTCACCAATAGTCTATCTGAGGCAGGTCAGTATCTCCTGAAAGCCGTTGATGAGATTAACAAGAAAGAGCACCAGTGGATTGATGTTCTCGTTGAGGTGTAATGATAGAAATAAGGAAAGTAGGGGAGAGGTATAGCCTCTCCCCTTTTTTATTTTGAGGGACTTATTCACCTGCTGATAGTGGTAGTATTCCTTCTCTCTTTACAATAAACGAGGCTATTTCCCTGAATATGGGGGCTGCCACCTGTGATGCGAACCTCACGCCTTTGGGCAGTTTCTGGGGTCTGTATACACTGACAAGGACAATGTATTTGGGCTTATCTACCGGAAACATACCAATAAATGTAAATAGCCTATCTTTTTCCGAATATTGCCCTCCCATAGCGATCTCTGCCGTGCCAGTCTTTCCTGCAACGCGAATTTCACCCTCTTTTGTTTTTATCCTTGCCCTGCTTATGTCATCCTTTACTACTTCCCAGAGGGCGTGTCTTACAGTATTTGCTACACCTTTGGATATGACACGTATGGGTTTGCGGTGTGGTGCTTTTATGTACTTAGTTCCCACATAGACTCCCTCTACAAGTGTTGGATTATAAAGTAGTCCATCTGTGGCAATGGTAGTATATGCCCTTAGGAGCTCAATAGGAGTTATATAAATACCATAGCCAAATCCTGATACTGCTAGGTATACATCTCCCTGTGGTGGGAGTATACCTGCCACCTCACCGGGTAGTTCTATGCCGGTTGGACTGTCTAGTCCAAAGCGATGTGCTTCTTCTATATAGTTTTTATATCCTAATTTCAGTGCTATTTGTGCAAATATCACATTGGATGACAGTTTTAGTCCTTTTAGCACTGTTGCGTTTTTCCCAGCGGGTATGACAGACTTGATAACATACTTATCTATGCGAAAACTTCCTGTATCATCAAAGGTATCTGTAAGTTTCAGACCTATTTTTTCCATAGCCCACATCAGAGTCAAAGGTTTTAAAACCGATCCCATTTCATATCGTCCACTTACTACGGGGTTATAAAGGGGTTTTCTGTGGGTGTCCAACCGTGTTGATGGTCTTACCGCCAGACCGCGAATGGCACCTGTGGGTGTCATAACCACAGCCCATGCAGACATCGGTTTTATTTCACTATTTACCTTGTCAAGAACTGTTTCCAGTTTATACTGGATACCAAGGTCTATGGTTGTTTTCAAGGCTGCATCGGGGTGTCTGGTCAGGAAACTTTTATATGGTATATACGGAGCTTTCAGTATGTCATTGGCATACAGTTCCAGCCCATCTATACCTGTTCCCTCTGGTGTTGTAAATCCTATAACATGAGCAGCCAATGTGTATGTTGCCGTGTGGTGGGGATACATCCTTTCCTGAGTATCATCTACCCACCAGTATTTATAGGATGTATATCTAACTTTAATAGGAATATTAGGGGGTACGCTGCCTGTTTCTACTAGATGAGCTATTTGTCTGATGGCATTTTCCTTTTCCTCGTGGGATGCCGATGGACTGATAATACCTAGGCGGTATGCCATAAGTAGATACTGTCCTTTTTGTGAGGTTTCTCCTGGATTTACCCACAGGGTATATGTGGGTATGGAGTATGCCAGTGGCAGATGATAGTGCCCACTTTCTAGTAAGGCTCCTCTGACACCTTTTCCTATGCCAATGCCAAATGGGGAGTATATATTGAGTAGTTTGAAGCTATATCCAAAGTATATATTCATGTGCACTGTGATGAGCATGAGAAGACTTATGAGAAGAACTATTATTACAAAGAAAAGCCCCGCAAGGTTCGGGCGAACTTTGACCTTGTGGGGCTGTATAGGTTTTTTCTTTCGAGATCGTTTATGTTGTTTCTGTACCTTCTTTGCCGCCGGAGTTTTCTCCGCTTTCTTCAGAATTTTCTTTTTCTTCATTTTTACCCGTTACTTTCTCAAGGACTCTTAACTGTTTTTCATAAAGTTCTTTAATATGGTTCAATTCTTCCCTTGTTTTTTCTAGTTCATCGTAAGCCTTATTCTTCTCAAATTGACAATCTGCCAGTTTTTGTGCCAGCCCTGATACCGACTTTTCAAGATGAGAAGAAACCGTATACGAAATGATAACGATCATGATGGTAAAGAGGAGATAGAGAAGAGAGAGTATGATAACCACCATAGCCGGGGTAAGGGCAATAGTGTAGTTTCCATATCCATACGTAACGGTAGGCATTCCGAACATAGGTATGACGGCAATAACTGTCAAGACTATCATAAGCAGTATGAAGGACATTGTCAACTTATTCATTCTGTTCACCTCCTGCTGTCAACTTTATTATAAATCACCAGAAGGTGAATATTTACTATATTTCATAGGTTAAAATAATGGTGATATGAAAAATGAGGGTAGACTGAAAGGCATTGTTGATGAGATAAGAAGCCATCTTGGAATATGGCTCATGTTTATTGGTGTTGCCATACTTATATATGGCTTTTATTATTTCTTTACTCCCGTATACATATATGTGGTTTCTTCTCCCTATGTGGGTCCTGCTATGATTAATGGATTTGCCGATGCTGTGTCAGATAATGCTCATCCATTGTTTCCTGTAAAGGTTGTAGATTTTGCAGTGAATAACAATTATAAGGATGTAGTTTCTTTTGTTAGAAAAGTGAAAAGTGATATTATGGATGGAAAGCGAGTTGTTGCCCTAGTAGGTACTGATATATCCTCGGAAACAGAACTACTTCTAAAAGCTATGCAAACTTATGGACTGTATTTGCCTGTTATCTCACAGAGTTCTTCTTCTCCGCATCTAAAAAAACTGTATCCACGATTTTTTAGACTTATATACAATGATGAGTATGCTGTTTCCCTGTTCGGCCAGTGGTATGCAAGCAAGGGACCCAAAAAGCCTGTAATAGTTCTTGTTGATAAAGATAATGAAACATGGGCCTCTGCGGTGGCTCATGTGTTTAAAAAGAGCGCTTCTTCATATGTGATTTCGGTGAAATCTTTAGATATGAACAATCCTCTTAGTGTCAGACACACGCTTGATAAAGTGATAGAGGATATCGGTGTTTCTCCTGATGATGTTTATGTCTTTGTTGTAGATTATAAACTATCAAACATTTATAATCTTATTCTTGCTACTGCCGATAGGTATAAGAACTTTCTTCTTGTAGATAGTAGTGTAAAGTATATGTTTACAAAGTGGTTTCCTGCCGGACTTAATATTTATCTTTATTATCTTCCGGTAAAAGATGATAGCCTTACTTATGATTACGACTACGACCTTGCATACGATGCTATGTCTATAATTCTCGATATAACTAAATATCGTCGAACAGCAGGTGGTGTATTTTCTGCACTGAGAAAGGCAAATTATGATGGTATTACTGGTCATATATCCTTTGTTTATCAAGATGGTATTTATGAAAGGGTCTTTGATGGTATTTCAATACTTAAGGATGAGGGTGGAATATGGCACGTTCAAATGCGCATAAAGAAATGAGAATAAAGAAGCGGGTAATATGGGTGCTTATTATCATATTTGTATCATTTGTAATTTATTCTGGCTATGTGTTTCATAAATGGAATATATATAATGCAAATCTTAAGGAAAAGTATCTTTCAACTACAGATCTTGTTCTGCAGTCTCTGGAAACAACTCTTCTTAAAGATGTTACCAATACTGCAGTGGCAGTGTTTAGCAAGGGTTCGAAGGTGCCCGATGAAGGGGGAATAAAGTATATCGCATATGATAGTGATCGTTTGTTCCGTACCAATATTGCCTCACTTTCTCCTTCTGTGGCTGTATCCATTTATAAAAAAATCAAAGACTACATAGGCAATGAACCAATAGGTGTTATTCCACGTATGCACCTTACATACTATGGTGTTGTATTTGGGTTTGTTCCTCCATGGGATAAAAACAAATTTATTGTTGTATCTTTTCCAGCACGATACTTAGAAAGCGATATATACCGCAATATTAGTGCAAGCGTGCCCTCTAAGAATGTAACAGTTCTTTTGTTTACCAAAGATGGACTTCCCATTGGCGCAGGCGATGTGTTCAGCATAAATGCTTTTGATGTGAGAAAAAGTAGGGAGCATGTTATTGTATCTGATCGGCATGCGGTTACCTATTCAGAAGGTCGTTTCCTCTCAATGGTTGCTATATACAAGGATAATATTTTCCCGTTTAGTTACTTTCTTCTCAATTACTATCTGATTTTTATTATTCTTGCCTATGTATTTTATGGCGCTTATCATTATCTGGAACTACGATACTTTACACCGCTTGATGATCTTCAGGACATTTATACATCGTATATAAGGTCTGATACCCTGGATAAGGCACTTATTATGAAACACAGGAAAAAAGCAGGAACATATTTCTATCCTGCAAATATCATATATGTACTTCTTTTGCATTTGGCCTCTCGGTTTGAGGAATATGAAGCACTGCAAGATTCACTGGCAAATATATACAGTCTCTTTTCTCGTCTTTCTGATGACTTTGACGAGAACGATACCGATCGATTAAATAGCATCATGGACAACGTGAGGGAAATACTGGGAGCAGATGGTGTGTTTCTCATGGTAAAGGAAGGTGGTGCCTATGTTATAAAGGCATATTCGGGAATTAATGTGCTTTCTCACACTGGTACCATGAAAGTTTACAGTAACTATTGGGACAAATATTTTAGAGGAGATCTTTCTACAACTGTGGAGACCATAGATACAGAAGGCAAAAGCGTTAAGGATACTATTGTCAAAGGTCTTCATTTTATGACAATGTTTAAAAAGGCTATTATAGCACCACTGGGTTTCTCGGGTATGGTTGAAGGGCTCTTGGTAATTCTTTTAAAAGATGACAGTGGTAGAAATATGAGGATACTTGAAGATCTTGTCAGTATCATTGCCTATATGCTAACAAGCCGTATGATGCTCGCCCGTCTTAGGGCATCTGCCGATGAGATTGTACTTAATTCTCTTGTCGCTCTTATCAGTGCATTGGAGGTAAAAGATCCCTACACGGCCGGGCATAGTAGCCGAGTTGCTCTTTATAGTAAGATTTTGGGTGAAAAAATAGGGCTTTCCCCTGAAGATGTAGATAGGGTGTATAAGGCGGCGCTTCTTCACGATATGGGTAAGGAAGGGGTTCCCGATAGAGTTCTTCTGAAACCAGCTCCCCTAACCAATGATGAGTGGGAGCATATGAAGAGACATCCTATCATATCTGCATCAATCATTGAGAAGCTGGGAAGGTTGCAGGATCTGTTGCCCGGTATTCTTCATCACCATACGCGATATGATGGAAATGGCTATCCGGGCGGGCTTACTGGTGAAGATCTCCCACTTATTGCCCGTATTATTGCTGTTGCTGATGCCTTTGATGCCATGACAACCGATAGACCCTATCGTCATGCCCTTCCAGATGAGGTTGCCATATCTGAACTTAAAAAGTGGGCAGGTAAACAGTTTGATCCTAACCTCGTTGATGCATTTATAGAACTCTATGAAAGCGGTGAAGTTGATAAAATCCGCGCACTAGTCCCATCACCTTTGTCCTTCCGGTCGCCAGAGATTATGGAGAGGGTGTTTCGTATCTCTCCCCGTTTCATGTTTTTTGTATTTGACATCAACGGTCTCTTTTACATCAATAAAAAATATGGAAGCCATATTGGTGATAACCTCTTGCATATTATTGAACGTATTTTACGCGACGAATGGAAAGATAGGGCGGTGGTAGGTAGACTTGATGGAGATCATGTGGCAGCACTTATAGAGGATAAATTCCCAACTCGTGAGGAAATACAAAGGCTTGTTCGTCATATAGAGAAATCACTTGCCGATGTTTTGCCCGAAGAGAAGGATCTTCTTAAAGTGGCTATTCTCCGCTATCCCGATGACTATGAGGATAGGAGAAGTGTTCTTCATTATGCCAGTGTTCTTTTATCTCTTGCCAAAACCATGAATGTCTCTGTGGTATTTATGTCAGACATACTATCTATACTCAGGGGGGAGTGAGAAACTTGAAGGAATTCATGCACTATATGCCCACGCGGGTGATATTTGGGATTGGAACATTTCGATGGCTTCCAGACACCATAAAGCATTATGGGGACACAGCATTTGTTATTACCACAAGAAAGTCCCTTCGCATAGCCGGACTCCTTGATGAAGTGGAGAATATGCTTGCAGATGCTGGTATTGACTTCCATATCTATTCTCTTGACAACAATAACAGACCTGCGGAGAGTATTAACCATATTGCCTCCCTTGTTAAGGAGATGAAGGCTGATGTGATGGTTGCCATTGGAGGCGGCAGTGTTATGGATGCCACAAAAGGGGTAGCTGTAGCGGCACTCAGTAGATATGGTATGGTAGAAGATTTTCTCGGTAGAAGTAAGGTGAAGATGGCGCTTCCTATTATTGCCGTGCCTACAACAGCAGGTAGCGGTGGTGAAGTAACCCACTATGCCCAACTTATTGTTGATGGCAAATGGGATATTATATATTCCTCTAAAATTGTGCCTAAGGTTGCCATCGTGGATCCAGAGACAACCATTACCCTTGACTATGAACACACTATTTACAGCGGTTTTGAGGCAGTGACCCACCTAATAGAGGGTTATTTCTCCTGTCACAGTAATCCTATTATTGAGCCACTGGCTTTAAAAGGTATATATCTCGTTGGTCGCAGTTTTGTAAAAGCAGCCACCCATGGCAGAGATATAGATGCACGTAGTGATATGTCCCTTGCAGCTCTGCTTGGGGGTATAGTTATCAATGATACAGGTGTAGGCCTAACCCATTTCCTTGGTTTTCCCATAGCCGAGGATCTTGATGTGCCCCACGGTCTTATCAATGCCCTTCTACTTCCACCTGTTCTTGAAAAAAATGTGGCACGAGGAGGTCCTGTTATACACGGAAAACTCCAGCTTATGAAAATGCGTATAGGAATGGATATTATCGCTTACATACGGAAACTAAGAGAAGAGTTTAGTATGCCCCATAGCCTTGTAGAGTGGGGAGCAGATACAGGTATTGACATAAAAGACTGGACCAGAAGAGCTATGCACCGTATAAGAATGTATGAAAGCTCCTTACCATATGTGCCAACAGAAGAGGAAGTAGAGGCTATATACCTGCAGGTTCTTAGAGGTTAGCGATCTCCTACAAGGAGAACCTGTGTGGATGTAATAGCCATAAAGTATTCTGTGCCTTCTGGAGCGTTTTCGCAGGTAGTGTTATAGGGTATTTGGACAGCTTGAGGAAGAAACATCTTTACAGCCGTATTTGTAAGACTCCTATTTGGTAAAGGCCACAGCCATATATAGTCTTGGGGCATGCTGCTGCCTGCTGGTATGGATTTGTAGCAGGATTTGGTGTATATATCTGGATCTAAGATGGT
>Ga0256831_1000979_pt1 | contig 15118 bp, 18 predicted proteins | sample 132544metaG_FD_189087 | JGI IMG/M metagenome (GOLD analysis project Ga0256831, IMG submission 189087) | Hydrothermal vent microbial communities from Lau Basin, Pacific Ocean - 132-544 | ecosystem: Environmental > Aquatic > Marine > Hydrothermal vents | place: Pacific Ocean: Lau Basin | collected...
GTATACAATAATATCTGTATAATTTAGCTACTTTTTCAATATATACTTTTGGTAATTTAACTACTTTCATAATTTAATTATATCTAATTAAGTTTAAAATAAGCTTAAAATAGCTCAGCATTACCTAATTGCTCTATAATTTCATTTATTTTGTCAATACTCTCAGTTAATGTAGCATTTGAGTCCAATTGGTTGATAGTATTCATACTATGTTTTGATACTTTTGCATCTACATCTTCTTTCATAGCTACTTTTTGGGCTAAATTATTTAAATCTTTTCTAAGTCCACTTATAGTATTTGCTACGGATACTATAGAATTATTGCCTTTATCTCCTCTATTGTTAAATAAAATATCTAGTTTTTCTATTAGTACCCTAAAAAATAATTCTAGTTCTTTTGGGTCATTTATATCTTTTGGTAATGATATAAAACTAGTCTGTTTGCTCATTAGTTACTCCTATAACTATGTCAAATACCTTTCCACTGCCAGTTATTATATAAGATAAACCATATCCATCTACTACGCCTCTTGTCCTTAAATCTACTTCTGCCCTATCATTTGGCAATTGTTTAGATAGAACTAGTTTTTTCTGTCCATCTATAGTATGTACAAAAACATCTATTTTAATTGGTGGCAAGTAAGATACTTTAATTCTTTTAAATACTTTAAATCTAGCATAATCAGCGCCTGTTAAAATACCACTATGAAAAGTGGCAATAGTTGGTTGTCCTGCTTCTAATTGTAATAATTTAGGCATTATTGTTTCCTTACTTGAACTATAGAGGTTACAAAAGGTATAGTTTTAGTTTCCCTAGGTGCTAGCGGAATAGTTGCTACTACATCACTAGTGTCTGGGTCTCTTTGAATTATATTTATTGCAAAATCATTGTCATTGCCAAAAGTAATTTCTGGCAATCCTCCCATTATTATTTTATGAACAAATTCTATATATGGACTAGTATCTAATATAGGTGCTTCATATCTAACTGCTATTTGTCCATTATTGTCTGGTGTGGCAGTACCACTAGCGGTCATAACATAGCCTAATCGTGTTGTATTTATAGTCCTATTGCCTGTTAAACTATAGTGCTCACCAGTAGCTAAATAAACATTGGTAAAATTTGCCTTACTAGCAAATGCATATGTATAGTAAGTACCATCTAAATTGCGGAGTCTAACACTTTCTAGTTTATCTTCTGTGGTACCAACGAATTTTATTTTATTATCTTGGTATAGTTTTGGGGGAGGAGGTGGTTGGTCAATATTACCATTACATAATTCGGTGCTAATAATATTAAAATGTTGCTGCCATACAGATTGATATACTCTGTTACTATTTGGATTTAAAATAATTTCTGAATTATTATCTAAATTTACTACTTTTATTGGCACTGTTGTTGCATTGCGTATATTCAGGTCTTTTTCACAAGTAACTGAAAAAGCATCTCCTTTTCCCATATAGTCTATAGTCAATGTGTTATAGTCATTTATTTCACTCATTTTATTCCTCCTATACTACTGTAATACTATCGTCAGCTTCAAAATTTACATTAAAAGGTGTATTATCATTTGTTACATCTATAGTTGCACCTTTGTTTAATTTATTTTCTGGTACTGCATCAAATCCCCACCTTAATGAATATCTAGAATATTGACTATTTTGTACTGATAAAGGCTTTCTATTACTACTAATAGCTATAGTTAAAGGAAAATCATTAGAATCACTAGAGCAATATAGTGTTAGACTACTAGCAGTACATGTATCAGGTTGAGGTGGTTCTCCTATTTCAGGACAAATACAATTCTTAAATGTATCCTTAATATATTGCCTAATACTAGTATCACTACTTTCTTTTAAGTATCTAGCATTTAATGGTGTTCTATATACTGTTTGATTATTTCCTCTAATTTGTCGCTTTTTCCTAATCCCAAAAATAAAATCTTCTAATCCTAGCCTTACTTTTTTTGGTTTCATATTATACTCCTTTACAGTCAAATAGATAAGGTTCACCCTTGATAGTTCCCAACCATCCACTAATATTTAAAGTCCTAAAAACTATATTATCTCTAAAATCTACTACTAGTATTTGCCCACATGGATGCTGATTGTCTACTTCATATATTGGAGTAGCTAGTGACAAATAATAACATTTATTAGCTACTGTTGCGTTTATTGGGTCTAAATCTATCTTATCAAATACATCAAAAGTAATAACTTTAATTGATAATGATGGTGCAAAGGCTATACCATCTTGACATACCCAAATAAGTCCATTATTAATATATTTAATAGTATCATGATTTTTGCACCCTATCTCATTATCTAAAATGTGTGATGATAATACCTCAGGTGCATTTCCAACTACTAAATATGTAGCATTTTCTAAAAATACAAATAATCCTTGGTGAGTAGAGCCTATGCCTGTGATGGTGCTAGGATATTCTATAAAATTGGTCCTAGGCCATGCTTCAGGCATAGCTACATTGCTGAAATATAATTTATTATCCTTAGCTGCAAAAAGCATATTATTGTGTACTGTTAAATACTGTAAACTTTCTATAGGTGGCTCATTATCATAAGAATCTAGTATATGATTACCAGCTAATCTACTGTCGGATAATGAATCTAAAAATTCTCTACTAGTTGAAGTAGTCCCTTGTTGTAAATATATTTCCTTAACTAATGAGTAATTAACTACCTGCCCACCTAATCTATAAACTCTAATTCTATCAACTCGCTCTGGGATATTTGTGGCTTCAAGAGTAACTTTTATTGCAAAAGTACCATCCTCTACATATACTTTATTACTACCCTCTGCAATAGGAGCAGATTCGAATCCAATAGTTGAGTCATAGTATGTAAAAGTATATTTATATACACCTTTAAAATTTGGAAATTCAGATGAAACTATATTTATATCTTCATCATCAAATTCCAAATAAGTATTTACTGAATTAGAGGGTAAAATTTTACTATTAACTTTAACTTTATTGCTATCTGGATTATATAAATCTCCTGCTTTAAATCTACTAGCAGTAGTAAATAATTTTAATCTTAACCTATATTCTAAAGAATTAATTTTAAAATTAGTAGTATTATTGCTGGAATATTCATCCGCTGTAACAGTAACATGTTGTAATAGTGGAATATCTATAACTTCATTTGGATGCAACACTATATTAATCTCATAATTAGAAAAATGTAAAGTAGTATTGGTTAAATTTCTTACTGTGATAAAATAAGATTTGTCAGGATAATCAGCCATAATGCCAAAAGAGCTCTTAATTTGTTCTATGGCAATATCACCTATATTGACATTAGTTGCTTCTTTACCCTCAATATTACCTTGTGGTCTATCTATTCCTACTTTTTTAAACTCACATGTCTCGTTATCAGCTACTACTATTTGGTTATTAGTAGCAGCATACAATTTCTTATTATATTCTGCTACTTGAGTAGGTACATTAAAGCTGCATATAACCTGCTTAGTTTTATAATAATACCAATAATATTGTTCTGCATCATATGTAGACTGCACTGGACTGCCGACTGGTACAAATGCACCTTTTACATTATCAATATTATCATAAATAATTCCAGTATTTTTTGGAATTAGGTTGGGTTCTAGTCTACGTTGAATACCACCATTGAATAACTTAAGCATAAAGAGTCCTTAAAATTTTATTATATAATTTTTTACGCTTTTTCCTACTATCTGTATATTTATTGATAATATCTATAGATTTATCTATATTGTCAATATGAGCCAAATTAGCTTTCCAGTAAGCTAAACCACTTAAAATAGCCATAGTATAGTTATTAAGTACCTCATTAGTTAATTCAGGATGCTGATTTAAAAACTCTAAATCAATATTAAAATACTTCTTTATCCATTTAAATAACTGCTGGTAATTATATTTACCAGTAACTTGAAAAATACCATATCCTCTATATCTATAGCCATCACCAGTTAAATACCCACCATTGCCAAGTCTATTACTATAAACTATGTTGGCTAATTGCCTCTTGTAGACTCTACCATTAGGTTTACACCATACTGATTTTTTATACCTATTTAGTCTACTCTCCCATCCAGGTATCTTTAACGCTCTGCTACAAGAATAATTTAAATTTTCCCAAATACGTACTTTGCCATTTTTCTTGACATCTATTTCTGATAGCATATTTGCTAAAAATATTGCTAGTTGATTCTCATCTTTAAATAAAGTATTACTATATAATTTTAATAGCCTACATAACTCATCTATAAAATTATTATCTATATTTTTAAAATGCCTTTTAATTATTTTAATTATTTTATTGCACTTTATCACTAAACAGCCTCCCAATCAGTTGCTAACATATCAGCTTGAGAAGCTATCCAACCAGGCTGCATTATGCCTTTTGCTATATACATATCTATATGCCCATTTATACGAATTTTTCCCCTTACACCTGCATTCCAATAAGGAGTACCCTCCCTAACATCTATATTACTACCTGGTACATATACTAGGAATTTATTTTTCCAACCTTTTCTTGCAACCTTCCTACCTTGTTTTAACATTTCAATCGCTTCACCAAAAGTCATTTTCTCTCCTTAATAAATTCTTTATTGTAGTTATTAATTTCTTTATACATAAAAGTACATTTGGCTTTTATTTTTGAGCACTTTTCTATTAATTTTCTAAAGTCCTTCACTGGAACATATACATAATTTTTATCTCTTTTAAACGCACCTTTAATAGTTTCATTACATTCTATTGATATAAGCTTAGGCTGTGCACTTGTACTGCACCCGCTAAAACTTAAACTCAATAGTAGATTTATTAATATCAATATATGGAGGTGTGTAGTAATTTTTATACCTTTCATGCCAAATCCTTTCAAAAGCTTCTTCTTTGCACTTTGTTTGCATTTTATCTATTTTATTTGTATAGTATTTATAAAGATAAAAAATAGTGCTAATGGTTAAAATGTTTAAAATAATTAAATATAATCTACTCATTTTATATCCTTCCTATAATATATCCTAATATTATAATTAAAGATAATAGTATTACCGCGGCATAACTACAAATTCTTTCATGATTATTCATCATCTTCAACTCCTATAGTTTGTAGTATTTTCTTTTTGAGGGCTAGTGGAAACGTGCTAACTATTATGCTAATAAGTTCTAGGCTAAGTAAACCATTAAATGCATAAATAACCCGGTCATATGGAGCCTTCAAGTCATAATATACAACTAATGGTTCTGTGATATAAAACATAGTAAATAAAGTAGAAATTATTAGAAAAATAAAGAATCTTAATCGTTTCTTTTTATTTTTACCTACTATAAGAAATTGAACTAAAGCGCCAAATAGGGCACTTAACTCATTTATCCAATCCTTTAAAAAAGTGGCTAACATATGTATATTCATAATAACTCCTAAACTAGTAAGCTAAATGTTTCAAGTGTACTATTATCTTTATACTTGAATATTGTTTTTTGCGACTTTTGATATTCATTAAATAACATAAATATTTGCTCTCTAGAGGTATTTATATCATATACTACGTCAGTTGTTGCTATTATTTTAGGATTATTTAAATCTTCTATGCAAATAAATCCAAGCATATAACCTATAGTATCGTAGTCATCATTTTGTACCTCGCCTGCCACAACTAGCATATCCCCTAATATTTTGAATCCTGAAATATTTCCTTGACCTAAAACTATTTCTATGGTAGTTTTAAATTGAGTGCCTTCAAAAAGATTAATTAAAGTTGAAATATACTCCCCACTATTCTCATCAACTCTATTGTTTATACTAGCACACACTACTGTGTCATCATATTTTCTTTGTCCTCTAGCTGGTACATCAAGACTTAAACTATCATTATAAACTAGTGTGTTATTATCTACATCTAAAGAGTAATATCGTAATTTATTTTGAGTATCATAAAAAGTACTAAGTACTACATCACCATTGTCAAGAATTTTACTATTCATCAAATAAAGTAGTTCATATTGATTTAACGCTGGAACTGATATTTCTACTGGATTACTTAAATCAGATATATCATAATATTTCATTGTATCATCATACAAATGTAGGAATAGATAATTTCCCCTTTGTATCATATATTTAACACTATTTCCAGCGTTTAATACTATTTGCTTGCTATCGTTTATCAAATCTATAAGGAAAATATCTCCCGTATTTGCTTCATTATCATTTATAAAAAATGTTCTAGCGTTGCTGTCTGCTGCATTTCTCTTGTCTCTGCAAAAACTATTAACGCTATTTAACGCAATATTGCCTTGTGTCAAATCTAGTGTTTCATCTAGTGTGTATGTTTTTTCTTGTCCACAATACATACTAGGTGTCATCATAATATCAACTGTTGCGACTTTATTATCTCCTATAATAAATAACTTGTTTTGATTTCTAGAAAATATTAAATCATATACAAAGAAACTTGTTATTATTTTACCTTGTAATATAAATGTATTTGTGTTTATATCTTTAACAAAAAGTAATAGTTTATAGCTTGTTGTTGCAACTGCAACTATTTTCAAGTCACCAGATATTGCTGGATAATCTGCTGTTGTTTCTCCTGTGTCAAAGCTCTCTTCTTCTACTAAGTTAAAATTTTCATCGAATTCGCCAATTGCTAACTCTGTTGAGCTTTTCCTCCATACAACCTTTCCAAAGCCATAATCTGAAAAGTTGTAATTGTCATTAGAAGTCTTTGTGCTTATTTCTTCCCAAGTGCCTCCATCTACTAGTCTGTATACCTTATCTGCATAATCATCTATTATTATATTTGCGCAGCTATTGCATCTATACTGTCCATAATAGTCTCTTTGAAATTGTTTATCTGAAACTCTTTCATATTTATTAGTACTTTGATTGTAATCATATATCCCACTGCTTGTAAATACTCTTTTCCCATTTTTCGATACCGCAGTTATTTTTGACCCATTATATATATCATCATTTAGCTCTATTGTTTCTATTAAATTTAAATCAAAGTCATACTTAGAAATAGTATTGGCAACTGGGTTTAAATAAAAGAGTATATCACCATTTGTATTTAATCTCATTCTTGCATTTGATAAATCAAATTCTCTATAATTTTGCAATACGCCTTTATTAATAGGTACTATACTAGTTGGCTCTAGACAAATATATCGTAGTGGCTCATATGGTGTTGATTGTTCAGCATTTACCTTAGTTATTCTATTTGTTATTAATTGTTCTATGTCTTCTAATGCAAAAGGTGTATTATCTACTCTTGTATAAGTTGGAACTATAATGTTACCTTGTTCGCAAGTAGGCAATGCTGTAAACTCAAATTTATCTGTATTTGGATTGTACATAAGCACTTTAGATTCTGTTGGTAGAGGGTCTATTGATTTCGCCTTGATAGTCTCAGCATCCTTTGTATCAATAGAAGCTAGGTCTACTGACTTAGTCGTACCATTAGATAATATAATTTCTAATGTAGTACCATTTAAATTAATACTGTCTATTGAAGTTAATTGACTTAGGTCTATAGTAATAGCATCTCCATTAGCCTTCAATAGTGTTAAGCCATTATTTTCTGGTGTATAATTACCCGATACTATTAAATCCCTACTATTGTCTAAAGGGCTTAGGTCTACTGTCTTAGCACTTCCATCAGAGAAATTGAAGGTTAGAGTATTGTTATTAAATTCAATACTAGTTATTTCAACCCCTCCGCCGCCTTCAGAGGTAAGGCTACTTAAGTCAATATTAATAGTATCATTATTAGCTTTAGTTAAAATTAAGGTTTTAGTCCTATCATTATAATCACCAGAAACTATAATAGAATCATTATTGTCAAATTTACTTAAATTAATCTCTTTTACACTATTATCTGTTCTGGTAAACGTGAGCACATTAGTGTTTGGATTTAGCTCCACATTTTTAAAAGTAGGTATAGTTATAGTTTTACCTAACTCAACTATCTGCCCTGTATGTGTCTTTGTGTATATTTTATGATTAACTAAATTTATTGCCAATTCACCTACTTCTATTTGTTGCGCTGTTGGTGGGTTACTATTTGATTTATTTACTTTCATAATAAAAGTAAATACTTCTGGATTAGTTGTATAACTCATTTATATTCGCCTCCATATAATTTATTTGGTAATAATAAATCTTTTAATAATTGTGTTGGATTATCTATTTCAGTTCTACTTAACATTAAAAAATAGTCATTAAAGTCTAGTCTATCGTCGGTTACTGTATTAGCTCCAGTTAATTTCCAATACTTATCAAATCTATAAACATATGATGTACCAGTAACTACCAATGTGTTATTTTTGGTATTATAATTAACATAAATATAATCAGTATCTGAACTATATTTTACCAAATTTTTACATTTATCAGCTTCTTCTATTATATATTGTCTAATAGATTTAAACTCAGGTTTATTAAATTCTCCATAAGCTGCTAAAGTATCTATGTTAATCTTATGTAATGCAATAGGAGTATTATTAGGCCCTCTATATTGTATTATTGGCTTAGGCTGACCAGGAATTTCTTCAGCCTCAGCTAGTAAATCTTCTATTCCACCCAGTTGTTTTGTTATTTTTAAACTATCTAATGGAAAGTCTTCTTCTCTCATTGTAATCTCCTAGAAATTGGCGCAAATTCTCTTTTAATAGAATCATAATTAGTAGATGCATATTTTTGTAATAACCTTCTATCTTCTAAAAATAATTTATATTCTTCATTACCTAGTGCTCTACTTTGACTATCCCTATCTGACCGCAAGAAAAAAGCCTGCACATAATGCTGAATAAGCTCAGTAAATCCATCAGGAATAGGTATAACTAAATTAGCTATTTCTTCTTCAGTTAAATTAGTTATATCTATCTTTGGAGGTATAGCATAATAAATAATTGTCATGCTATTTCTAGCTGCTAAAGTGTCTAATACTCCATCTATGGACGGTGTTGCATCATTGTCGTCAGTTACACCAAGTTGAGTATTTAAATCACCTAAATTGCCTAGTTCAACAAATTGTACCCACTCAGGTGGCTGTGCTAATAACTCTATCTCATTATAATTTGTGCCCTTTGTATTAAAAGCTATAGTCTCTTTTGGTATCTCTTTCCTGCATATAGGCGAGCATCTATCTATAATATTACACCCATTATACTCTATAGCTATTAATGATAATAATCTATCAGGTAGAGCTAAATATCTACCTTGTGGAACTATAGGAATTGTCTTTAATTCTCTATAATACTTAGTGTATCTAGCAGCATTTGCTAGAGCATTATTAATCTGCATAACTATTTCTTCATCCTTCCATCTAGTTTTATCTAAATCGTGAAGGAAAATTCTAATATTTGTAATAAGCTCTAGCAAATTCATTTAGACTACTCCGTTAATGTATAAGCTATAAAGTCACCACTAATGTCATCTAGCTCAGTAAAATTAGCAACTATGCCTACATATCCAAAAGCCGTATCTATAGTGTTGTCCGTTACTGTAACCTTGATAGTGCTATTAGGCTCAATAACTAGGCTATCCATGCCGGTAATCTCCATATATCTAGCATTTGCATCTAGTGTAGCAGCACCAGATTTGCCATTAACCTCAACTGCTAGTGCTATTGAACCAGCAAATTGTGTTGGTACGTCTTTAAGCACTGCATATACATTAGTAACTATAGTGTTTTTCTTTAAAGGAGCTGTAACTATCTCAGTATTAAGTACTTTAGCCTCTTCTGAAAGGTCAAGCAACCCTACTACTGCAGATTGCTTGCGTGCTCTATAGTTCTCGTTTTTATTTTGAATATCCATTTAAGCCTCCTAGTTAAGCTTTAAATCTACTGCAATTGTAGAATAGTCTATATCTGCAATTTTACCTGCATAGTCTTTACCATTTTCTACAGTAAGCACTGTTTTTTGGAACCACGCCCAATACTCTAACATTGACTGACTTGATTTTTTAAATGGTCCCCACTCTAACTCATAGTTAGGTTGTTTACCAAATGCCGATTGTAATGCACCTGCACCAATCAAGATATTTCTAGAATAAATTGCACCTTGAGGAGTGCCAGAAATTACTGATGCCTCTATTCTATCAAAATCAGCAGTCCCTTCCCAATATACATTATTAGTTGCATCATCTACCGCATAACGTCTAAGTCCTGCATACTGAATTTCAGTATCATAGAAAGTAAATTGACCTGCTCCTGCATTCGTTTGTCCAAAGAAAATAGGTGCTTCTATAAATACTATTTGTCCTAATTGCCCTATAACACCACTTAATACAGCATTTTTTCTACTTCTTGCATCAGCTGTTGCCACTAATGTTTGATAATTAGGGTCCTTTTTCAACTTAGTTGCTGAATATGTGTCTAATAGGCATAAAAATACATCTTCATTTGCGTCTTTACCTGGTCTATATGCTTTTAGTGGTGAACGTTTAACTGCGGGTGTCGTTGATGGAATCATACCATTTTGTTCACCTCTAACTAGTCCACTACCCTTTTTAGCCGCTGTTTCTAAATCTATACAATCATTAAAAGTAAAGTCATTGCCTAAGTCAAAAATATGTGTAATATTATTGCCAGCAATTGCACCTTGAGCTACATCAAATAACGCTTGGTCTTTATGTCTATGAAATAGTCTACCAAGTTTTGCTATTGAATCTGAATGCTCAGCGCTTGCCAAATTATCACAATTATGTGCATCAAATTTTGTGCCATTATCTACATAGAGTGAAAATTCATCCACAGTTAATACAGAGCTAAATTTTCTCTTAGTTTCACCTTTACCATAACTATAGTCATTTCTTCTATATTGTTTACCAGTTAACTCTCCATCAAAATCAAATACTACTGTGTGTCCTCCACTTGCATTTGACTTATTCTTTTGGTAAACTATAGAATCAGTGTTTTTTCCAGTATATTTGCTCCAAAATGAAACATTGCGTAATTTAGCTAGGTTCTGTTTTACCCACTCTTTACGAATCAAAGGACTATTGTAGTCTAATACATTAGTACCATTTTGTCCTGCCATTTATTTCTCCTTAAAAAATTATATCTTCATAATCATCAGAAGGATTAGGAAGTCCTTCTGTTTTTGCCACACCAGCTGCCTTGTTTAAATTTGGAATAGTAGAAGGAGTTTGGTCTTTCACTTGCTTTTCTCCATAAATAAATTTAGAAGCTTTTTCAATAAATGCCTCATAATCTATTTTACCCTCCTCTAATTCTTTAAATAATTTTGGTGGCACCTCTAATTCCAATGTTGTTTTATCTAAAGGCTTGTCAGGATTAGCTATATTGTAACTATCTAACACTGCCTGTAAAGTAACTTCTTTAGAGTTTACTTCCAATTTTTCTTTAAGTTTTTTATCTAGTTCAGCCTCTAGCTGTTTCATTTTATTATACCACACATCAGGCTGCTCATACTTAAGCTGCTCTAGCTCTTCCTTTTGTTCTTCAGTTAAAAGGTCTTCAATTTTAGGCTTTACTTGAGACGATAGTATCTCTACTTGCTTCTCTAGTTGTAAGGCCTTTTGGTTTGCTTTAGTGTATGCCGCTTGAGTATCGCGTCTTCTTTTCTCTGCGATAATAGCTGCTTGCACTACTGGGTCTTTGGCTTTATCTCCTAAGTTTTCCCATTTAATATTACCATCCTCATCAATTGCCTGTTTATATAGTGTATTCAAATATTCATTTGGATTAACAGGCTCTTGTTGGTTATTAGTAGTGGTATCTACATTTGTAGTAGGACTACCTGACATTTTAACTCCTTATTTTTCTATTTTATTATATTATAGCATAAAAATCTTAAATTAAGCTTAAAATAAATTTAAATTACCTTATAGCTAGAAAAACTACCTTTTTTGGTATGTCTTTTATACTTTATTATTTGCTCCTCCTTTTTCCTCTTTAGTCTATTAATGTTAATTTTGGTTTTAAGTCCTTGGCCCATATAGCGCAGTGCCGCCGCAAAGTTTGAGTACTCATTATGCACATCAGTCTCCAAAAACACGCCAAGCTTTGCATCATATTTGCGTCTATATAGTTGAATAGACTCTATTATCATAGTACACCGTTCATCTATAACAGCCAAATCTATTAGGGTCTTGGCTATATTAATAGAGTCTTTAAATGGCAATTTATTAAGCACTACTAGCTGTTTAAATCCTAGCTCTCTTAATACCTCTAGTCTAGTTTGCCCTGTACCTAGCTCTTGTACTTTGACATCATGAGGTAGGAAGAATCTAGTATATTTATAGCCTTTGGTTTCTGATAGCTTCTCTAATACTTTGGCATAGTGTGCAAATCCCTTGCCAGTATTATAATACTCATCTATTATTCTAACCTCACCAGTGTCTAGTGTCTGTGCAAATAAAATAACAAACATATCATTGACTCCAAGGTCCATTGAAACATATAAAGGTAGAGTTGGGTCATACTGTAATTTAGCTATCCTACGTTGTGCAACTAGTCTTTGATACTCCTCCTTAAAATATGCTCCTTCTGTAACTCTTTTAAAAGCACGTTGAGGCGTAGCCGGATATTCTTGGTCAAAGTCTACACCTAATTCATCTATCTTGGCTGTCAACCAATTCTGTTGTTGCTTGGTTAATTTTAGCTCCTTACCCTCTTTAGCTAGCTCAGCTTCAAGCTCAACTATGTATGCCTTTGCCTCAGGAGATAAAGGCAAATCTGTGTCAAGAGTACAATCAGGGTCTATGGTCCATGGTAAGAAAATAGGAGCAAAATCTAATGGTGTTAATGGATGACCTAGCTTCTGCTTACGCTCTGCTTTTGTCCACATTTCAAAAAATAACCCTGATGGTCCCTCCCCTGTTGATTCTATTGTTATTTTATTTTTGGCAGATACTGCCTGAAAAGCACCAGTCTTTAATTCCCTTGCTTTCTCTGGGTTTGTCTTGGCTATTTTAGCTAATTCAGATACATGCAATCCTTGCAAAGTATCACCCCTAAAGTTACCTATTTTTAATATGGAGCCATTATTAAAAGCCATACCCTTGGAGTTATTCATTACTAGCTTTAAATCTAGTAATGCCTTTATATTTTCGTCTAGCATTTCCCAAGCTAGCTCTACTCTCATTTGCAATTTTTGAGACTCATCCAGCCCATAGGACTGAATCCCTGCACTATAACCTGGTGTAAATAAACACTCATCTAGATTATAAATTAAAAATAGAGTAGAAATACCCTGCTGTCTAGACTTTAAGATTATTTTTTTATTATGCTTTACTTCTAATACCTTATTTTGGGCAAAATTTAGTTTTAATTTTCTAAGCTTTCCGTCTTTATCTCTAATCCAATACAAATTATTTAACCGCCAAAGCTTATTAGATAACTTTGTTTTTATAAAATCTAATTGCTCTTTGGTTAAGTTTAATTTTCTATTTTTATAGTTTTGTTGAAGTGTCTTTAAATGTTGTTCTTCTTCTTTGGTTAGTGGTTCAACTATGTCAGTAGTTCTAGTACTATACATCTGATTTATATTCCTGTAATAAGTTTTGGATTAATACATTAATACCGCCAGTTTCTGATGGTCCTTTAATAATAGAAGATTCTATAGATAAAACTAGGTCATTCAATTGTTTTAAATCTCTTGGCTCTAAATAATCTCCTTGTGTTTCGATAGTGCTAGCTACCCTATCTAGTAATGATAGTTTCAGTGCTTTAATTTTAACTAGCATGTCATCATTGTCAATTTGTTGTGGTTCTATTATATTGCTCTGAGTCGGTTGATTTTTGATATCTAAGGCTACGGTTTCTTCCATACTAGTTTCCTTATTTTTCTTTTATTATATCTAAACTACTTTAAATTTAGCTTAAACTTGCCTATTTATATGTAGCATTTGCTAAGCTTCCTAGGCTGCTCGTTTCTATACATGTGTTATTAGTTTAATTAAATTAATAATGCTAAATTTTCTAAAAATTTTCTAGGCTGCTCGTTTCTATACATGTGTTATTAGTTTAATTAAATTAATAATGTTAAAATTTCCTAAAAATTTTCTGGACTGCTCAAGTATTATTAGTTTAATTAAATTAATAATGTTAAAATTTCCTAAAAATTTTCTGGGCTGTTCGCTTCTATACATGTGTTATTAGTTTAATTAAATTAATAATGCTAAATTTTTCTAAAAATTTTCTGGACTGCTCAAGTATTATTAGTTTAATTAAATTAATAATGTTAAAATTTCCTAAAAATTTTCTGGGCTGCTCGTTTCTTTCCCTTCGTGTGCACTCTTGAGCAACCCCCCCCAGCAGTTAATAAAATATAAAATATAGCTAGCAGCTAGTAAAAGACTATTACTAGTAACTAATAAAAATTATTAACTAGTAATAATCTTCAAATACAAATAACTAGCAACTAATAAAAGTTATTAACTAGTAATAATCTTCAAATACAAATAACTAGCAACTAATAAAAGTTATTAACTAGTAATAATCTTCAAATACAAATAACTAGCAACTAATAAAAGTTATTAACTAGTAATAATCTTCAAATGCAAATAACTAGCAACTAATAAAAGTTATTAACTAGTAATAATCTTCAAATACAAATAACTAATTAGCTAGCTAGTAGCTAATAATTAATAAATTTTAATACAAATTTTTAAAATTTGTATTAAAATTCCACAATTAACTCACAATTTTTTGTTATAATATAAGTATAAAAAATAAAAGGAGACAACATGCAAGACATTTATTATAAACACAATAATACGCAATTTACTATAAACATAAGTAGTGTAGATAGTGAACAAGCGTTTAAAATTACATTGTATTATTATGTAGAGGAAAGTGGATACAACGAGGATATAACTATAAAAATAAGCAATGACTTAAGTAAATTGGCCGATACATTAAGTTTTATTAAAAATTATATTAAAAATAATTTTTAATATAAGTAGCTGCTTATATTTTAATAATTAAGCAGCTAACTGCTATTTGCTAACTGCTATTTGCTAACTGCTATTTGCTAACTGCTATTTGCTAACTGCTATTTGCTAACTGCTATTTGCTAACTGCTATTTGCTAACTGCTATTTGCTAACTGCTATTTGCTAACTGCTATTTG
>Ga0256831_1000980_pt1 | contig 15111 bp, 13 predicted proteins | sample 132544metaG_FD_189087 | JGI IMG/M metagenome (GOLD analysis project Ga0256831, IMG submission 189087) | Hydrothermal vent microbial communities from Lau Basin, Pacific Ocean - 132-544 | ecosystem: Environmental > Aquatic > Marine > Hydrothermal vents | place: Pacific Ocean: Lau Basin | collected...
CATACCCACAGGCCAACAATTATTATTTTGAGCTAGATCTAAAGGCTCTAATAATAATAGAGACCTGTGGATATGTGGATAAAGCTACCTCAAGTATCCTTTAGTTTCATCATACAAGGGTGGCTATGAATTTTGCACCATAATACGTTCTACTGTTTCGACAATTACCTGTGTTTGAGGGTCTATCTCGATATTAATGCGATCCCCTACTTGATGGCTACCTATATTGGTACGTTGTAGTGTCTCGGGGATTAAATTAACATTGAAATAATTATTTTTAACCTCACCAATGGTTAAACTGATGCCATCAATGCCAATATAGCCCTTTGTAAAAATAAAGTGCTTAAATTGCTTAGGGATTTGTAGCCAAATCTGACAATTATTGGGGCTTCTGATGATCTCTGTAACATGGGCAACACATAAAATGTGCCCTGACATTTGGTGACCACCTATATCATCACCAAAACGGGCAGCCCGTTCTATATTAACTCGATCACCAGTTGTTAATTCACCAAGATTGGTTATTGCTAATGTTTCTTGCATTAAATCAAATGATACTTGATTGCCTGCTATCTTAGTTACGCTTAAGCAACAGCCATTGTGTGCAACAGATGCACCTATTTCCAAGTTTGTTATTAATGAGGCTTCTAGCTCAATAACATGAGTCTGAAAATTTTTTTTCTTAATAATGCGAATAATGGGTGCAGTGCTTTGCACAATGCCTGTAAACATAGTTATTGTTGCCTGTTTTATCTAGCTGAATGATATTATGTAATAACAGTAGGTTCAGTGCGTCCTGTTAATACCTGTAAGTCACTAATAATAAGAGACTGTTCAATTAACTCACTTAGAGCTTCTTGTGTGTCCTGATTAAGCTGTTGTGGATCACGAGTGTAGCTTTCATAATAAATACGTAAAGTGGCTCCACTGGTGCCGGTGCCAGATAAACGGAAGATAATACGGGAGCCATTATCGAAGCCAATACGGATCCCTTGTTGTTTGCTAACACTTTTATCAATAGGATCGGTGTAACAAAAGTCATCGCTATAACTGACGGCCTGTGTGCCTAATTGTGTACCACAGAGTGCTTTTACCTTATCTCGTAGGTTATTCATGAGCTGATTGGCCTTAGCACTTTCAATGGCCTCATAATCATGACGTGAATAATAATTACGACCATACTCTAGCCAATGTTGTTGCACAATCTCTGCAACGGATTCTTGGCGGGTTGCCAAAATATTGAGCCAAAACAATACCGCCCATAGGCCATCTTTTTCACGAATATGGTTAGAGCCTGTGCCAAAGCTTTCTTCGCCACAGAGTGTGACTTTATCGGCATCCATTAAATTACCAAAAAACTTCCAGCCAGTAGGTGTTTCATAATGATTGATGCCCAGTTTTTTGGCGACTTGATCCGCTGCCTGACTGGTTGGCATTGAACGTGCGATGCCACTGATCTTACCTTTATAAGCCGGTACATGGTCGGCATTGGCGGCTAAAATAGCCAGACTATCACTGGGTGTGACAAAAATATTATTACCAACAATCATATTTCTATCACCATCACCATCAGAGGCAGCACCGAAATCAGGTGATTGTTCAGAAAACATAAGCTGTGCTAGGTGATGGGCATGAACCAGGTTGGGATCGGGGTGCCCACCACCAAAATCTTCCTGAGGAATACCATTGATCACTGAGCCTTTGGCTGCTCCTAATTGGTTTTCTAAAATTTCAATGGCATAGGGTCCTGTGACAGCATGCATGGCATCAAAACAGAGAGTAAAACCATGACTTATGAGCTTTTTGATGGCTGAAAAGTCAAATAAGTCATTCATTAGTAAAGCATAATCACTGACTGAATCAATAATTTCAACACTCATGCCTGCTAAGTCATAATGTGCCAATTGGCTTAAATCAATCAACTCATTCGTATCAATGCTTAAATAATGAGAAATTTCCTTAGTCTTGGCATAAATAGCATCGGTTATTTTTTCTGGAGCAGGACCACCATTATCCGTGTTATATTTAATACCAAAGTCTTCATCAGGGCCTCCGGGATTGTGACTGGCAGAGAGAATAATCCCTCCATAAGCCTGTGCTTTACGGATAATAACGGAAGCGGCAGGTGTGGATAAAATGCCATTTTGACCGACCAGTACTTTAGCAAAGCCATTAGCTGCCGCCATTTTTAAAATAATTTGTATGGCATCTTGGTTATAATAGCGGCCATCACCCCCTAAAACCAGTGTTTTTCCCTTAAAATCACCAATAGAATCAAAAATGGATTGGACAAAATTTTCCAGATAATGTTCTTGTTTGAAATGGGCGACTTTCTTTCGCAGTCCGGAAGTACCGGGTTTTTGATCATCAAAAGGCTGGGTGTTAATGGTAATAATTGACATGAATGGTTTCCTTATTGATTGCCGATTTGTGGAGCAATAAAGTGAAGTGGCAACTATATGTTGTGAGTCTATAGAGGCTATTTTAACTGATTCGTTAAAACTATTCGAGAGCCCCTTGAAAGTCTGATTTTCAGCCCCACATTTTCTAGCATTATTATCTTAATTTAACCATCAACCCCTGAGGAAATATGAATGAGTGTTGAAGCACATAAGGAAACATTAGGCTTTCAGACAGAAGTGAACCAATTATTAAAGTTAATGATTCATTCTTTATATAGTAATAAAGAAATTTTTCTAAGAGAGTTGGTCTCCAATGCCTCCGATGCCATTGATAAACTGCGTTTTGAAGCGATTAGCGAAAGCAAACTCTATGAAAATGATACCGACCTAAAGATCTCTCTGTCATTTGATAAAGAAGCACGTACCATTACAATATCAGATAATGGTATCGGTATGTCACGAGATGAAGTAGTGGAAAATATTGGTACTATTGCTAAGTCAGGTACTCGCCAATTTTTAGACTCATTAACGGGCGATCAAAAGAAAGATGCCAATGCCATTGGTCAATTTGGTGTGGGCTTTTATTCTTCTTTTATTATTGCTGATAAAGTCAGTTTATGTACTCGTCGCGCCGGTACTGCGAGTGATCAAGCCGTATTATGGGTGTCAGCCGGTGAAGGAGACTTTAGCATTGAAACAGTGGAAAAAGCTTCTCGTGGCACAGAAATTATTTTGCACCTTAAAGAAGGTGAAGATGAGTTTCTTGATGGTATGCGCCTAAGAAATATTGTCCGTAAATATTCTGATCATATTACCGTACCCATTGAAATGCTCAAAGAAGCCACACCTCCTATGCCAACAGAAGAGGGTGAAGAGCCAGAAGAAATTGAAGATGTCATTGAATATGAAGTAGTTAATAGTGCTTCAGCCTTATGGACTCGTGCAAAAAATGATATTTCAGAAGAAGAATACACTGAATTTTATAAGCATGTTGGTCATGATTTTGAAGCACCATTAGCGCGTTCTCATAATCGTGTAGAAGGTAAGTATGAATATACCTCACTACTATTTATCCCTAAACGTGCGCCTTTTGATCTATGGGATCGTGATCGCCAACATGGTATCAAACTTTATGTCCGTCGTGTCTTTATTATGGATGAAACCGAAAAACTCATGCCCAATTACCTGCGTTTTGTTAAAGGCATAATTGATTCTAATGATCTTCCATTAAACGTTTCACGCGAAATTTTACAAAATTCCAAAGTCTTGGATAATATTCGCTCTGGATCGGTGAAAAAGATTTTAGGCTTATTGCAAAAGATGGCCAATAACGACAAAGAAAATTATCAGATATTTTGGAAAGAATTTGGTCGGGTGATGAAAGAAGGTCCTGGAGAAGACTTTGCTAATCGGGATAAAATCGCCAAGCTGCTACGTTTTTCTAGCACTATAGATGATAAAGAAGAACAAGAAGTCTCTCTTGATGACTATATTTCCCGTATGAAAGAAGGGCAGAAGGACATCTACTATATTACGGCAGACAGCTTTGCTGCCGCTAAGAACAGCCCTCATCTTGAAGTGTTTCGCAAAAAAGGCATCGAGGTTCTTTTATTAAATGATAGAGTGGATGAATTCCTAATGTCTTCTCTACCCATGTATGAAGAAAAGAACATTGTTTCTGTGGCTCGTGGTGAACTTGACCTTGGTGAGATGGAAGATGAGGAAGAGAAAAAAGAGCATGAAAAAACTCAGGAAGAATACAAAGATTTCTTGGAAAAAGTAAAAACCTCAATGGGTGATGATGTTAAAGAAGTTCGCATGACACACCGCCTGACTGATTCCCCCGCGTGTTTGGTCACTGGGGAGCATGACATGAGTGCTAACCTTGAACGCTTATTACAGCAAGCGGGTCAGGATGTTATGGGGCACAAGCCCATTTTTGAACTAAACCCTGAACATCCACTGATTAAGCGTTTAAGTAAAGACACCGATGGTGAACGTTTTGATGACTGGACACGTATTTTATTTGAACAAGCTTTATTGAGTGAAGGCGGCCAGCTTGATGATCCGGCAACTTTTGTGAGCCGTTTAAATAAAATGTTGCTCGAATTGACCAGTTAAGCATACTTCTTTGTAGCGTGCCTATAATGCTTGGAGTGCCTTGTTGTATTTCCAAGCATTATCCTAAATACATCAGTTGAACCTACTGCGAATGTCCATAGCACTGAACCTACAAGGCTTTGCAGAACATTTTGACTTCACCCAGGTGACTACGAATAAAGTCAAAATAACCTGAAAATCCTTGTATCTCCAGCACTCTGATCATTCTCGCTATGATTCAACTGATTTATTTAGGATTATGGGTAACTATTCTATACAACACAACGATCTGCAATCAGATTTATTTCCCTAGCGTTAACACAAAAGGCACCTTGCTACTCTCACCCGGCACCTCTGTCACCAAGCGAGGCAATAAATAACCTGGCAGTTTATTTCTAAGTGCTTGATAAATTGTTTCAATTTCTTTTTCAGGCACACTAAAATGTTGACTACCACGAATTTTATCTAGAGTGTGAAGATAATAAGGAATAATGTGATGTTGTATTAATTGTTCACTTAATTCAGTGAGTGTTTCAACATTGTCATTAACCCCCTTAAGTAATACCGATTGGTTAAACAGTGTGATCCCTTGTTGGTGAAGTTTGGCAATGCTTGCCTGATTGTCTGAGCCGAGTTCCTGAGCATGATTGATGTGCAATACCATAATAAGTGGTAGGTGAACATGACTGAGTAGCTTAAGGAAATTATGGTTGATCCGTGTTGGCTCCACAATAGGGAAGCGGGTGTGAATGCGTAAGCGTTTTATATGGGGAATGGCTTCTATTAGAGTAAATAATTCTGCTAGCTTACTATTGCTTAATGACAGAGGGTCGCCACCACTGAGAATAATTTCATTGATACTACTATCTTGGGCAATTAACTGTAGATTTTTTTTGAGCTGCTCTCCTAAATAACCTTTGTCTTCGTAAGGGTAATGTCTGCGAAAACAATAACGACAATTAATGGCACAGCTTGGAGTAACAAGTAGTAGTGCTCGAGCGTGGTATTTTCTCAATAAGCCCGGTTGCAATAGACTATTGGCTTCATCTAAAGGATCATCACTAAAGCCCACCTGTGCGTGTGTTTCATCAATAATAGGTAATATTTGTTTAAGCAGTGGGTCATCTTTGTCCCCTATACGAATTTTATCCACATAAGCCTGTGGCACTTTAAAATGAAAATCATCACAGGCCTGTTCTGAAAAGTTAACTTGCTCAGTGCCTAAGTGCAGTTTATCCAATAAGGTCATAGGATTAGTAAAATAGGTTCTTGTCTGGTTTCTGGGCTTATTTCGGGGTATCATAGCGGATTATTTTTACCTTATCCTATATTAAATAAAAGCATTTCTATTTTAACGGTTTCTTACCAAGAAAAGCTTTATTTTTTCTGTATATTATAAAAGAGTGAATTATGGCAAGCTATAGCACTAATGAATTTCGTTCTGGCCTTAAATTAATGATTGATGGCGATCCCTGTGCCATTGTTGATAATGAAGTGGTTAAACCCGGTAAGGGGCAAGCGTTTAATCGTATTAAAATTCGTAATTTAAAAACAGGACGGGTGGTTGAGCGTACCTATAAATCAGGTGAGTCAGTTGAAGCCGCAGATGTTATGGATACTGAATTACAGTATTTATACAATGATGGTGAACAATGGCATTTTATGCACCCTGAAACATTCGAACAAATGGCAGCAGATAAAACCGCAGTTGCGGATGCGCATCTCTGGCTAAAAGAACAGGACGTTTGCACGGTCACTTTATGGAATGGTAATCCACTGGCGGTGACCCCACCTAACTTTGTAGTTCTAAAGGTCACTGATACTGACCCCGGTCTAAAAGGTGATACTTCTGGAGGCGGTGGTAAACCTGCAACACTAGAAACAGGTGCCGTCGTGCAAGTACCTTTATTTATTGCCATAGGTGAAGACCTAAAAATAGATACTCGTAATGGCAAATACGTCTCTCGTGCTAAAGATTAAGACTAAGTGTTAAGATAAGTCGCACTCTATTTATTTGTTATGTCAGATCCTTCTGATAAACCTCTCTGGCAAGCGTCAGCCTCTTTTGAGTTAATAAAACTCAGGGCTGATACGCTTAGAACCATACGTGCTTTTTTTGAGACGAAGAATGTACTTGAGGTTGACACCCCCATTTTGTCACACGCCAGTATTACAGACCCCTTTATTGAAAGCTTCCAAACACGTTACCTTCCGCTGACAAAGAAAATTCATACTGAGAATTTTTATTTGCACACCTCGCCTGAGTTTCCTATGAAACGTCTACTGGCGTCGGGTATTGGTTCTATCTTTCAAATAGCTAAAGTTTTTCGCCAAGGGGAAATTGGCCACAAGCATAACCCTGAATTTACTCTACTTGAATGGTATCGCCTCGATTGGGATCATCATCAATTAATGAAAGAGGTGGAACAACTCTTATCGTCGTTATTATTGCCTTATATTGATTTGGCTGAAACACACTTTCTTAGTTATAAGCATGCCTTTATAAACACCTTGGGTATTAATCCACATACTGCACAAAGAAAAGAATTATTAGCCTGTCTTAATCAAGCTGGTTTAGCGGCTGTGCTTGATGAAAATGAGTCTAAGGATCGGTATCTGGAACTACTTTTTAGCCATGTTATTGAACCCACTTTAGGAATAGCAGAAAATGGTCAAGCCTGTCTTTGTTTCTTATATCATTACCCAGCATCACAGGCATCACTTGCACGCCTAGGGAAGGATGAGGGTCAGATAGTAGCAGAGCGTTTTGAAGTTTTTATTAATGGTATGGAATTAGGTAATGGCTTTCATGAACTCAATAATGCTCAGGAACAACGGCAACGTTTTGTTCAAGATAATAAAATACGCAAAAAGTTGGGCTATTCACAAATCCCAATAGATGAATATTTTCTTACATCAGTGGATGCTTTGCCTGATTGTGCAGGAGTTGCTATAGGTATGGAACGCTTGCTTATGGTGATGAGTCAGTCTAAGCACATTGATGAAGTGCTTGTTTTTCCTTTTGAGCGAGCATAAAGATAAATATAAGCAATTTCGCATTTGACCACTAAAAAAATGTGTGTTATCTTTAGCAAAAATGAGGTGTTACTCATCTGCATAATCAGCATATTACCCCTATAATTAGATTCAAATAGATGATAATTATTGGAGCTAAAAAGACTGAAAAGTTAGCAGATGTATCAATAAACACCCAAAGCGACGTTAGATCGCATTATTCAAAACAATACTTTTCTGATAACTAAAATTCATTACCAATGAGTTGTTGCTTTAAAAAGCTCGATGCATTGTTGTGTCTTAGTGCCTGTTAATTTTTTTAATTAAGGCATGGATACTGATCGCAATGTTTTAGTTTTTATCATGGTAAGTATCCTCATACATTGGAATGAATTTTTTATCAAATCATAATAAAAGGTGATAAAAGGAGAACGTTCTAATGCTAAAGCCTATGCTTAGCGCGACCATTGCTGCTCTTGCAGTTCTATCGGTTGGCTGTATGTCGTCTCAGACATCTGCACCAAAAGCCAAAGTCGATAAAGTAAGTGCCAGTAAACCCAAAAATGACTATAACATTACCGTAAACTATGAGCTGGGTATGCATTGTACCGGTTTTGATTTTACCTATTGTTGTGTGTTACCGCCCTATAACTCAGTGCAATCACAAGTTATAAAAACAGCCACAGGTAAGAAAAAATATCCTGAACTACTTGAGTCTGACGAAGAAGATCATGGTATTTTAGTGGATGGTAAAAAACGTATGAAGCTGGCTTACGGCTTTGTTAATAATACCTATTCGGAAGGTAACAAGCTGGCTTATTGGTCAGTACCCTATGATGTGAATGGTGATGGTAAATACTCAAAAGATGAAAATGTTGCCAATGCTTATTGGACACACCTTTATGTATATAAAGACCTAAAAGGTACCAATCCAACTGGTGGTAGTAAAGATTCTGATAAGAAATATGTTGGCTTACAGATCCCCGTACCAATGGACAATGGTCCTGCTGGTGCAGCTGTTCCTAGTCCAATGAAAGATGGTTTTTTACATTATACGGGTGAGCATGGTACACAGGTTTATACTAAATCACCGGTGTTAGATAATGTGCCCATTTTATTAACCAACCCAGGTATTTGGGATGCGCTTGGTTTACCTCTGACACCATTTACAGACAGAGGTGTTGCTAAAAGTCCTTTAACCTTGGTGGAAAGTGATATTCGCCCATTCCAAGAGAACTGGGTTGCCTTGGTTAATGAGAAAGATGGCAAGCCAGTATTAGATAGCCATACGGGTGAACCCGTGCGCTTTGTTGGTACCAATCCTATTGACGTACCTGCTTGCTCAAGATGTCACTCTAATGAAGCGGCTAACGGCAAAAAGTTTAATCTGTATAAGCAAGAGAGAGCCTTTTGGAAAGGTCTTGGTGCATCAGATTGGATTGCTAACTTAAAAGCAACGTCCGTTTCTGTATTAGAAATGCATGATGATAAAAACGGCACAGACTTTTTGAAAAACTATAAGCCTAATGGTCGTGAGGTCAGTAATCGTATTGGTCGTGATCCAGTCTTATGCCAAAAGTGTCATGCAGATAATGTCATAGGCGTATTACAGTCTGAAATGCATAAGGGCAAAGACGGCAAAGAAAAGCCCATTCAACCATTAACTCAGGCCTTGCACTTTTCTCATTTGAAAAAAGCACCTTTACCTGATTCTCATGGCCGTGCTGGTGCTTGTCAAGCCTGTCACCCATCACATCGTCAAGATGGTGGTTTAGATGGCTTATTGATCACTAAAGATGGTAAAAATGCTTTTGCTGATGGTGATAACCGTGATGCTAAAGGATGTTTTGCTGGTCGTGATGTTCATACCAATCAGAATAAAGACACTGATGGTGTGGAAACTAAAGAGCACTTAAATGCGATTGGTAACTGGTTACAAGAAAATGTGACTCAAATAGGTAATGATAAAGGTGGTAAAGGTTTATGGTGTACTAACTGTCACAGTCAGATTTCTCGTGAGCTTTATCAGCGAGATAATATTACCCAAGCCTTTAAACAAGAAGGGGTTACTTTACGTAATAAATCTATTGAAGCCATTGCTAAAGCTTTGGGCATGAAAAATGTTCAGGAATTAGCGGATACTTATCTTGACCCTAAGATTGTATTAAATAGCAAAGGTGAAGCAGATGTAGAAAAATCACATGTACTGGATTTCTGGAATCCTGATCATATGACGCCTGATATTGCTGTGATTGCTCTTAAAGGCAATGGTCCATTGGTGACTAAAGATGCTGATGGTGATATTAATGTTAGTATTTTATCTGCCAATCCTATGACTAAAATCAGTAAGGCTAATCTACCTAAGGGTGCTACTGGTTCAACAGCTGTCCCTTATACTGCTGCCAGTCATGGTAAGGAATATTGGTTGTCAGCGGGTGAACCTCATTGTGCTAACTGTCATGCGGCTCCTTATGTTGAAGGACAAGGTGGTGCTGCTTTCCCAATTAACCAACCAGGAAAATACAGCCTGATGCGTTATTCAAAAGGCCATGCAGGTATTGCTTGTCAAGCTTGTCACCAGTCAATACATGGTTTATACCCAGTTGACCCCGGTACAGATAGCACGGCTTATAAACAAGCTGCCATGTACAATCCTGATGGTTCCCATGGTCCTATTAAGTGTGCCGCCTGTCATGAAGTGAATGATAGTGGTGTGCCTTTCTTAGTGAAAGAAGGCGATGATGACTACCTATTCAAAGGCAAGTCCATTGTTAATGACTATGATGCAGCCGTGTCTTGGATGCATGAAAGTGCCCCTGACTTGGGTGGTAAAATTCCTGATGAGGATGATGATTAAGATCACAGCTTAGTTTAAGCATGGTACTTAATTATAAAGTAGGGGGGCATTTATGCCCCCCGACTTTTTTATAGAGAATATTTGAATATTAACATAAGCTGGTTTAGTAAAATCTGTTTATTTTAATGTTTGATTCAACTGATTTATTTAGGTTTAAGCATTTATTGCAACCGTACACGACAATTATTTAATCCAAAATGGACATCGAGTAATAATGAAACAATTAACTTCTTATTTAATTAAAGCTATTTTTTCCTTGGCTATTATTTTTCCCCATACTGTATTTGCTGATAAAGTCACTATTGATACAAGTGCCGAAACAAATGAAATACTGGTTACTATTAATAATGAACGCACTGTTACTGATAAGGACTTAGAAGAGGCTTTACGAAGCTCTCCCTTTTATACTCAGTTTAATACTATGGGAGAAAAACAACAGGCCTCATTACGAGGTAATATTCTCAAGCGTTTAGTGATTGCCCGTCTGTTAAGCTTAGAAGCAGAAAAAGAAAAACTACAAGAAAGTGCTGAGTTTATTAAAGAAGTAGACAGTTTTCGTAAAGGTTTATTGTATCGTTATTACATGTCGAATCTAAAAGATAAGATAAAAATACCCAAAGAAAAACAAGCACAAATGAAACAGCAATTTAAAGGTAATCGGGATGCCTATACTGCTGCTAAAGCCACATTTATCACTAAGCAATATAATGATTTATACCAACTGACCATTAAAAGTTTACAACAGCGCTATCATGTGAAGTTACATAATGATCAGATCTCAGCGAATGCTAAGCCAGAAACTATCATTTTAGAAGGTGACAAAGGTATTGTCATTACTATGGCTGATATTTATACAGCAGATAAAAATACCATTCAAAAACCTCATAAAGATGAACTATTAGATAAAACCATCCAATTAGCTGAGTTACTCCTTGTTGCTAAAATAGCAGATGAAGAGGGAATTGATGTCAGTGCTCAAGTTGATGGCTTTAAACAAGAGCGTTTGCCTGCTATGTATCTTGAGCAAAAACAAAAAAAATGGACAGGTAGTCCTAAAGTATTAAGAGACTATTACGTCAAGCATCCAGAAGCTTCATTTATCCCACAGCGTTGGCATTTAGGTATGATTGTACTCAAAACAGAAGATGAAGCAAAAGCTGTATTGGCACGTATTAAAAAAGGTGAAAGCTTATTTAAACTCGCTGGAGAACTGAGTATTGATCCTTATGGACGTGAACATAAGGGTGATATGGGTTGGGTTAGGGAGCAATCAGGTGATCCTATTATTGAAGATGCCATTAAAAATTTACCAGATGGTCAAATCAGTGGTGTTATAAACACTCACAAAGGCTATTTAATTGCTACCATCTTAGATCGCCGTCCAGGTGGTAAAAGAAAATTTATCAGTATGCAAGATAAAATTGCGCAATTGGTTATTAATGAAAAAATGCACAACTTTCTGCAAGATCTGCAAAGCAAATATGATGTGCAATGGTCTGTTTTGAAAAAACAGAATGAGACACAAGAAAGTGCTCAAAATAAAACACAAAAAAAAACGATTAAGTCATGAAGCAGAATAATAAAATTTCTTTATTAAAACTTTTGACTGTATTTTCATCTATTATTGCTGTACTTGCCTATGCTTATAGTCATCAAGCGATAGATGTAAAACAATTAACTGCCTCAGATGTTTCATCTGAAACACCAGTGAGCCCAAAAACTGCCCAGTTAACATTGCCAGAGCGAACCAATAATGTCTGGCAGATGAAGCCCTTTACTTTACCTGATACTAAAGGGAATACTCATACTTTAAAAGATTGGCAAGGCAAGGTAATTATGCTTAATTTCTGGGCCAGTTGGTGTTCCCCTTGCCAATTTGAGATCCCCCGATTTGTTAATTACCAAAAACGTTATGCCCAGCAGGGCTTGCAAATTATTGGTATAGGCTTAGATGAGCAAAAAAAACTGGCCAATGTTGAGCGCTCATTAGAAATGAACTACCCCACTTTGGTTATTTCTCAGCAAGAAGGTGGCAAACTACTAGAAAAATGGGGTAATGATCAAGGTATTGTTCCTTATACTGCCGTTATTGCAACTGATGGTACTATTGTTTATATCCATAGAGGCAGTATGGAAGATGAAGATTTTAATGAGTTTGTTTTGCCTTTGCTCAGCAAAAAATAATCTAGGCACTTTTTGAAAAACAATCATGTCAATATGTTTTACTCTGCCTTACTATCACTTTTCTTAGTTTTTTATAGAAAGTAACTGAATGCTTGTGTTTTTGCTTATCAAGTATTAATGTTACCCTTTTTATAAATTTTAATTAGGCAATTCTATGTTGACGCGTTTTTTTCAATTACCTGAAAATAAATGGTTTTGGTTGGTTTTTATTGGGCTGGGTTTAGGGCTTGATGGAATGGCTTTGTTTTATCAATATGTCTTAGACTATATGCCTTGTGTACTCTGTATTCATACTCGTATCTGGGTTGTGGGAATGATTTTAGTTTCTCTATTGGCTTTAGCTGTTTACCAATCAAAATGGCTGTTACGGGTAATGCAGTTTCTTTTACTGGTGATCAGTGTTGGTTTGTTGGATCGGGCTTATCAGTTGTTAGGGGTTGAGAGGGGCTTTATCTTTGGTAATTGCTCTATGGCATCAGGCTTGCCTTCATGGTTTGCTTTAGATGAATGGGTTCCTGCTTTGTTTCAGGTATGGGAGCCTTGCGGTTATACGCCGGAACTGTTATTTGGAGTAACAATGGCTGAGGCTTTAATTGTGTTGTCTGCTACTTTAGTTATGCTCAATACTTTATGGTTTATCGGACTTTTTTTAAACATTAAAAAATGATTTAAGCTTGTAGCTGAGGCGTTTTTTTTCTGCGCTTTCTTGTTCAGCCGTTTCTCTGATATGAGCATCTTTTAACTCTTGGTCGCGTTGTTGTTTTTGCGCTTCTAATTGTTGGCGGATCTGTTTTTTATGAATATCATCAATATCGATACGTAAAAAGTCCGTATCTTTTCTTAAGATGTAACGTGCCAGCTTGTCCATGTAGGCTTCATTGATGTCCTTAGGTTCTATGGTCTGGGTACGTTGTTCAAAATCTTCATGATTATTAATCTGTAACGTGATCACTGAATTCTCATAATCCACCTCAAATTTAAATAAAACAGGAATTTTTTTAGTGATAAAGAGAGTGATTGCACCTTCTTTCGTATTGCCTAGATTTTTATTGTAATGAAACTTAAGTTTATTTTTAAAAAGAAAATGTTTTTCTTGATCGGCTTCAATTTTATTTTTTGCATGATAAATAAATTCCTGATCATCATCCCCATGTCCAAGACAGGCAAATCGTAAGGTGATCTCTGTGAGCTTGTCATGGTGAGTGATGCCGCCATATTGATCGGTGCTGAGTTTGTAGTCCTGTTGGTATAAAGTACCTAATTCACTATAGCGCTTAGTATAATCAGTGACTTCAATAGGGGATTCAATAAGCTCTAAATAGGCTAATAGCTCTTTAAAATAGGCAAAGAGTTGTTGCATCTTAGGTAAAATTAAGACTTGATAATTATGTTCTAATTGTTCACTAAGACGAGTGTTTTCCTGCTGTTGAGCATCCTTTTGGCTAGCTTCTTCTCTTAAATCGTCAAGTATTCCCATAATTTTCCTATTGCGTATTATTAATAGCCCATGTACTGATCGATAGCCAAGCCTATTTTTTGATTTAAGTGTTCTTCAAACTCGTGGAGGGTTTTACCAAAGAGGCTTAGATATGTTTTAGCTTGATCTTTAGATAAGGTTTTATTGTTGATTTGGTATTGCATTTCAGGCAGTGATTTATCATGCCTAGGGGTTATTTCCCAGTGAATAAAGTCGGCATCAATACCAATAAACTCTTTTTGCACTTTAGCGCAAAAATCATCAATATGCCTTGCACCTTCGGGACCTAAACAACCTGCTTCAACCCTAAAAATCATGGTTAACTTTTTTTCTTGTGGTAGTGGCAACTTTATTGTCATCAATTCGTTTCTCTATAAAAATACGATGGGCTAATAATATATTGAAATGCTCCTTTAGGAAAGTTTTTACAGTTAAATTTATTGGTATTTAAGATGAAAATTGAGGTAATTTTTTATATATAGGCTACTATTATAGAAAGTGAACTTGATATTATAGGTGTTAATTAATGCTAAATACTTCTTTTTTGCAAGCTCTATTTTACCGATTTTTCCTGCCTGTATTGAAAAAAGGAATTTATGAAAAAGTGGTGGACAATGCTATTTATCAAATCAGTGACTCAAGAACATTAAATCAGGCGTTAAAAAATGGTGAAGCAGATGTCTTGATTAATTGGAAAGCAACGGCTTATTTTGATGAAAATAAAGCATTTATTGAAGCTTTAGAGCTCACTTCTGATGATGCTAAAATGAAGCGCTTAGTACTGAATTTGCTGACATTTTCAAAACAACCCGCTTTAGCAAAAAAATTCATGACATTTACTACCTCCAGTCAGGGGCGAGCTATTTTTCTTAAATACGGCTTTGCATCACCTGATAATGAGGTTTATTAAATGTTCCATGCTCCTATTATCACTTCAGAATTTTTAAGTGAACAGCCTGTAAAGGTCATAAAATCAAGTCGAATTTATTTACAGCTTGTTATTTATTTACTGGGTTTTATATCAGTGGCAATTTTACAGTATATTTTTGCCAATCTGGGTAATGAGCTTAGGGATA
>Ga0256831_1000981_pt1 | contig 15105 bp, 12 predicted proteins | sample 132544metaG_FD_189087 | JGI IMG/M metagenome (GOLD analysis project Ga0256831, IMG submission 189087) | Hydrothermal vent microbial communities from Lau Basin, Pacific Ocean - 132-544 | ecosystem: Environmental > Aquatic > Marine > Hydrothermal vents | place: Pacific Ocean: Lau Basin | collected...
TCTTATCTCTATCCAATCTGGATACTCTTGTACCATACTTACCTCAAAATGAAAACTTATATCGGTAGGGAAAAGTACATTGACTAACGATTGTAATATTGTCATTGTTTCCATTTATGAAAGGTAATATTTTCTCCTAGCACCTCAAAATAATATTTAGCCCATTATAGGGCATGTTAACCATGCTTGGATATTTTTTGTATTTTTGCAATCTCACAATATTAAAATAGTAGGGAAAGTTTTGTACAGAGATGGAAGATTCAGTTAGTCATATTGTATATTCGAAGAGTGTTTTGGAGTTTGTTACGGTCTCCAATGAATTTTGTAATATATTGGAGAACTGTGGTGAGTATACAAGAAAAGAGTTCATTGGCATTGCACTAAAGATATTGCCACTGCTCTACCTGAAGGCTGTTGTACTGCCAAAAACAGAAGAGGAGCTTGCAGATGAGTTTGTCGACAAAGTGGTTGATGAGGATTTGTACCAACATATACAAATGCTAGTTAGGAATAAGATGGGGCAGCATGACGATTATCTAGAGGTATTCACTGCCGAGATGCAGTACAGCGACGTACCTTTGAGTGCAAATATCTCGGAAGACCTTGCCGATATTTATCAGGATATTAAAAACTTTATTGAAGCATACAAAACGGCTGTTTCAGAAATTATGAATGATGCTCTTTTCGAGACTGTAGGTAATTTTGAGTTAGTATGGGGGCAAAGACTGGTAAATACCTTGAGGGCTCTGCACAATGTTAACTTTAGTGGCGACGATTTGAGTGATGAGGAGTTAGAGGGTGAGGATGGAGATAAAGAGTCTAACTCTGAAGATTGGATAATCAGCAAGATGCAGAAGTCGTGGCAGGAGGAGAATGACGATCTGAGCAGTTTAGAGTAGTCAGTAAGTAGTTGGAAGAATAGTATAAATAGAAAAGAATAATAGATTTAATGCATACAAGCATATCAAAAGAGGAGATAGAGAAGCTGCCTTTGGGCAAATTTACCGGTGAGATAGTTATTTTTGAAAATCCGGATGACCTCTACATCGTAGAAAACGAGTTAAAAGATGAGAAGGTAATTGGGTTTGATACTGAAACCAAGCCTGCTTTTAAGAAGGGACAGAGAAATAGTGTAGCCCTGTTACAGCTTTCAACCAGCAACAAAGCATACCTCATACGACTTAATAAAACAGGGTTAACAACAGAGATGTTAAATATTCTGTCCAATCCTGAGATTAAAAAAGTAGGTGTAGGAATACGTGATGACATTAAGGCTTTGCAAAGACTAGTAAATTTTGAGCCGGGTGGATTTATTGAGATACAGGACTATGCCAAAGATGCCGGATTGGAAAGTTTTAGTTTGAAGAAATTAGGTGCATTGGTGATGGGTATTCGAATTAGCAAGCGACAGAGATTGTCAAATTGGGAGGTAGAAAGTTATACCGAGAGCCAGGCGAATTACGCCGCCACAGATGCATGGGCTGCCTTGCATATTTACACCGGACTATGCAAAGTTTTTCCGGAGTTGTATGTTGAATCCTTAACATTTTAAAATATTTCATTTAGATGAATGATTTACCAATTGTAATCCTTAAGTCGGGAAAAGACCAAAGTGTCAGGCGTTACCACCCGTGGGTATTTTCGGGTGCCATAAAAAAAATTAAAGGTACTGTTGTTGAAGGCGATTCGGTTGCGGTGTACGACAATAAAGATGAATTCCTAGCTATTGGTCATTATCAAATTGGCTCTATTGCCGTTAGGATTTTTACTTTCGAGAATGTGGATATAGATTATGATTTCTGGAAGAGGAAAGTGGAAGCTGCATACACTCTGCGAAAAGAGCTTGGGCTGGTTGATAGCGAGCATACCAACGCTTACCGTCTTATTGGTGCCGAAGGTGATGGGATGCCCGGACTTATAGTTGATTATTACAACGGTACTGCCGTTGCTCAGATGCACTCGGTAGGTATGTATCTGATAAGAGATACTCTTAATGATATTTTAAGGGAGGTGTTGGGCGATAAGCTGGAGGCCATCTACAATAAGTCGGAAGGAAGTCTTCCTTTCAAAGCAAACCTTGACCCTGTTAACGATTATGTTTGGGGTAAGTCTGAGTCGAAGATAGCAAAGGAGAACGGGTTAAAATTTAAGGTTGACTGGGAGAAGGGGCAGAAGACAGGTTTCTTTGTCGATCAGCGCGAAAACCGTGCCCTGATTGAGAAATACTCAAAGGGTAAAGATGTGTTGAATATGTTCTGCTACACCGGTGGGTTTTCGTTTTATGCCATGCGAGGTGGGGCTAAAAGTGTTCATTCAGTTGATAGTTCGGCTCGAGCCATTGACCTTACGGATGAAAATATTGAGTTAAATTTTCCGGGCGATGAGAGACATGAATCCTTTGCAATGGATGCCTTCAAATTTATGGAGGGAGCAAAAGACAAATATGACCTTATCATTCTTGACCCGCCGGCATTTGCAAAACACCATAATGTTGTACACAACGCGTTGCAGGGATACAAGCGGCTTAACACCATAGCTTTCGACCAGATAAGGGCGGGCGGTATAATCTTTACCTTCTCCTGCTCTCAGGTTATAAGTAAGGATATGTTCAGGAAGATGATTTTTTCAGCTGCTGCACGTACAGGCCGACAGGTGAGAATTCTTCATCAGATGACTCAGCCTGCCGATCACCCTATCAGTATCTATCACCCTGAGGGAGAGTATCTGAAAGGACTGGTATTACAGGTTATGTGATATTTGATGAGCTTTACAAACATTACAAATTTATAAACCGAATGGAATTTAAACAATTTAATTTTTCAGAAAAGATACTCGAAGGGTTAGAGGCCATGCGATTTGAGAAGGCTACACCCGTACAGGAAAAAACCATTCCGGTAATTATGGAGGGTAATGATTTGATTGCCTGTGCCCAAACCGGAACAGGCAAAACTGCTGCCTACCTGCTGCCTCTCTGCAACAGACTTTTGGAGAAAGAACATCATGGGATTAAGGCTTTGATACTTGTGCCTACACGTGAGCTGGCTATTCAGATAGATCAGCAGATGGAGGGGTTCGGCTATTTTCTGCCTGTGTCGTCAACTGCTATTTACGGAGGTAACGATTCGCAGGAGTGGGCTCGCCAGCGGACAGCCCTCGAGACCGGCAGTGACATCGTTATTACAACTCCCGGCAGAATGTTGCAACATCTGAACATGGGTTATGTAAATTTCGATAGCGTAGAACATCTTATTCTTGACGAAGCTGACCGTATGCTTGATATGGGATTCTTTGAAGATATAATGGCTATCACAAAACATATTCCTGAGAAACGTCAAACAATGATGTTTTCGGCCACCATGCCTCCTAAAATCAGAGAGCTTGCAAAAAAAACCCTGACCAATCCGGCCGAAGTTAACATTGCAATATCAAAACCTGCCGAAGGAATTCTTCAGGCAGCCTACATGGTATACGATGCTCAAAAAATACCACTGCTAAACTCTTTGCTTAGGGAAAAGGATATGCCCAGTATTCTGGTTTTCTCATCGCGTAAGCAGAAGGTGAAAGAGATAGTACAATCGTTGAAAAGAAACGGCTTTAATGCCAAAGCCATCCATTCCGATCTTGAACAGGCAGAGAGAGAGGATGTGTTGAGAGAGTTTAAGAACAGGAAAACGCAAATACTTGTAGCTACAGATATTATTGCACGGGGGATTGATATCGAAAAGATAGACTTGGTTATAAACTACGATGTGCCCCGCGATGCTGAAGATTATGTTCATCGTGTTGGACGAACTGCCAGAGCTGAAACTCAGGGAGTGGCCTTAACTCTCATCAACGAGGAAGATCAACGTGATTTTTACAAGATAGAGCGATTAATAGAAAAAGATATCTATAAAATACCACTGCCTCCTGAAATTGGAGAAGGACCTCAATATAGAGCACCTGAGATGTTTAAATCTCGTAAAACCAAAAACTTTAAAGGAGGAAAAAGAAAGAATTTTAGTAATAAAAAAAGAGGTTATAAAAAGTAAACATTTCCCTCTTTTTTGTCCTATTCATTATAAATCGTAGATTGCATTGTCAGGCATATTTGTGAAGTATTACCAACGCTTATGAATATGAAAGTGTTTTTATTTTTCGTAGTAATTACCATTTTTACTGCTATTCCGTCTCTCTCTTATTCGCAACACAAAGATAGTCCTAAAATAGGAGTTGTTCTTAGTGGAGGAGGTGCTAAGGGTATTGCCCACGTTGGAATATTAAAAGCTCTGGAAGAGGAGGGTATCAGACCCGATTTCATTGTTGGTACAAGTATGGGAAGTCTAATAGGAGGGCTTTATTCCATAGGCTACTCTGCCGACCAGCTGGATTCAATTGTCCGACAGATTGATTGGGACTTAGTACTCTCAAGCAATATCCCCTATAACTACATATCGTTTGAGGAGAAAGAGTATTACACACGATTCCTACTTTCTCTCTACTATAAGGATGGTAAACTAATACTTCCTTCAGGGATGATTGAGGGACAGATGTTAAGCCAGATTCTTTCAAGATACACCTGGCCTGCTATGCAATATAGCACCTTTGATGATTTTACTATCCCGTTCAGGTGTGTGGCTACAGATGTTAGCACCGGAAAACCAATAATTTTCAAAGAGGGCTCTCTTGGAGAGGCTATGCGAGCCAGCATGGCTATACCTACAGTCTTTACTGCTGCCGATCTTGACAGTACTCTGGCCGTAGATGGAGGAGTGCTTGATAATTTTCCGGTAGATCAGGCTCTTAAGATGGGTGCAGATATTATTATTGGAGTAAATGTTTCCGATGAAGGGTTGACTAATGCCCATGAATTGGGAAGTATGACTGGGATTCTGATGCAGGTGGCTATGTTTCCCAGTTTGAAGAAAGTTAACAGTGATATTGCAAAATGTGATATCTACATCAAACCTGATCTTAAGAGCTATTCCACCGGAAGTTTTAGTTATTATTCTGAAATACTTGAGTTAGGTTATGAGGCAGGAGAAAAGGCAAGGCCTCAATTTCGCAAACTTGCAAAAGAGATAAACAGAGAGTATACCCCTCCTTCAGTTGCATCTCTTGATGTTGATTCTATTTTTATATCCAACATTGAACTTAGAGGTAATAAGTTGGTAGGTGACAAACTGATATATGGTAAACTTGGGCTAAGTGAAGAGGAGAATACCACGAGAGAAGATATTGAAGATGGTGTAAATCGGATATATGGAGTAAATGCTTTTAAAAAAGTGCAATATAGGATTGTGAAGGATAAAGATACAGGAAAGTATACTTTAACAGTTGATGTTGTGGAGAAACAGCCTGCATCAATAAATGCGTCGGTTCATTACGATAATCTCTTTTCGGTTGGGATCCTAATTAATACCACATTGCGGAACTTACTTGGTAAGTCGTCACGCTTTATTGCCGAGGGGGATATATCAGCAAATCCGAAAATAAGACTCAGTTATATTAAGTATCTCGGGAAAAGACAACGAATTGCAGGATTTACGAAGTATAGCTACCTTAATGAGCAAATACCAGAATATGAAAAAGGACAACTAACAAATATTGGTCAGCCTACCTATCATGTGATTTCATCAGGACTTATTGTTACGCAATCACTTAAGCATAGTGCTTTATTTGGACTTAAATATAGAGCAGGAATAGAAAAGTTGAAATTCTGGAACGGACTCCAAGACAGGGTTAAAGATTTGAAAAAAAATCAATTTATAACAGATGTAAGTTATAGCTTTAATACTTTTGACGATCGAAATTATCCTACGTCAGGAATCGAACTGGGAATAATTGCAAATCTATATTTTAATAACAAGTACTATATAAGTCTTCAAAATCCTGATGATACTATATCTTTTGATACTCCGGAAGGACCTATATCTATTACTGAATCTCTACTTAACGATTTAGTTGTTGCCCCTCTCACACCTAAATCATACGGCAGATTCCAGTTTAAATATGAGGAGTTTTTTAAGGTAAAGCCTGCTTTCCAAATTGTACCTACATTAAGTTTTGGACTTACAATATCAAACATTGCGGATGGATTATTTGATAATTATCGTGTTGGAGGAAACCAAATGGTGCATTTTGATGATACTCCTTTTTACGGTCTAAACTTTAGTGAGATAGAGGATGTAAACTATATGGAAGGGGGTTTGTCTTTTCAAAATGTGTTTTTCGGAAATATTTTTTTAAAATATGGAGCTAATTTTATGGTTCATCACAGTTATGTGCCAATGACAAATTTGGATCGAATTAATATCCAACATGAGAATATCTTGTTTGGTTACGGAATGAAGATTACTTACAAAAGCTTTTTGGGGCCAGTAAGTTTCGGACTTAGCTCCAATGCAAATGATAATTACTTACGGTGGTATATTGGAATAGGTTATTCATTTAATTATAAAGATTGATAATGGGGCATACGCATACAACCATAATAGCAAAGGATCTTAATATTGCCGAATGGCAGATTGAAAATACAATAGGACTTTTTGATGGCGGTGCAACAATCCCATTTATCAGTCGATATCGGAAAGAGGCAACCGGGAGTCTTGATGAGGTTGCCATTGCAAGCATAAAGGAGCAATATGAAAAGATAAAGGAGCTTGAGAAACGAAAAGAGACAATTCTTAAAACTATTATTGAGCAAGGTTTGTTAACCGATGAGCTAAAGGATAAAATTATCTCAACATGGAGTTCAACGGAACTGGAAGATATTTACCTACCTTATAAGCCAAAGCGTAAAACAAGAGCTGCAAAAGCCAGAGAACTTGGGCTGGAGCCTCTTGCTAAGATAATGATGAAACAGTATGAGCATGATATATATGGTCGTGCGGCTTCGTTTATAAAAGAGGGGATAGAGTCGGAGGAGGATGCTCTCCAGGGAGCAAGAGATATTATTGCCGAGTGGATAAATGAGAATACAACAGCGAGGGAGATTGTAAGGTCAGTTTTTGCAAGAAGTGCCGTAATAGTCTCTAAAATGGCAAAAGGTAAGGAGGTAGAGGGGCAGAAGTACAAAGACTATTTTGATTGGTCGGAGCCGCTGAAGAAGTGTCCGTCGCACCGGCTGCTGGCCATGCGACGAGGTGAGAACGAAGGGGTTTTGAAAGTTAGTATTACAGCCGATTCGGAGGCTGCTATTGAGCGGCTAGAAAGATATTATGTCAGAGGTAACAGCGACTCGTCGGACCAGGTTAGTCTGGCGATTGCCGATTCGTACAAACGTTTAGTCGCACCCTCCATCGAAACAGAATTTGCTGTCTCGTCAAAAGAGAAAGCTGACACGGAGGCAATTAATGTTTTTGCAAAGAATCTTCGACAACTGCTGCTGGCATCTCCTTTGGGGCAGAAGCGTGTGCTGGCTATTGACCCCGGCTACCGGAGTGGATGCAAGGTTGTCTGTCTTGACGCTCAGGGGAATCTTCTGCATAACGAAACTATCTATCCCCACCCTCCACAGAATGAGAGAAAACAGTCGTTCCGTAAGATTGACTCTCTCGTTGATGCGTACAAAGTAGAAGCTATTGCAATAGGTAACGGTACGGCCTCGCGCGAAACAGAAGCTTTTATCCGTAATATGAAATTTGGCCGTGACCTTCAGGTTTTTGTTGTTAGTGAAGATGGAGCCTCGGTCTATTCGGCAAGTAAAGTTGCCCGTGAGGAGTTTCCCGACTACGATGTTACCGTTCGTGGCTCCGTATCTATTGGCCGACGGCTGCTTGACCCACTTGCAGAGTTGGTTAAGATAGACCCTAAAGCAATTGGTGTTGGACAGTATCAACACGATATTGATCAAAAAAGACTTCGTGAATCGCTGGATCAGGTTGTAGAGTCGTGTGTAAATCAGGTAGGAGTGAACCTCAATACTGCCAGTAAGCATCTGCTTACCTATGTGTCGGGATTAGGTCCGCAACTGGCACAGAATATTGTTGATTACCGGAAAGAGAACGACAGCTTTAAAAGCCGTAGCGAACTAAAAAAAGTACCCCGGTTAGGAGCTAAAGCATTTGAGCAGAGTGCAGGCTTTCTTCGCATTACTGATAGCAAAAATCCTCTGGATAATACGGCTGTTCATCCCGAATCGTATGGTGTTGTAGAGGCGATGGCTAAAGATCTGGGTTGCTCAACAGTTGATTTGATAGAGAAGAGTGAGTTGCGTGAAAAGATTAATTTGCAGAAGTATGTTACCGCTAAAGTTGGACTGCCAACACTAAGTGATATTAAAACCGAATTGGAAAAACCCGGTCGTGACCCGCGAAAGATAATTAAGGTGTTTGAGTTTGCTCCCGGTATTCTTTCAATTAATGATCTTACCCCGGGCATGGTACTTCCCGGCATCGTATCAAATATCACCAACTTCGGAGCTTTTGTTGATGTGGGTGTAAAACAGGATGGTCTGGTGCATATCTCTCAAATGGCCGACCGCTTCATCTCTGACCCAAACGATATAGTTCAGCTTCATCAGCACATTAAAGTAAAAGTAGTAGAGGTGGATGTTGCAAGGAAGAGGATACAGTTGAGTATGAAATTGTAGCGGGGAAAGCAGACTCCTTCTCAACCTTCCCCTAAAGGGAGGGAGATTCAGAAAATGACCGTCCCTCTCCGTCACGGTACAGACGGGCTTTTCTCCTAAAACGTACCACCATTACAGCCAAGCATATCTCCTTTTATAACCCGATGATAAAGCAATTGCAAAACTTGTTTCGGATCTGCAATATATCATTTTCAGTATATTTTGAAATAGCTTTGTTGTTTCAGGGAAAAATAGTATTTGAGTCTGCATCTCAATATAAGATTGGCAATAATCACCCCGTTTAAATATTATCTTTTAACTTTGTAATCAACAAAATACCAACAGAGTTGATGTCGAAAAATTATTTTGAAGAGAAAACTTTTGAGAAGTTTGATTTTAAGTCTGGTGCATTACAACAGGGGGAGTATGAGTATTGCACTTTTATTACTTGTAATTTCTCAAACAGTAATCTGGCTGAATACAGATTTATGGAGTGCGAGTTTATCGATTGTGACCTTAGTCTGATTAAAATTGTTAAAACAGCGTTTCAGGATGTTAAGTTCAGAAGCTGCAAAATGCTGGGACTTCAGTTTGATACATGCAACAAATTTGGTTTGTCACTCTCATTTGACGATTGCATTTTGAATCACAGCTCATTTTATCAAGCGAAACTTAAGAAGACACTGTTTAAGAACTGCCAGCTTCATGAGGTTGATTTTACTGAGTGTGACTTAACCGGGGCTATATTTGAAAGCTGTGACTTAGCAGGAGCAGCATTTGAAAATACAATGCTTCGGACAGCAGATTTTCGCACCTCGGCAAACTACTCTATCAATCCTGATACTAATCAAATTAAAAAGGCGAAATTTTCACTGCCTGCGGTGGTAGGTCTGCTAGATAAGTTTGATATTAAAATAGATTAACTTTACCGGGGTTACCTATCCATACAATGGAATTGTGAGATAGTAGAGATTAAAGCAAACTACTACTTCTTACTGCTAAAAGATGATAGGTTGGTGGATATGGAGAAGTGGTTTGAAGAGCCTGCAAGGTGGTATCGGGCAGAGCCGTATGAGAAGAGGAATTTATAAACATGAAATCCAAAACCCCAGGAAAAACCAACTGTAGAGGCTCTAGCATCAACAACCAACTCTTTTCTGCGACGGTGATTATACCCTGCTGCCATATAAAAGTTTTTTGATGGAGAGAACTCAAAGCCAAAAATCATGTGACGCATAAGCTTATCGCCAAACCCGGTTGATGGTTCATCAAATCCTGTGAATGGAGTATCCTTCTCATCCGGTAGTTTATAGGTTAGGTCAAAGCTTAGTAAATCCTGAGCCGTTACGCTAAACCTGAAAGGAGCGTGAGCAAGCTTAATACTCAATCCCGCCTGCAGATCAGTAGGCAGAGGTTCAGTAGTTTCGTTATAAGTTGATATTTGTGAACCAAAATTCTTAAGTGTCAAACCCATGTTAAACAGGTTGTTTTTCGAAGTGTACATAAAACCAATATCAAAAGCTAAACCAAAAGAGTGATAACTCTCAAAATTTGAGATGATTGGTTTCATTGTGATTCCTGTATTGATTCTGTTCGACAGTTTGCGAGAGTAGGTGAGAAGAAAAGCGTAATCGGCTGCAGAGAACGTGCCGTTTATTGTGCTGTACTCATCAGCGCGGTCAAACTCTCCGTAGTTGATGTAGTGAACTCCGGCAGAGAAGGTTCCTACCCTGTCAAAAGAGCGAGCGTAAGCTGCATATCCATAATTTATATCGGCAAAATAGGGAACGTAATTGAAAGTAAGATAATTGCTAACGGCATTAGTTAATGCTGCCGGATTGTGAAAAACAAAGTTCAGGTCATTATCGCTCATTCCAACCTGATTTCCGCCAAGGGCAGCAACTCTGGCAGAGTTGGTAATATTAAGAAACTCATATACGGCATCGCCTCCACGCTGTGCTTTCAGCGAGATTGGGAACAGAAGCATGATTGTTAGAGTTAATTTAATGAGTCCTTTGTGCATAATTACATTATTAAACGACAAAAATAGATTTTTAGTCTGTTATTACAACATCTATTTACCTGTAAATATCCTTTAACTTCTCAACTACATCAAAAACAGCAGGACAAATAAATGTATTCTTCCATGTAAGGGTGTTAATCTGGTAAAATCTTTTGCGGTCGGTATGCGGATATTCGCGGCAGGCTCGCGGTCTAACGTCGTAAATCATACAGTAGTTATCGGGCATAAGAAATGGGCATGGTGTTTCGCGGAATACGTAATCATCATCTTTGTCAAGTTCAAGGTATTGATTAGTCACCTCTGAGGGAGACATCTTCAGATGTTTGGCTATCCTGTCTATATCTCGGTCTTTGACAACCGGGCTGATAGATTTGCAACAGTTTGCACACTCAAGGCAATCGGTATATTCAAAGACTTCATCGTGCAGGCCAGCCACCACAACATCCAGATCTTTGGGCTTCTTCTTTTTAAGCTTATCCAAAAACCGTCTGTTCTCTCTGCTTTTGTTGTCGGCGTTTTCCTTGAGTTTCAGGAGGTCAATCATACCATAACTTTAATGTTTGATTTCATCATCCCCACTCTTTAAAAAATTGCTCAAGATATCTCGCCATGAATTGATGTCTCTCCTCGGCCATCGCTCTGCCTGTTTTTGTCTTCATCATCTCTTTTAGCTTAAGAAGTTTCTCGTAGAAATGGTTGATTGTAGGTGTTGCACCATTTCGGTACTGCCGTTTGGATGATACCTCCTCAAATGGAATGTTGGGATTGTAAAATTCTCGTCCTTTATGGCCTCCATAACTGAATGTGCGGGCAATACCTATCGCACCGATGGCGTCTAATCGGTCAGCATCCTGAACTATTCGAAACTCTAACGAGTCAAAACTGCTTCCATCCAGCTCCTTTGAGAATGACATTGAAGATATGATGTGCATAATATGGTCAATGTCGTTCTGTTTAAAGAAGAGTGATTGTAGTTTACTCACAATCTCTTTTTCTGCATCAGCAGGAATAAAAAATTTATCATCCACAAGGTCGTGAACTAATGCGGCAGTCTCAATAATCTGCCTGTTGCCTCCCTCATCTTCAGCAATAGTCAAAGCACTGTTACGTACTCTCACTGCGTGCCACCAATCGTGACCTGCATCAACGGAGGAGAGTTTTTGTTGTACCCAGGGTTCAAGCATAACGATATCGACTATTGAGGGTCTGACATCAAATCAAGCCCTCAATGAAAACTCTATTTGAATACCTTTTCAGCTATCTTTTTAGGTATGGCATCTTTATGAACCATACACGCAATAGTATTTAGCCTCACGTAACTCTCCGACATATAGAGGTAACCACCATAGATATTACTATCTCCCCAGCTGTTTTTTGTTTTGTAAAAAATCGTACTGTCTGAGTCCTGAGCCATTCCGGTAATATGCATCAGATGGTCGTCAGTTGCCTGCCACGACAGAAATACCTCCTGTCTCATCTTCTGAGTTACCTCTTTCTCCATGCTTGGGTCATCATTGTCAGGTGCGGTAGCAACTCCCTTTCCATGACTAAAGTGTTTGTCACTCACATCTCCATCCCAGCAGATGGTGTATCCGTTTTTTAAAGCACTGTTCATAACCTCCATAAGTTCATCAACAGGAAGGTTGTAATAGCGGTCGAACGACCAGTTGTCGGGTAGCTCGAGGTTAAACTTACTGTACCATGGGTGGTGCGAATATGAGGTTAATTCTACATAGTCGTCAGGGTTTATCTCCATCTCATCTCTAAACTCCATTGGTGTCATAGTTTTGCCATCGAACATAACCTGTTGTGGCAAATCGCCCATATAGATATTAAGTATCGATTCAATGATTTCGTACCACTGATAGGATGGTGAAGCGTTCTTCTTTTTCAGCAGGTTGTCAAGAGCAGCTTTTTGAACAGATGTCAGCTCACTGTGGTCATAAGGTTTTGATTCGTCTCTTTTGCCGGGAAAGGCATTTTCAGTTACCAAACCATACTCTTTTACAATATTCATTACATCATGTGCTTGGCCACCTTCGCTGAAGTTACCTAAACCGTGACGCATTACATATTGTTTTGCTTTTTCAGGATAGGTGTATCTCACAAAATACATCTCTGATAGATTTAATTCAGGCCCACCCATACGTAGTATTTCTGATTCGATGTACGAGGTTGTGGCAAATGACCAGCATGTGCCTGTCCTGTCCTGACTCTTAACCGGTGATGACGGTAAATCAATAACAGACTTGAATTTTTGATCTGTAGTAGTCTCCTGAGCATTCAGCCCAACAAATAAAAATGTTGTTAGGAGTAGTGATAATATCGTTTTCATAGCTTTAATAAATTAAACATGCACACCTTCAATTGTGTGCGCTGCAAGATACTGTTTTTTTTCTGTTGCCGGCAAAATAGTATAGCCCATCAATAGCTACTTCTATAACTATCTCCCCGACTTTACTATTGCCTCTACTTCGTCAACATAGATTGGGATTCGTTCACCTATAATGCGGCAACCTGTTTCGGTAACCAAAATATCATCTTCGAGGCGTATTCCTCCAAAGTCTTTGTATGTCTCTACCTTGTCGTAGTTGATGAACTGCTCCAGTCTCTTTTCACTTCTCCACTGGTCTATAAGGGCAGGGATAAAGTAGATGCCCGGCTCATTTGTTATTACAAAGTTTGGTTGCAGACGACGTCCCAGACGCAGGTATGCAAGACCGAACTGAGAGCTTGGCCGTATCTCGTCGTCATACCCTACATGCACCTCGCCGTAGTCTTCCATGTCGTGCACATCAAGTCCAAGCATGTGCCCCAGTCCGTGAGGGAAAAACAGAGCATGAGCTCCGGCAGCTACAGCCTCGTCAACATCCCCTTTCATCAGCCCCAACTCTTTAAGGCCTGTAGCAATTGTTTTTGAAGCAACCATGTGAGCATCTCGGTAAGGTATATTGGGCTTTGTGGCTTCGCGGCTCAGGTCGTTGGCATCCACAACAATTTGATAAATATTTTTCTGTTTCTGAGTGAATTTTCCACCCACCGGTGAAGTACGGGTATTGTCTGTGGCGTAGTGCCGTGGCGACTCACTTCCGGCATCAATAAGTAGTAGGTCTCCCTCTTTCAAGGTGTTACCGTGGTAATGGTTGTGAAGAGTCTCACCGTGAACGCTACAAATTATAGGAAACGCTACCACTCCTCCTCCTGACATTGAGATGCCCTCCATTGCTCCGCTTATCTGTTGCTCGGTAACTCCCGGTTGAGCCATCTTCATAGCCGAAGTGTGCATGTCGTATCCCACTTTCATGTGACGTTCCAGCTCTTCAATCTCCCATGGCTCTTTAATCGAGCGTATGTCAACACATGCCTTAACCAGCTCAAGCGAGCTTTTACTCTTCACCTTGTTATGATGATATCCGGTAAGGTCACTTAGCAGCATTATATTTTCTCCTCTGTAGGGAGGGGTGAAGTGTATCTTTCGTCCGGAATTGGCAGCCTCTTCAATCATACTGCTCAGCTCCTTAAATGGTGCTGTTTTTGTAATTCCAACCTCAGAGGCTCTGTCGGCCAGTTTTGGCTGAGACCCCATCCAGATGATGTGATCCATTGTGAGGTCATCACCAAAAATAATCTCTTTGTCGTTGTCCACGTCAATTACACCTGCCAGTTCGGGGTAATCAATCCCAAAAAAATATAAGAAGGTACTGTCCTGACGGTAGTGGTAGGTATTGTCGGGGTAGTTCATCGCCGATTCATTGTTTCCCAAAATGAGGATTAACCCACTTTCAACACTCTCTTTCAGATGCTTGCGCCTGTTGATATATACATCTTTATTAAACATGATAGTAGTATTAAATTTGTGTTCAATATAATTGTTTTAATTTAATGACTTATGAAAAAAACAGAAATTATGCGAATCAAGGGTTAAGTTTGAATGGTAATATGACCCAGGACAAAAGCAGAGGATTGGAGTTGTTTACCTATATCTACTTAGACTTACCCGAGATTTTACTTGGTAGCGGACAGACGATTGAGTATATTTACGATGCCAACGGGCAAAAAGTGGCGAAGAAAGCACCTGATGGTACTATGACATACTATGCAGGTAGTTTTGTTTACGAAGGAAGTTCATTGAAATATATTTTGCATGGTGAAGGAAAGGTTGACATGGGTGGTGCAATCCCGAAATACCAGTATTACCTGAAAGACCATTTAGGTAATACACGTGTGATGGTTAATGCAAACGGGACAGCACAGCAGATAAGTGGGTATTACCCCTTTGGTATGCTATCCGAAAATTATCAGGCAGGTGGCGCCGACAACAAATACCTGTACAACGGCAAGGAGTTGCAAAACGATGAAGTTGCCGGGGTGAAGCTGGACTGGTACGATTATGGGGCTAGGTTCTATGATGCTGCTTTGGGGAGGTGGCATGTGCCAGATCCTCTCTGTGAATACCACTACAATCTTACTCCAAACCATTATGTGATGAATAATCCTTTGAGGTATATTGATCCATTTGGGTTGGATACTT
>Ga0256831_1000982_pt1 | contig 15104 bp, 14 predicted proteins | sample 132544metaG_FD_189087 | JGI IMG/M metagenome (GOLD analysis project Ga0256831, IMG submission 189087) | Hydrothermal vent microbial communities from Lau Basin, Pacific Ocean - 132-544 | ecosystem: Environmental > Aquatic > Marine > Hydrothermal vents | place: Pacific Ocean: Lau Basin | collected...
CAATTAAGGCGAATAAGGGAAGTCATTCTACGTGTATTATTATTAATATTATCAAATAACCTCTCAAAAATCATTTAGAACCCACGTGCATGCCCTTGTTGTGCTTTCTGTTTACTATGACACTTTTCATAAACAAACTCAGAATCAAGATCAACACCAGAACTCCATTCAACAGTATCAAAAGAGACTCGAACACTCTTAAATACACTTGGCTCTTTTAATCTTTTAAAAACTCCCATATCTAAATATGGCTTCATATTTAAGATTCCACATTCACCATTGTCAAATTCAATAATAAGTTCATAGTCTTTGCTGGCAGTCACTGTTGTTACTGATGGATACATGACACAAGATCCTCATTGTAAGGGCTGGATTGTAAAAGGTTCTTCACTATTCATTACTAAGTCCCAATCAGCCATTAATTCTTCTTGATGGAGTTCTCTGCATAATAGACATGAAAATGGGGTGGTGGATGTTCATTTGGTGCGTAATACATACGTATAATAATACCATAAAACATTGAAATTGTTGGCATAACTACTTTCTCTTATAAAAAGTTACAATATCTAAGGAAAGTTTCATCATAACATGATTGTAGTATAAGCAGTGGTGAGCATCAAAGATACTCACCATCAAGCATCAAGCTAACTCAATAGACACTAAACCATTTTCTACTTTGGCAACAAACACATTAGTACAACCTTCATCTGGGCCAAGTGCTTCGCCAGACTCAAGGCTAATGGTCCAATTATGCAATGGGCAGGTAACTTTTTTGCCATGGACAATGCCCTGAGAGAGTTGCCCCTGTTTGTGGGGGCAGGCATCTTTGATGGCAAAGACTTCATCATTGATGGTACGAAACACGGCAATATCATAGTCTTTGGTTTTGACAATACGAGAGCCTTGTTGCGGGATTTCTTCTAATTGTCCGACTTCTATCCAATTTGACATCGTTTAACTCCTTAATTGTTAATCACTTTAATTGAGGCAAATTCATGAGCAGCCACACCACCTGTGGCACGTTCTTGCCAAGGATCAACTTGCGATATTTTTTGTGCTTCAAGAAAACGCTGAGCATAATGCTTACGTTTAGCTTCATCTTTAACCACAAGCTCTTCAATACGACTAAAGCCTATGCGCTCAACCCAAGGGGCGGTGCGTTCAAGATAATGGGCATCTTCACGGTAAAACTGAATAAAGGCCGCACAATATTCCAACACCTCAGCTTCAGTATTTACATTGCACAAGAGATCGGTGGCTCTGACTTTAATACCCCCATTACCACCAATATGCAGCTCATAACCTGAATCCACACAGACCACACCAAAGTCTTTAATGGTCGCCTCAGCACAGTTTCTTGGGCAACCCGATACTGCCAACTTAAACTTATGAGGCATCCAAGATGCCCATGTCAGTTCTTCTAATTTAATACCTAGAGCCGTTGAGTCTTGTGTCCCAAAACGACACCATTGTTTGCCCACACAGGTTTTTACCGTCCGCATGGCCTTACCATAGGCATGACCAGAGACCATGCCAGCATCATTTAGGTCTTGCCAAATTTTTGGCAATACTTCTTTATCTACACCATAAAGACCAATACGCTGACCACCTGTTAAATGGACATCTTTAATCTCATATTTCTCTGCTACTGCCGCAATGGCTCGTAATTCATTTGGTGTGGTCATGCCCCCCCACATTCTAGGGATCACTGAATAACGGCCATCTTTTTGAATATTGGCGTGAGCACGTTCATTAATAAAACGTGATTGAGGATCATCCTGTGCCTCGTTATGCCAAGCACTTTGTACATAATAATTCAGTGCCATGCGACAAGCAGGGCAACCATCTTCGGTTTTCCAATGTAAACTACGACGTACGGCATTAATAGAGGTTAATTTACGCTCTCGAATAGCAACACGCACCTCTTCATGAGGCATATCGGTACACTTACATAGGGGTTTAGCTTCAGGGGTTTCATAGTCACTGCCCAAAGTGGACTCTAGGATTTGTTCAACCAAGCCTGTACAAGAACCACAAGAAGCCGATGCCTTGGTATGTGCTCGAACTTCATCTAAGGTAAACAATCCTTCGGTGGTGATGGCTTTAACAATATCGCCTTTGCAAACGCCATTACAACCACACACTTCGGTATCATCAGACATATCAGCAATGTGATCACCACCGTGTCCTGAGTCTCCTAAGTGGGACTCACCAAAGAGCAATTTATCTCGTAAATCACAAATATCCTGCCCTGAACGCATCAGTTGGAAATACCATGCACCTTCTTTGGTATCACCATATAAAACCGCACCGACCAGCTTGTTATTTTTGATTACTAATTTTTTATACAGACCACTACTGGCATCTTGCATGACCATTTCTTCACTGTCATCATCACCAATAAAATCACCTGCAGAGAATAAATCAATACCCGTCACTTTTAGTTTGGTTGAAGTCACCGAGCCTTCATATAAGCCAATACCCATTTGTGCCAAATGATTGGCACAGACTTTTGCCATTTCAAATAACGGCGCAACCAGACCATAAGTATTGCCACGATGTTGTACACATTCACCCACAGAATAGATACGAGGGTCATAGGTTTGTAAGGTATCATTAACCACAATACCCCGTTCGCAATGTAAGCCCGCTTTTTGTGCCAGTTCAATATTAGGGCGAATGCCTACCGCCATCACCACTAAATCAGTCGCAATGGATGAACCATCAGCAAACTTAACGCCAGTTACCCGACCATTGCCAGTGATTTCAGCAGTTTGCGCACCCATGCGAAAATCCATGCCTTTTTCTTCTAGGGATTTTTTGAGCATCTTGCCAGACACAGCATCCATCTGACGTTCCATTAGGGTATCAACCAGATGCACTACTGTGACTTTCATTCCATGTTGCATCATGCCATTGGCTGCTTCTAAACCCAATAAACCACCGCCAATAATGGTCGCATGTTGATACTGTTTGGTCGCATCTAACATGGTATCGACATCTCTGATATCTCGAAAGGCAATCACCCCTTCTTTATCGTGTCCTGGTACTGGAATAATAAAAGGTGTTGACCCTGTCGCAATCAGAAGGCGGTCATATTCTTCAACAATGCCCTCTTCTGAGGTAACGGTGCGTTCAATACGATTGATTTCACTGACCCGTTGCCCCACATGTAATTTGATATTATTATCTTCATACCATGAAAGCGTATTGAGCATGATATCGTCAATGGTTTTATCACCGGCTAATACAGGTGAGAGTAAAATTCGATTGTAATTGCCATAAGGCTCATCACCAAAAACGGTAATATCATACATATCTGGGGCTATTTTCAGTAATTCTTCGACAGCACGTATACCTGCCATACCATTACCGATGACGACCAGTTTTTCTTTCATGTTATGCTCCACTTTTCTCTATCAGAGGAATTTAATAATGTATTCTTGGGTTATACTTTGACTATACTTTAGCTATAAGCGAAAACTGTGCCACAAACCATTTCTTTTGATTTAATCAATATTTTTCAACGACTTAATAACATAGTTCTATAGTTGGATATTAAATTATTTCTTATGCACCAAATGGATGCATTATTTTGGTGCATAAAAATAGTCTTCTGCTATACAAATAATCATTTTATTTTTCTTCTTATGTCACTATTCAAGCAGTTTAAAAAGTATGTCCGAGTATTTGGTCTAACAGACTGTATTATCGGGGTTTATGAAAATAGGGATATTTTCATAAAGTGTCACATGGATGTGCTTGAACGTCCCCGAGAATATAGGCTGTTAGACCAGATACGGCAAATATACTGAGTAGTTACCTTATTATAAAGAACAGTTATCACTAAAACTCAATTTCAGCTATCTTGACTTTTATAGGCAAAAAACAATACTATGCAATGCTATTAAGAACAACCTATTGCACACCATAAAGACATTGGAATACTACATGAAACTAGCACTGAATAAAGCCAACCATCTCACTCAGCTTCATATCCTTGGAGGGCTTGGCCTATTGCTCTGTTCTCAGTGGCTGTATGCGGATGCCACCATTGTCTATGAACAATCCGTAGGCAAACACAAGGCCATCAATACCATGCAAATTAAAGAGGGTAACATTCGCATTACGCCACCAAGTAAAACAGAATACAGCTTATTCAATAGCCAGAGTGATGAATTAACGCACATTGATGTAAGCAAAAAACAGTATCTAGTTATGAATAAGCAGACCATTGAAAATCAAGTCACTCAGGCTAAGCAACAAATGGAGATGATGCGCCAACGCATGATGGAAAAGATGAAAGACATGCCTCCCGAGCGCAAGCAGCAAGTTGAGCAGATGATGAATAATCACCTTTCCCGAGTCGATAAAAGCAAACCAGCACCCAAGCTTATTAAAAAGAAAACGGGTCGTACCGAAATCATCTCAGGCATTCAATGTGATGTCTATGAAGCATCACTTAATGGTGTAAAGCATAGTGAACTATGTACCACAAAGCCCGATCAAATGGGCTTAAGCCAACAGGATATTGATGCCTTGCTCAGTATGCAAAAATTTATGAAACACATGCAAAAAGTTGCCCAAAGCATCACGGGTAGCAGTGTGCAAAGTGACAATGATGATGGTGTGCCATTGCATACTATATTATTTAATGCTGATGGCTCAGTAAAAATGGAAACTCGACTGAGCAGTTTATCCACCGAGGCAATTAATAGCCAAACCGTGATGATCCCCGAAGGTTTTAGCCCAATGAAAATGCCTCAGCCCAGTATGCGATAAATCTATCATATAAAGATGGGGCACTATGCGACAAACTATGCAATAGCAATAGCAAGTGCCCCACTAATTTATGTTGAGCTAACGCTTAGAGAAATATTCCGACAGGCTCTGCAAAATAGCGTTTAATGAAGCCATAACAATGTCTTTATGCTCTGCTACTCCAGTATAATCATGACCCTCTATCGTTAAGCGCACAAAGGCAATGGCCTGTGCTGAGCTATTAGGTTGTAAGGTTTGTTCATTAAACTCAACAATATTAATCGCCAAAGCAAAGTGATCGGCCAAAGCACTGACAAAGCAAGCCAAGATACCCACACCCGATGCCTGCAAGACAATACTCTTATCTAAATGACGTATCACAAATTCAGTCCTATCCTGCTCTGGTTTTACTTGTTCTGCTTTATAATGAGTCACTTCAAATAGGCCATTGCTATGTAAATAATTATCTTTAAATAAGCTGATAATCTCTTGTGTGCTGATCTCAGCACCGATACGCTCTGTTTGTGCCTGTACCTTTTTACTCAATTCAATTTGCAACCATCGAGGCAGTTGCATCCCAAGTGCTTGCTCAATAATATAGGCCACGCCCCCTTTACCTGACTGGCTATTAATACGGATCACCTCTTCATAGGAACGTCCTAAATCAGCAGGATCGATAGGTAAATAAGCCACATCCCAGATCTCTCCTGGAGAATAATTTTTCATGCATTTATTGATGGCATCTTGATGACTGCCAGAAAATGCCGTAAACACTAAATCACCGATATAAGGATGACGAGGATGAATGGCTATTTGTATTAAGTCACTCACTTGACGGGCAATTGTCTGTATATTCTGCAATGTTAACTGTGGATCAATGCCCTGTGAATACAAATTCATGGCCATGGTAATAATGTCCATATTACCCGTACGCTCACCATTGCCTAATAAGGTTCCTTCAACACGCTGTGCGCCTGCTAATAAAGCCATTTCTGCCGCAGCAATGGCACAACCTCGATCATTATGCGTATGCACACTGATAATAATGTGTTCTCGATGGGCAATATGTCGGCCAAACCATTCAATTTGATCCGCATAAACATTCGGCATGGAACGCTCAACCGTAGAAGGTAGATTTACAATAACCGGATTGCTGGCGCTGGGTTGCCAGATAGCATTAACCGCATTACAAATCTCAAGCGCAAAATCCAACTCTGTGGCAGTGAAACTTTCTGGTGAATATTGAAATCGCCACTGTGTTTCGCCCTGTTGCTGAGCACATTGCTTAATGGTTTTTGCTCCCTCTACAGCAATCTTAATAATGCCCTGTTTATCTAGGGAAAAGACCTGTTCTCTTTGCACTTTCGAGGTGGAGTTATACAAATGAACCAAAGCCTTTTTAGCTCCTTTTAAGGCCTCAAATGAACGCTGAATAAATGCCTCACGCGCTGGGGTTAAAATAGCAATGGTAACCGTATCAGGAATGTGATCGCCCTCAATTAATTCCCGAACAAAGTCATAATCGGATTGGGAAGCAGAAGGAAAACCCACTTCAATTTCACGAAAGCCCACAGCAACCAATTGTTTGAATAACACCATTTTTTGTGCCACATTTAATGGCTCAACCAAAGCCTGATTACCATCACGCAGATCCACACTGCACCAGATAGGTGCTTGAGTAAGGCTTTTATTCGGCCACTGGCGGTGCTCAATGGCGACTGGTTGAGCCGCTTGATATTTGTTGTGATTAAAGTGTGTAGAGCAATGTGTTTGCGCGCTATTCATTTTCTTAATGTCCTTGCTAATGCATCAACTGATTTATTTAGCCTAAGTTCTGGATAACTGAACAAGTAACGTATTAATTAACCTGTATTTGTTACAGAAGTCGCCGTGAATACATCCTTGTAGGCTTCACTTTGGCATCCATGCCAAAGAGACTTCTTCCACAAATACAGGTTAATCAACACTCTAAAGTTATTTTCAAGATCATCTTAGCCAGAGTTCAAGTTATTTAGCTCCAGTGCAATTACTGATGCCTGACTATAGTCTATCAAAAGAAGGTCGCAATTAAATTGCTATTTTGTATAAAAATCGAGATATTAAGCTATAATAAATCAATAAAAATACAATTATTAGCATAATATATTAATTAATTAAAAATGTAAGCAACAATAAAATGGAGGGAAAAATGCAACTCAGTAAAATGGATCTTCACATACTCAATGAATTACAGCACAATTCTCAAATCAGCAATATTGAACTGGCAGAAAAAATTGGTTTATCCCCTTCCCCTTGTCTCAGACGAGTCAAGCAATTAGAAGCAGCTGGTTTTATTGATGGCTATGTCGCTCGTTTAAATGAACAAAAAATACAGCTTAAATTAGTTGCCCTAATACAGATCAGTATGGATAAGCACACCCCAGAGCGCTTTGAAAATTTTGAGCAAAGTGTTAGACAATATACGGAAGTATTAGAGTGTTACTTAATAACTGGGCAAAATGCTGATTACTTATTAAAAGTCATCGTCCCCGATATGGAGTATTATCAAGATTTTTTATTAGGGCATCTCACAAGGATCGAAGGCGTAAGCGGTGTGCAGTCCAGCTTTATTATGCGCAAAGTCATTGACCGAACTTCATTACCACTAAACCATTTATAAAACATAATTGTCGACAATATTTGACTTAGGCAAATTTAAACAATAACATAAAGTAAATTTAGGTTTAATTTACATAATCTGTCGACAATAAAATATTTTATGACCTCTGCCAAACAAACTCAAAACCTTGCGGATAAAACCTTTGCCACGCTCTGCTCAGCCATCATCACAGGTGAGATCAAAGCAGGTAGCAAAATAAGTGAACCCGAATTATCAGCCCAATTGCACGTCAGTAGAGCTTCCTTGCGTGAGGCTATTGGACGTTTAGAAGCCTGTAAACTCGTTACTCGAAAAGCCAATATTGGCGCCCGAGTTGTCTCTCTAAGTCAACAATCATTATTGGAAATCTATCAAATACGAGAAGCCCTTGAAGGTATGGCTGCTCGGCAAGCAGCTGAAAATGCCAGCCACGAAGAAATAACACAATTACATCAACTGCTTGAGCATCATAATAAAGAGACCAAAAAAATCAACGGTGCTCGTTATTTTCAACACACTGGCGATTTAGATTTTCATTATCATGTCGTGCAATGCAGTCACAACCAGCACCTCATTAACTTACTTGGCAAGGATCTCTATCATCTGATGCGTATGTATCGCTATCAATTTGGCAGTGTCAGCCAACGTGTTGCCCCCGCATTAGAGGAGCATAGTTATGTCATCCATGCCATTCAAGCAGGCGATGGTGAGTTGGCTGAATTATTAATGCGCAATCACATTCGACGTTCACGGGATAATATTATAACGCTTATTTCTGAGCCATTATCGTAAAATTCTAATGACCACAGGACTCTATATGACGTATTTAACACCCGGTGCTCGATTAAAGCAGGCCTTAGCACAAGAACATCCGCTACAGATCATGGGCACAATTAACGCTTATACAGCCATTATGGCCGCCCATACTGGCTATAAAGCTATTTATCTATCTGGGGCAGGTGTTGCCAATGCCTCTTATGGCCTACCTGATTTGGGGATGACTTCATTAGATAACGTCTTAATTGATATTCAGCGCATCTGTGGGGCAACCGACTTACCCCTACTGGTGGATGCCGATACCGGTTGGGGAAATTCCTTTAATATTGCCCGCACCGTTAAAGAAATCAGTCGTGCCGGTGCTGCCGGAATACACATAGAAGATCAAGTACAAGCCAAACGTTGTGGTCATAGACCGGGTAAGGCCATTGTGTCACAACAAGAAATGGTGGATCGCATTACTGCTGCTGTGGATGCTCGCAATAGTGGTATCGATAAAGAGTTTGTGATCATGGCTCGCACTGACGCATTAGCAGTAGAGGGTATGACTTCGGCCATTGAACGTGCTCAAGCCTGTATTGAAGCAGGTGCCGATATGATATTTCCTGAAGCCATCACCACATTAGCACAGTATCAGCAATTCTCTCAGGCAATACAGGCGCCTATATTGGCCAATATTACTGAGTTTGGTGCCACCCCATTATTTTCCACACAAGAATTAAGTACTGCTGGTGTTGCTATGGTGCTTTATCCTCTATCGGCTTTTCGAGCAATGAATGCCGCTGCCTTAATGGTCTATCAAACCACACGAGAGCAAGGCAGCCAAAAAGAGGTGCTTAAAGACATGCAAAGCAGAGAAGAACTCTATCAATTTTTAGGCTATCACGACTACGAAGAAAAACTGGATCATTTATTTCATCAAGGGAAAAGCCTTTAGTGTCTCTCTATTAACCAAGAAAAAACCGGATAATACTATGAATAAAGCGAAAAAAAAATCCGTTGCCTTATCTGGCGTGGTGGCAGGTAATACCGCCGTATGTACCGTCGGCCACTCAGGTAATGACCTACACTATCGAGGCTATAATATTCTTGATTTTGCTGATAAGGCTGAGTTTGAAGAAGTGGCTTATTTACTGATCCACGGCAGTTGGCCCACGCAAAGCCAACTAAACGATTATAAGCACCAACTCCAATCAATGAGGGATTTGCCTAAGGCATTAAAAATCATGCTGGAAACACTACCTGCACAAGCTCATCCAATGGATGTCATGCGCACAGCCTGTTCCTTTTTAGGTACACTCGAAGCAGAAGAAGGTGTGCATAATAGCCAACATAGTCGTCATATTGGTGACCGATTAATGGCTTGTTTTGGCTCCATACTGGCCTATTGGTGGCACTTTTCACAAACAGGTAAACGCATTGAGCTTAATACCAAAGACGATTCCATTGGTGGACATTATTTACATTTATTGCATGGCAAGCCACCAACAGAGCAACAGGTAAGAGCAATGCATACGTCATTAATCCTCTACGCTGAACATGAATATAATGCCTCTACGTTTACTGCTCGGGTTATTGCCGGTACACATTCTGATATTTATTCTGCCCTAACGGGTGCTATTGGTGCCTTACGTGGTCCTAAGCATGGGGGGGCTAATGAAGCTGCCAGTGAAATACAAGGACGCTATCACGATGCGGATCAAGCCGAGGCTGATATTCGTACCCGAGTAGCCAATAAGGAAATTATTATCGGTTTTGGTCACCCCGTGTATACCACAGGTGATCCACGCAATGAAATCATTAAAAAAGTGGCCTATGATCTCTCCCAAAGCGCAGGTGATACCAGAATGTATGACGTGGCTGATCGTTTGGAGCAGGTCATGTGGGAGCTGAAAAAAATGTTTCCCAATTTAGACTGGTTTTCAGCCGTTTCTTATCACATGCTAGGCGTGCCTGTTTCACACTTTACCCCCCTATTTGTTATTTCACGCACAACGGGCTGGGTCGCTCATATTCTTGAGCAACGAGAAGACAATAAAATCATCCGTCCCAGTGCCAATTACATTGGCCCAGACAAGCAACAATGGTTGCCGATTCATAAACGCAATGAATCATTGTAACTCAATAGAGAGAACCTATGACCACTAATAACGTTGAAGATAACATTCGCCCTGATGCTGACCAAGAACTCAGTGATATTGCAGACTATGTCTGCCATTATCAAGTCACTTCAGTAGAGGCTTTAGATACCGCACGCAATTGTCTTATGGACAGTCTTTCCTGCTTACTTATGGCCTTGCAATATCCTGAGGCTGCCAAGCACCTTGGCCCGATTGTCCCTGAAACTCAGGTTCCTAATGGTGCTCGAGTACCGGGAACTTCCTTTGTACTTGACCCCATTAAAGCCGCTTGGGATATTGGCGCCTTAGTACGCTGGTTAGACTTTAATGACACTTGGCTTGCAGCTGAATGGGGACATCCTTCTGATAATTTAGGTGCTATTTTAGCATTGGGTGATTATCTCAGCCGAAAAGCCATTGCTGAGGGTAAAGCCCCCTTAAGCATGGGTGACTTATTGCATTATATGGTTAAGGCTCATGAAATTCAGGGGGTACTCGCATTAGAAAACAGTTTTAATCGGGTCGGGCTGGATCATGTTGTCTTAGTTAAGGTCGCATCCACTGCCATTGCTGGGCAGATGTTAGGCTTGGATAAGGGACAAATTATTGATGCCTTATCCCAAGCATGGGTGGATGGACAATCACTGCGCACCTATCGCCATAGTCCCAATACTGGCTCACGAAAATCTTGGGCAGCCGGAGATGCGTCTAGTCGTGCGGTACGTCTGACTATGATGGTAGCAAAAGGAGAAATGGGGCTGCCCAGTGTCTTAAGTGCACCACAATGGGGCTTTTATGATGTCCTATTTAACGGCAAGGCATTTACCTTTGAGCGTCCTTATGGCAGCTATGTTATGGAACAAATTTTATTTAAAATTTCCTTCCCTGCTGAGTTTCATGCGCAAACCGCAGTCGAATGTGCCTTACTATTACACCCACAAATTCATGCTAAGGTGGATGATATTGCGCGCATTGAACTGACTACGCAAGAGTCCGCCATCCGCATTATTTCCAAAGAAGGCCCTTTGTATAATCCTGCTGATCGCGATCATTGTCTACAATACATGGTCGCCATTGGTTTACTCTATGGCGAGTTACGTGCTGAACATTATGAACAAAGTACCGCCAGTAATCCTCAAATCGATCACCTGCGTGCTTTAATGACCGTCAGTGAAGATCCACGTTATACCAAAGACTATAATGATCCAGACAAACGCTCCATTGCCAATGCCATACGCATTGTCTTTAAAGATGGTAGCAGCACCGAAAAAGTGGCTGTAGAGTACCCCATCGGCCATCGCCGTAGACGTGACGAAGGTATCCCTGTCTTAGAGAAAAAATACCATCAAGCATTATTAGGACGTTTTCCTAAGCGCAAAGCACAGGAGATTTACGAACTCAGTCTCAATAGCGAAGCATTTTCGGCCACGCCGGTTAATGAGTTTATGGATTTATTTGTTATTTGATTTTTAATATGGCTAAATCCAAACGTTGACGCTCATCAAACATGCGTTTGGAGATCATCCACACAGCGGTCATAATGCCAAAGCCTGTACCAGAAGCAATAAGAAAGAAAATTAATATTTGATATTTTACTGCTTCTACCGGTGGGGTTCCTGATAGGATCTGTCCGGTCATCATACCGGGTAAACTGACCAAACCCGCAATGGCCATTGAATTAACAATGGGGATCATACCGGTGCGTACACTTTCAATACGGATGTCTTTAATGGCATCTTGATAGCGATGCCCAAGCATGAGACGTTGCTCTATAATTTGTTTTTGCTGATACACACTTTGGTTTAACTTATCCATACCCAGTGAAATACCATTCATGGTATTTCCTAAGAGCATACCTAATAATGGGATGGAGTATTGAGGAGAATACCAAGGCGTAGGAGCAACAATTACCGTTAATGTCAGCAAGGCCATAGCAAAAGAAGATAAAAATAAGGCACTGGTGCCAATTTTAAAGCCCACCCAACGCTTTAGTGGGTATTTTTGCCGAGCATTAATTTCATAACCTGCCACCAATAACATAATAGTGGCAATAGTCGCTAATAAATAAAGATTATTGGTATTAAATATTAATTTAAGAATATAGCCAATTAAGAGTAATTGAACAACATTACGACAGGCAGCAATAACAAGTTGTTTGGCTATATTAAGTTGTAATAAAATACTGCTAATGGCCAGTAAAACAATCATACCAGAGGCAATAACAAGATCCCATGGAGTCAGATGGATCATTCAATCACTCCTTTATTAAGCGTTTTAATCTCATAGTGCCCATTTTGCAATAATAATAATTGCTGACACATGGTTTCTAATTGTTCCTGATCATGGCTGATCATAATAATAGGGCTTTGCTGTTGCTTCTGATAATCAAGAATGACGTGTTCTACCTTTTCCCGATTACTATGGTCTAAATTAGCCGTTGGTTCATCAAGCAAGAGCACTTCTGGTTGATTCATTAGTAAGCGAATACAAGCAAGGCGCTGTTTTTCACCGCTGGATAAGTGACTGATCTGCCAAGCCATTACTTTTTTGTCAAAACCCAATTGGCCAAATAATAGGTCATTATAATTGTGAAAATGATCACCGACTTGATCACCCCACCATTGACTCTCTGCGGGTAATAAGCCCACTTTTTTACGCCATTGAGGTGCCAAAATGCGTTGAGACTCGATACCATCTAAAAATAGTTCTCCCTGATGGGGCAACATATCCGCCAGTGCCTTTAATAAAATAGACTTGCCAATACCAGAAGCACCACTAATTCCTAAGCCACTTTGAGCCGGTACAGAAAAGCTAAAGGAACACGGCATAGTAGCTAGGGTGGAGGAAATATTGAGATCATTGACTCTAAAATCAGGCATATTCTATTGGCTCATTTAACTCGCTCATTTAACAACAAGAATTTACGAAAAGTAAAAAACAAGGACTGATTTTAAATCATCATTCAGCACTATGCTATGATTGGGCATTATAATTAGCATTCAAAAAATAACGATTACGACATGAAGCAATATCCCGTCTGGCTTGACCCAAATCATAATGATGCATTTCCTCATCCTGAGCAGGCTCTCACTGAGCCTGATGGCTTATTAGCCGTAGGAGGTGATCTCAGTGCCCAACGTATTATCAATGCTTATAAGCATGGTATATTTCCATGGTATAACCCAGGTGAGCCTATTTTATGGTGGAGTCCTAATCCCCGCGCAGTATTATTTCCTGAACAATTACACTTATCCAAAAGCCTAAAAAAAATCATCCGACAAGGTGTTTTTACAACCACTATTAATCAAGCTTTTTCTCAGGTTATCAGCAATTGTGCTCAAACACCCAGAAATGGGCAAAATGGCACATGGATTACAGATGAAATGCAGCAAGCTTATATTAAGTTACACAACCAAGGCATTGCCCATAGTGCAGAGTGTTGGCAAGATGGTAAGCTAGTAGGCGGTTTATATGGCTTATCCTTAGGCAAGGTGTTTTTTGGTGAATCCATGTTTGCCCATAAAAGCAATGCCTCTAAAGTTGCTTTTGTGCATCTAGTAGACGAATTGGTAAAAAAGCATTATGCTGTTATTGACTGTCAGGTAACAACCGAGCATTTGCTCAGTCTCGGGGCACAAGAAATACCCAGAAAAGAGTTTCTTAAATTACTCAAACAATATACATAGTCTTTTGATCACAACTTTAAAGAAGTACCGTTAAGAAACCAGTAATTTGCATGCCAAAAAAATCATTACAAGAACCCATTAATTTATATCTTTCTGCCGAGCATGAGTGCAGTTATTTACCGACTCGTCAGGCTAATAGTCTATTTATTGATCCCAATAAAGAAATGAGTTCTGAGTTATATTCAGAGCTTATTCAGCGTGGTTTTCGCCGTAGTGGTGGCCATGTCTACACACCCTATTGCAAAAAGTGTCATGATTGCATTCCCGTACGTCTCAATGTACAAAACTTTATTTTAAGCCGTTCACAAAAACGTTGCCGAAATAAAAACCAGCACATTATCGTTACAGAAGTATCAGATAGCTATAATGAAACTCATTATCAAATCTATGCTGACTATGTGCGTTCAAGGCATGCGGGTGGTGGTATGGATGAGCCCGATCAAGAAAAATATCTGGATTTTCTAACCTCAACATGGAGCACGACTGTGTTCTTTGAGTTTACAGAAAACAAGCAAATCATCGGCGTTGCCGTTACTGATATTGTCAGCAGTGGCCTTTCTGCTGTATACACTTTTTTTGAGCCTTCACCTCGCTATCAAAAACGCAGCCTAGGTGTCTATTCTATTTTGTGGCAAGCACAAGAAGCCAAACAACGTGGCTTAGAGTGGTTATATCTAGGCTATTGGATAAAAGATTGCCAGAAAATGAATTATAAAGATAAATACCAACCTCTGGAGTATTTTTATAATAATGAATGGCATAATAGCCCACCTCAGGTCTCACCCTCTCCAATTCAAAATTTTTGATATAAATCAAACTATCATTCATTAAATACACATTAACGATTTTCTATTCAATGCCGTTATAGCACTTAGGTAGTATTCTGCTATCTTTAAACCATAGAGGTGTCTCTTTTATGAAAAGCACTTTATAACAGCAAAAAGACTATTATTATCCTAAATAAATCAGTTGAATCGTAGCGAGAATGATCAGAGTGCTGGAGATACAAGGATTTTCAGGTTATTTTGACTTTATTCGTAGTCACCCTACGGGTGAAGTCAAAATGTTCTGCAAAGCCTTGTAGGTTCAGTGCTATGGACATTCGCAGTAGGTTCAACTGAT
>Ga0256831_1000983_pt1 | contig 15101 bp, 12 predicted proteins | sample 132544metaG_FD_189087 | JGI IMG/M metagenome (GOLD analysis project Ga0256831, IMG submission 189087) | Hydrothermal vent microbial communities from Lau Basin, Pacific Ocean - 132-544 | ecosystem: Environmental > Aquatic > Marine > Hydrothermal vents | place: Pacific Ocean: Lau Basin | collected...
GTCTGTATATCTGACTGTTGAGAAAGAAAAGCAAAATAAAAAATGAATATTGCTCATTTTTTTTATAATGAATTGATTTTTTCGTAATTAATAATTAATTTTGCGGCTCGATAAAAAATGAAATTTTTACAAAATAACTGATATGATTATTATTCCGGTAAAAGAAGGCGAAAATATTGAGAGAGCCTTAAAAAGATTTAAAAGAAAATTCGAGAAGACAGGAGCAATGAGGGAGTTGCGCGGTCGTCAGGCATTTATGAAACCGTCTGTTAAAAGAAGAGAAGAAATTAAACATGCTGTTTATGTTCAAAAATTGCAGCTAGAGGAAGAATAAATTTTCTTAAAACGTCTTTGTTTTACACTATTTTTCGTATATTCGTTAAGGAGTAGTATAAAACAAAGACGTTTTCAGTTAATGCAATATATATCATCTTTTTATAAATATCTCGAATACGAACGGCGATACTCGCACTATACTATAGTTACGTATAAATGCGACTTAGATCAGTTCTGTTCTTTCCTCAAATCTGAAAATATTATCCGGTGGGATAATGTATCTTCTAAGACCATCAGGAAATGGATGGTGTTACAACTGAATGAAGGTAAAGTACCTGTTACTATACATCGAAAGATTTCTGCGTTAAAATCTTTTTTTCGTTATCTTTTGCGTGAGCAAATTCTTGAATCAAATCCGGTAGAAGGAGTTGTGGTTCCGAAAAAACCTAAGCGTCTTCCTGTTTTTGTTAAGGAGAAAGAGATGGACGAACTTCTCGACGTTGTTCCTTTTGGTAACGACTTTAACGGTATTAGGGATAAATTTATAATTTCACTTCTCTACGCTACAGGTATGCGGCTGTCCGAAATGGTCAACCTTAGCCTGTACGATATTGATACTGGGCAGAGACTAATTAAGGTTCTGGGAAAGCGTAATAAAGAGCGTTTAATTCCATATTACACGGAGCTGAAAAGAGATATTGCTCAATACCTGTCTGCCCGAGAGGAGACATTCCCAAATGCTGAATCAGATATATTGATTCTTACATCAAAAGGAAAACCGGTATATCCAAAGCTGATTTACAGAGTAGTGAATCGCTATTTGGCTTTGGTGTCAACAATTAAGAAAAAGAGCCCACATGTTATTAGGCATACTTTTGCAACGGCATTATTAAACCATGGGGCTGACTTGAATGCGATAAAAGAACTATTGGGGCATGCCAATTTATCTGCTACGGAGATTTATACCCATAATAGTTTTGAGAAATTAAATAGTATTTACAAACAAGCTCATCCCAGAGCTTAAAATAGATGGAGGACTGATTATGAATATTACTGTTCAATCTGTGCGCTTTACTGCATCAGAACATTTGACTCAGTTTACTGAGCAAAAAGTTTCTAAACTGGAACACTTTTTCGATGGAATTGTTAAAGCTGAGGTGATTCTTAAGTTGGACAAATCTGAATCTTCAGACAACAAAATTGCAGAGATTAGATTGAAACTGCCGGGAGGTGAACTATTCTCAAAAAAGCAAACAAGGACTTTTGAAGAGGCTGTTGATTTGGCCTATGATGCCCTTAGAAAACAGTTGCTGAAATGGAAAGAGAAAGTGAGAACAAAATAAATCTAAAAAAAAATAGCAATCTTTGTTATATTGGAAATAAAATTATAAATTTGCAAACCGTTTTTGAGAAATTCTCTTAAAGTGGACACTATTTAATAGGCTGATTGACAAATAATCAGCCTATTAAATTGAGGTGAAAGTGAGATAAGTTCTAAAGAGAATTTATTTTTTGTGTGTAATAGCATATTGAATAATTTGGGGAGATACCAAAGTGGCCAACTGGGGCGGACTGTAACTCCGCTGGCTTTCGCCTTCGTAGGTTCGAATCCTGCTCTCCCCACAATTCAACTTAAACAACGGTTTATTTGTTGAATAAAAATTTAAGCAATAAATGCATTGTTAATGCGGTTATTTGAGTAATTTGTTACCCCGGTTTTTATTTTTGAATGTTGAGATGTTAAAATTAATATTTTAAAATAAAAATGATTAACTTTGTAATCTTTCATTTTTTTTGAGGGTTTATACCCACAATTGAAAAAAGCAGCATGGTAATGATGATTGCCAGTTGAATGAAAGGGCTTGAATGCGAGAGTAGCTCAGTTGATAGAGCATCAGCCTTCCAAGCTGAGGGTCGCGGGTTTGACCCCCGTCTCTCGCTCAATTTTCTTGCCGATGTAGCTCAGGGGTAGAGCGTTTCCTTGGTAAGGAAGAGGTCATGGGTTCAAATCCCATCATTGGCTCATTTTTTTTTGTATTTTTTACGATCTATTTATAACTAAATTTGTCTAATATTTCGAGTTATGGCTAAAGAAACATTTCAAAGGACGAAGCCTCACGTTAATATTGGTACCATTGGTCACGTTGACCATGGTAAAACCACCCTTACTGCTGCCATCACTATGGTTTTGGCTAAAAAAGGTTTGTCTGAAATAAAGGAATTTGATTCTATCGACAATGCCCCAGAGGAAAAGGAAAGGGGAATTACTATTAACACTGCTCACGTTGAGTACGAGACTGAAAATCGTCACTACGCTCACGTTGACTGTCCGGGTCACGCTGACTACGTGAAGAATATGGTAACAGGTGCTGCCCAGATGGACGGTGCTATATTGGTTTGTGCTGCTACTGATGGCCCTATGCCTCAGACCAGAGAGCATATTCTTTTAGCTCGTCAGGTAAACGTACCCAAAATCGTTGTTTTTATGAACAAGGTTGACATGGTTGATGATGAGGAGCTTTTAGAGCTTGTTGACATGGAACTTCGTGACCTGTTAAGCTTCTACGATTTCGACGGTGACAATACTCCTATTATTCAGGGTTCTGCTCTTGGAGCATTGAACGGTGAAGAGAAGTGGGAAGAAAAAGTAATGGAGCTTATGGCGGCTGTTGATGAGTGGATTCCACTTCCTCCTCGTGACGTTGAAAAACCATTCCTAATGCCTGTTGAGGATGTATTCTCAATCACAGGTCGTGGTACTGTTGCTACAGGACGTATCGAAACCGGTGTTGTTAACTCTGGTGACGAGATTCAAATCATCGGCCTTGGTGCTGAAGGTAAGAAGACTGTATGTACAGGTGTTGAGATGTTCCGTAAGATTCTTGATCGCGGTGAAGCAGGTGATAACGTTGGTCTGTTACTTCGTGGTATCGATAAGAAAGAGATTAAGCGTGGTATGGTATTGGCCGCTCAAGGTTCAATCACACCTCACACTAAAGTAAAAGCTGAGATTTATGTATTGAAGAAAGAAGAGGGTGGACGCCACACTCCTTTCCACAATAAATATCGTCCTCAGTTCTATATTCGTACATTAGATGTAACCGGGGAGATAACTCTTCCAGAGGGAACTGAAATGGTTATGCCTGGTGATAACGTTACAATTACTGTAGAGTTAATTTATCCTGTTGCTGTAAACCTTGGTCTTCGTTTCGCTATTCGTGAAGGAGGAAGAACGGTTGGTGCCGGTCAGGTAACTGAGATTCTTTAGTAGTTAGAACACAATATTCTAAATATACTAAGACCGGAAGTTAACTTCCGGTCTTATTTAAGAATACGGGTGTAGCTCAGTTGGTAGAGCACTGGTCTCCAAAACCAGGTGTCGGGCGTTCGAGTCGCTCCTCCCGTGCTTTGTTGAGCCGGTTTTATAATGAAATTGGTAAATTAATGAAAGAGAAAAGATGAAGATAAAAACTTATCTGAAAGATGTACATAATGAGTTAGTCAATAAAACTTCTTGGCCTACCTGGTCGGAGTTAACTAATAGTGCAATTGTTGTTATGATTGCTTCTGTTATTATTTCAGCTATTATTTTTGCTATGGACATCTCATTTGAAAATGTCCTTGGTTGGGTTTACGAAAAACTGTACTAATCTTTAAAGAGGTAGTTTGTAATGGCTGATGTTGTTAAAAAATGGTACGTACTTCGTGCAATAGGCGGGAAAGAGAAGAAAGTGAAGGAGTATATTGAGAGTGAAATTCCACGCCTTGATTTGCAGGACTATGTAGGACAGATTTTGATTCCTACCGAAAAAGTTTACCAAATCCGTAAAGGAAAAAAAGTAAGCAAGGAGAGGAACTATCTGCCCGGCTATGTTATTATTGAAGCAGCATTGGTTGGTGAAATACCTCATATCCTGAAAGGGATAACAAATGTTATTGGTTTCTTAACAGATAACAAGAATGAACCTACTCCACTCCGGATGTCTGAGGTGAACAGAATTTTGGGTAAAGTGGATGAGCTAAACGAAACAGACGAAGAAATAAATGTACCTTTCTTTGTGGGTGAGACAGTTAAAGTGATTGATGGTCCTTTCAACGGATTTAACGGAACTATTGAAGAGGTTAATGAAGAGAAGAAAAAGCTGAAAGTGATGGTTAAGATATTCGGGAGGAAGACACCTCTTGAATTGAGCTTTATGCAAGTGGAAAAAGAGTAGAAAAACGCTTAGTAGAAATGCTTCCAACTAGATAAATTTTATTTATCCCTACAAGCGTAATATACATTTCTTTTATATACAATTATTTATTAATACGAATTGCTACAATGGCTAAAGAAGTAGAAACTTTTATCAAACTTCAGATTAGAGGTGGTGCTGCAAATCCGTCACCCCCTGTGGGACCTGCTTTAGGTGCTAAGGGTGTGAATATCATGGAGTTCTGCAAGCAATTCAATGCCAGGACTCAGGAGAAAGCCGGTAAGGTTTTACCTGTTGTTATCTCGGTGTATAAAGACAAATCATTTGATTTTGTTATTAAAACACCTCCTGCATCAGTTCAAGTTTTAGAAGCTGCTAAACTGAAAAGTGGATCGCCTGAACCAAACCGTAATAAGGTTGGGTCAGTATCATGGGATCAACTTAAGGTGATAGCAGAAGATAAAATGGCTGATTTGAATTGTTTTACTGTAGAATCTGCAATGAGGATGATTGCTGGTACTGCCAGAAGTATGGGGATTACTGTTTCAGGTGATTTCCCTGATAATAATTAAATTAATACCTTTTTGCAAAAATGACGAAACTAACAAAAAATAAAAAGTTAGCATTAGCGAAAATCGAAGCCGATAAGCTTTACTCTGTCGAAGAAGCAGCAAAATTAGTTAAGGAAATTACCACAACTAAATTTGATGCCTCTATTGATATGGATGTGCGTCTTGGAGTTGATCCAAGAAAAGCAAATCAAATGGTAAGGGGTATTGTTACTTTACCTCACGGAACTGGTAAAGTAATACGTGTATTGGTGCTTTGTACTCCTGAGAAAGTTGAGGAGGCAAAAGCTGCTGGTGCCGATTATGTTGGATTAGAGGAGTATGTTGAGAAGATTAAGGGCGGCTGGACTGATGTAGATGTAATTATTACAATGCCCAGTGTAATGGCCAAAGTTGGTCAATTAGGCCGTATCTTAGGCCCTCGCGGTTTAATGCCTAATCCAAAGAGTGGTACTGTTACCATGGATATTGGGAAAGCAGTAAATGAAGTGAAGGCTGGTAAGATTGATTTCAAAGTAGATCGTTACGGAATTGTGCATACTGCAATTGGTAAAGCATCTTTTAGTGCTGAAAAAATTCAGGAGAATGCTCAGGAGTTTTTTAACACAATTTTGAAACTTAAACCTTCATCGGCTAAAGGCACCTACGTGAAGAGCGTTTATCTATCAAGTACCATGAGCCCTGGTATTCATGTTGAACCAAAGTCGTTAGAGGCTTAATGTTTAATCATTAAAGAATATTTGGAAACATGAAAAAAGAGAATAAGAGTACCATTTTAGAGAGCCTTGCTGCTAATGTAAGTGATTTTAATCACTTTTATGTGACTGACACTGCTGGCCTTGATGCCGGAGCTACTAGTGACCTGCGTAGATTATGCTTTTCAAAAGAGGTGAAAATGATGGTTGTGAAAAACACAATATTTCAAAAAGCCTTAGACCAAAGCGAAACAGATTATGCGGAGATTTACTCAATTTTGAAAGGCTCGTCAACCGTGCTTTTCAGTAACACCGGAAATGTACCAGCCAAACTCATTAAAGAGTTTGCTAAAAAACATAAGAAACCTGTATTTAAGGGTGCTTTTGTTGAAGAGTCGATGTATATCGGCGAAAACCAGTTGGATACATTAGTCTCTATCAAATCTAAGGAAGAGTTGATAGGAGATGTTATCGGATTGTTACAATCACCAATGAAGAATGTTGTTTTAGCCCTTCAATCGGGTGGCTCAACCATTCATGGTATTTTAGAGACTTTAGGAGAAAAAGAATAAAAGAAGTAAAAACACAATTAATTTATAGAAAAATGGCAGATATCAAAAAGCTTGCAGAAGAATTGGTTAATTTGACTGTTAAAGATGTTAACGAACTTGCTGGAATATTAAAAGATGAATATGGAATCGAGCCTGCTGCTGCCGCAGTAGCTGTGGCCGGACCTGCTGCTGGTGGCGAAGAAGCTGCTGCAGAGCAAACAGAATTTGATGTAATTCTGAAAGCACCGGGTGGTTCTAAATTGGCAATCGTGAAATTAGTAAAAGAGATGACTGGTGTAGGTCTTAAGGATGCAAAAGGACTTGTAGATCAAGCTCCTACTGCAATCAAAGAGAAAATCTCTAAGGAAGAAGCTGAAGCACTAAAAACTCAATTAGAAGAAGCAGGAGCGGAAGTTGAACTTAAGTAATCTCATCAATCCTCTTATAGGATATGGTTTAAGAGTCCGTTTGGACTCTTAAACCTTTTTGTGCTTTTATAATTTTAAGTTCAACTAATTTGTTTATAGATGACTCCAAACACTGCCGAAAGAATAAGTTTTGCATCAATAAAGAACCAGCTTAGATACCCGGATTTACTGGAGGTGCAAGTGAAGTCTTTCCGTGAATTTTTTCAGTTGGGTTCAACGCTGGAAGAACGGAAACTAGAGAAATTAAATCAGGTATTCAACGATAATTTTCCTATTTCAGATACTCGGAACAATTTCGTGCTTGAATTCCTTGACTATTCTGTTGATCCTCCTCGTTACTCTCTACAGGAAAGTATTGAGCGTGGATTAACCTATAGCGTGCCACTTAAGGCAAAACTTAAGTTGTACTGTACCGATCCTGAACATGAAGACTTTGATACAGTTGTTCAGGATGTATATTTGGGTACAATACCATATATGACCGATAAAGGAAGTTTTATTATTAACGGTGCCGAACGTGTTGTTGTATCACAGCTTCACCGTTCACCCGGTGTGTTCTTTGGTAAAAGTATTCATGCCAATGGAACAAAACTCTATTCTGCACGAATAATTCCTTTTAAAGGTTCATGGATTGAATTTGCTACAGACATTAACAGTGTTATGTATGCTTATATCGATCGTAAAAAGAAATTACCTGTTACTACACTTCTTCGCGCCATAGGGTATGAAGGGGATAAGGATATTCTTGAGATTTTTAACCTTGCTGATGAAGTTAAGGTTAATAAAACTAATCTGAAGAAAATTGTTGGTCGCAAACTTGCAGCTCGTGTTCTGAAATCCTGGATTGAGGATTTCGTTGATGAGGATACCGGTGAAGTTGTATCTATTGAGCGTAACGAAGTGATTATTGACAGGGAGACTGTTATTGAAGAAACTCATTTGGAGCAGATTGTTGACTCAGGTGCAAAAACTATTCTTTTGCATAAGGAGGACAAAAATCTTTCCGATTACGAAATAATATATAACACACTTCAAAAAGACCCTTGTAACTCTGAAAAAGAGGCTGTTGTTCATATCTACAGACAACTGCGTAACGCTGAGCCACCTGATGAAGGTACGGCGCGTGACGTTATTGATAAACTCTTCTTTTCAGACAAGCGTTACGATTTGGGTGATGTTGGACGTTATAGAATAAATAAAAAACTGAACCTTAATACCGATATCGATACTAAGGTATTAACGAAAGAGGATATTATTGAAATTATCAAATATCTTATTGAACTTATTAATGCCAAGATTGATGTTGATGATATCGACCACTTAAGTAATCGTAGAGTACGTACTGTTGGTGAGCAATTAGGAAATCAATTCGCTGTTGGTTTGGCTCGTATGTCTAGAACAATTCGTGAGCGTATGAACGTTCGTGATAACGAGGTATTTACTCCTGTTGACCTTATTAATAGTAAAACTCTGTCATCGGTTATTAATAGTTTCTTTGGAACTAATGCCCTGTCGCAATTTATGGATCAGACCAATCCGTTGGCTGAGATTACCCATAAACGACGTATGTCAGCTTTAGGACCGGGAGGTCTGTCTCGTGAAAGAGCAGGTTTTGAGGTTCGTGATGTGCACTATACTCACTACGGGCGACTGTGTCCTATTGAGACACCTGAGGGGCCAAATATTGGTCTGATATCTTCTTTGTGTGTTTTTGCTAAGATTAATGATCTTGGTTTTATCGAAACACCCTATAGAAAAACGGAAGGTGGAAAAGTAGATTTAACTAATGAGGGTATTAACTATCTGACAGCTGAGGAGGAAGAGAATATAATTATTGCTCAGGCGAACGCTCCTCTAACTGATGAAGGACTGTTTGTTAAAGTACGCGTGAAAGCACGTCATGATGGCGATTTTCCGGTGGTTGAGAAGGATGATGTTGCCTTGATGGATGTTGCACCTAACCAAATTGCTTCTGTTGCTGCATCACTTATTCCTTTCCTCGAACATGATGATGCTAACCGTGCTTTGATGGGATCTAACATGATGCGTCAGGCTGTACCACTGTTACAACCTGAATCACCAATTGTTGGAACAGGTCTTGAAGGTCGTTTAATTCAGGACTCAAGGACTCATATTACCGCTGAAGGTGATGGTGTTATTGAGTATGTTGATGCTGACGAGATAGTTATCAGATATGACCTTACAGACAGGGAACGTTTTGTAAGTTTTGAAAATGATACTAAGAGGTATAAACTTCCTAAGTTTCAGAAGACAAACCAGAGTACATGTATCGACCTGCGTCCGATGATTGCTAAAGGTGACAAGGTTGTAGCTGGTCAGATTCTTACCGAGGGTTACTCTACTCAGAAAGGTGAGCTTGGACTTGGACGTAATCTTAAAGTGGCATTTATGCCTTGGAAAGGCTATAATTTTGAGGATGCTATAGTTATCTCTGAGGAGGTAGTAAGGAATGATGTATTTACGTCTGTTCATATAGATGAGTACTCTCTTGAAGTAAGAGATACCAAACGGGGACTTGAAGAGCTTACATCCGACATACCAAATGTTAGTGAGGAAGCTACAAAAGACCTTGATGAGCATGGGTTGATTAGAGTAGGTGCTCATATTGAGCCGGGTGATATACTAATTGGTAAAATCACACCTAAAGGTGAAAGTGATCCTACTCCTGAAGAGAAACTTCTTAGAGCAATTTTTGGTGAAAAAGCCGGCGACGTTAAAGATGCTTCGCTTAAAGCTTCTCCATCACTAAAGGGTGTTGTTATTGAGAAGAAACTATTTTCAAGAAACGTAAAGGAGAAGAATTCAAGAGCTGCCGAGAAAGCTTTGTTAGCTAAGATTGATGAGGGATTTGTTCAGTCCACAGAAGAGTTAAAAGGTATATTGGTAGATAAACTCTTCTCTCTTATTAATGGTAAAACATCTCAGGGAGTTAAGGATTACTATAGTGGTGAAATAGTACCTAAGGGAACTAAATTCACACTGAAAATCCTGAATGAGATCAACTATATTGATGTTAATCCTAACAAATGGACAACCGACAAAGGGAATAATGAGCTTATTCAGAAGGTTATCCATAACTATAGGATGAAATATAAGGAACAAGAATCAAAAGAGAAACGTCAGAAGTACAATATAACAATTGGAGATGAACTTCCAGCAGGTATTATTAAGCTTGCTAAAGTTTATATTGCCAAGAAACGTAAGATAACTGTTGGTGATAAGATGGCTGGACGGCATGGAAACAAAGGTATTGTTTCCCGTATTGTACGTGCTGAAGATATGCCGTTCCTTGAGGACGGAACACCTGTGGATATTGTTTTGAACCCTCTGGGTGTGCCTTCAAGAATGAACCTCGGACAGATTTATGAAACTGTTTTGGGATGGGCAGGTAGGGTCCTGGGTGTGAAATTTGCAACTCCTATTTTTGATGGTGCTAAACTTGAAGACCTCAAGGGATACACCGATAAAGCCGGAATTCCTCACTTTGGTAAAACTTATCTTTATGATGGTGGTACCGGTAAGAAATTTCACCAGCCTGCAACTGTTGGAGTAATCTACATGTTGAAACTGGGACACATGGTTGAGGACAAGATGCACGCAAGGTCTATTGGACCATACTCACTTATTACTCAGCAACCTCTTGGAGGTAAGGCTCAGTTTGGTGGTCAGAGATTTGGAGAGATGGAGGTATGGGCTCTTGAGGCCTTTGGAGCTTCCAATGTTCTGCAGGAGATTCTTACTATTAAGTCTGATGATGTTATCGGACGTGCCAAGGCATACGAGGCAATTGTTAAAGGTGATTCAATGCCACAACCCGGCATTCCTGAGTCGCTGAATGTATTGCTGCATGAGATGCGAGGATTAGGTTTGAGCATAAACCTGGATTAAGATTTATAAAGTAAATATTGCTTTTGCAATATTTACTTTTTGTCATTGTTAAAATATTTTATTCGACTCTATATGGCTTTCAGAAGAGATCAGAAAAACAAAGGGAACTTCACTAAGATAACAATTGGACTATCATCTCCGGAAGAGATTTTGGAGATGTCAAGCGGCGAAGTTCTTAAACCGGAGACGATTAACTACCGTACTTATAAACCTGAACGCGACGGATTATTCTGTGAAAGAATTTTCGGGCCTGTAAAGGATTATGAATGTCATTGTGGTAAATATAAGCGTATCCGCTATCGTGGCATTGTTTGTGACAGATGTGGTGTAGAAGTAACTGAGAAGAAGGTACGTCGCGAACGTATGGGACACATTCAACTTGTTGTTCCAGTCGCACACATTTGGTACTTTAAATCACTGCCAAATAAAATAGGTTATCTTCTCGGATTACCTACAAAGAAACTTGATACAATTATCTATTACGAAAGATATGTGGTTATTGAACCGGGTATCAAAGCTGATGATGGTATCAACAAAATGGACTTCTTAACAGAGGAAGAGTATCTTGATATTTTGGAGACTCTTCCAAAGGATAATCAGCATCTTGATGATGATGATCCAAATAAGTTTATTGCCGGAATGGGAGCTGATGCTATTGCAATGCTCTTATCGCGTATTAAGTTAGATGAGCTCTCTTACGATTTAAGACACAAAGCGAATACCGAAACTTCGCAACAACGTAAGAATGAAGCACTAAAACGTTTGGGTGTTGTTGAGTCGTTCCGTAAATCAAAAGGTATTAACCGACCTGAATGGATGATTGTAAAGGTTGTACCTGTTATTCCACCTGAGTTGAGACCTTTGGTTCCTCTTGATGGTGGTCGTTTTGCTACATCTGACCTTAACGATTTGTATCGTAGGGTAATCATACGTAACAACAGATTAAAAAGACTTATTGAGATAAAAGCCCCCGAAGTAATCCTTCGTAACGAGAAGAGAATGCTTCAGGAAGCTGTCGATTCACTGTTTGATAACTCAAGGAAATCGAATGCGGTTAAGACCGACTCGAACCGTCCTTTGAAATCGCTTAGTGACAGTCTGAAAGGTAAGCAGGGACGTTTTCGTCAAAACCTGCTTGGTAAAAGGGTTGACTATTCGGCACGTTCGGTAATTGTTGTTGGTCCTGAATTAAGGATGCACGAGTGTGGTATTCCAAAAGGAATGGCTGCTGAGCTATACAAGCCTTTTATTATTCGTAAGATGATTGAAAGAGGTATAGTTAAAACAGTTAAATCGGCCAAGAAGATCGTTGATAGAAAAGATCCTATTGTTTGGGATATTCTTGAGAATATTCTTAGAGGCCATCCGGTAATGTTAAACCGTGCTCCTACTCTGCACCGTTTGGGTATTCAGGCTTTTCAACCAAAGCTGATTGAAGGGAAAGCTATTCAGCTACATCCTCTTGCTTGTGCTGCATTTAATGCTGACTTTGATGGTGACCAGATGGCTGTTCACCTTCCGTTAGGTAATGCTGCAATTCTGGAGACTCAGATGCTTATGCTTGCGTCTCAAAACATTCTGAACCCTGCTAACGGAGCTCCTATTACCGTTCCTTCGCAGGATATGGTACTTGGATTGTACTACATGACTAAAGCACGTTCTAAAGCCCGAGGTGAAGGGTTGATATTCTACTCTCCACAGGAGGCTGAGATTGCTTACAACGAAGGTCGTGTTGACATCCATAGTCAGGTTAAGGTACGAACTTATGATATTAATGAGCAGGGTGAGCGAGAGCTTCAACTTATTGAGACTACTGTAGGTCGTATTTTGTTCAATAAGAATGTTCCTGAAGAGGTTGGTTATATCAACACTCTTCTTACAAAAAAATCTTTAAGAGATATTATTGGTAATGTTCAAAAGATTTGTGGTATTCCTCGTACAGCCGATTTCCTTGATGATATAAAAAATCTTGGTTACAGAATGGCTTTCGAAGGCGGATTATCATTTAATCTTGAGGATGTGATTATTCCTGCTGCCAAAGATAAATTGGTTAAAGGTGGCTATGATGAAGTTGAAAAGGTGTTGAACAACTACAACATGGGATTGATTACCAATAACGAGAGATATAATCAGATTATTGATATCTGGACACATGTAAATGCACGTTTAACACAAACATTAATGACTCAGTTGAGTGAAGATCAGCAAGGCTTTAACTCAGTTTATATGATGCTTGACTCCGGTGCCAGGGGGTCGAAAGAGCAGATTCGTCAGCTTTCAGGTATGAGGGGATTGATGGCAAAACCACAAAAATCCGGTGCCGAAGGTGGACAGATTATTGAGAATCCTATTCTTTCAAACTTTAAAGAGGGATTGTCGGTGTTAGAGTACTTTATCTCTACTCACGGTGCTCGTAAAGGTTTGGCTGATACAGCCCTGAAAACAGCTGATGCGGGTTATCTTACTCGTCGTTTAGTTGATGTGTCACAGGATGTTGTTATTCTGGAGCAAGACTGTGGAACTCTTAGAGGACTAACTGCTACTGCAATTAAGAATAACGAAGATACTGTTGTTTCACTTGGTGAGAGAATATTGGGTCGCGTTTGTGTTCACGATATCTATCACCCAAATACAGGTGAATTGATTATTAAGTCGGGTGAGGAGATTTCGGAAGAGACTGCTCAGGTTATTGAAGAGTCGCCTATCGAGAGTGTTGAGATTCGTTCGGTACTTACCTGCGAGTCGAAGAGGGGTGTTTGTGGCAAATGTTATGGACGTAATCTCGCAACAGGTAGAAAGGTTCAGAAAGGTGAGGCTGTTGGAGTTATTGCTGCTCAGTCAATCGGTGAGCCGGGTACTCAGTTGACACTTCGTACATTCCATGTTGGTGGTACTGCATCAAATATCACTTCAGAAAGTAATATTACTTCTAAGCATGATGGTATTGTTGAGATTGACGAATTAAGAACAATTTCTCATAAACCTGAAGGTAGTAAGAAAGTTGATGTTGTAATTGGACGTTTGGCTGAACTGCGTATTCTTGATGAAAACACCAAGATTGCTTTAACAACTCACCCTATTCCATATGGAGCTAATCTGTACGTTAAAAATGGTGCAATTATTAAAAAGGGCACTTTGATTTGTGAGTGGGATCCTTACAATGCTGTTATTGTTACTGAGAAATCGGGTAAGGTTTCCTTTGAAAATCTTATTGACGGTGTTACTTTTAAGGAGGAGTATGATGAACAAACAGGTTTCCGTGAGAAGGTAATTATAGAGACTAAAGATAAGACGAAGAACCCATCTTTACGTATTCTTAATGATAAAGGTACTGTTCTAAAGAGTTACAATATTCCGGTAGGTGCCCGTATTTCGGTTGCCGAGGGAGATATGATGAAACAGGGTGAGATTCTTGCTAAGATTCCTCGTGCTACCGGTAAAACCGGTGATATCACCGGAGGTCTACCAAGAGTAACTGAGTTGTTCGAAGCTCGTAATCCTAGTAACCCCGCTGTTGTATCGGAGATTGATGGTGAGGTTGCATTTGGTAAGATAAAACGTGGTAATCGTGAGATTATCGTTACATCTAAAAATGGACAGGTGAAGAAGTATCTTGTTAATCTTTCAAAGCAGATACTTGTTCAGGGAAACGACTATGTGCGTGCCGGTACACCTCTCTCCGATGGAGCAACAACACCTGCTGATATCCTTGCAATTAAAGGGCCTACAGCTGTTCAGGAGTACATTGTAAACGAAGTTCAGGATGTTTACCGCCTGCAGGGTGTGAAAATTAACGATAAGCACTTCGAGATTATTGTTCGTCAGATGATGCGTAAAGTAGTAATCGCAGATTCAGGTGATACTAAATTCCTTGAAAAGCAGATTGTTGATAAGATTGTTTTTATGGAGGAGAATGATGACATTTGGGGAAAGAAAGTAGTTGAGGATGCAGGAGATTCCGAAATACTTAAAGCAGGAATGATTGTTACCGCAAGAAGGTTAAGAGACGAGAACTCTCAACTCAAACGTAAAGATTTGAAGATTGTAACTGCCCGTGAAGCTGTGCCTGCTACTTCAAGTCAGGTATTGCAGGGTATTACACGTGCAGCTCTTCAAACTAAGAGTTTCATGTCTGCAGCATCATTCCAGGAGACTACCAAGGTTCTTAACGAAGCTGCTATTCAGGGTAAGGTTGATACTTTGGAAGGCTTGAAAGAGAATGTTATTTGTGGTCACTTAATACCTGCCGGTTCAGGACTTCGCGAATACAAGGACATTATTGTTGGCTCTAAAGAGGAGTATGACAAATTTGTTAAGGTTGACGAGACTACCGAAGAGGTTGAGTAGACAATTATAATATTAAAATAGAAAAGGGGAAGCACATTTGTGACTTCCTCTTTTTTATTTAAAAAGTTATTAGTAATATTAACTCTCCAAGAGTTTTAATAAAGTTTTGAAACTTTTGGAGAGTTAAGTT
>Ga0256831_1000984_pt1 | contig 15100 bp, 10 predicted proteins | sample 132544metaG_FD_189087 | JGI IMG/M metagenome (GOLD analysis project Ga0256831, IMG submission 189087) | Hydrothermal vent microbial communities from Lau Basin, Pacific Ocean - 132-544 | ecosystem: Environmental > Aquatic > Marine > Hydrothermal vents | place: Pacific Ocean: Lau Basin | collected...
GAGTATTATCGGCGGTTGTGTCAGTATCATGTATAGACCTATCGCCATGGAAATTGGTGCAATTAAAACGAGTATTACGGCCACAATCGGGTTAACTAAGATGATTCCAAGAAATATTAGAACAGCCAACTCCATCATTATTAAGGAAAGAGATATGAGCGTTGCACCTACCAAGTTTCTTTTCCGTCTTCTCTCGGAAACGTTCCTAATTATCTTCTCTAAATCTTCCATACCCTCACCTCCTAAGGTAAGCTTCATACCCCAACTTCAAAGCGACCACCCAAGCCTTTAGATCGCTCAAATACACGGGACAGCTGTGCTCCAACGCTAAGGCTATTGCTTTGGCTGAATTTAAAGGTATGTCGTAAACCTCGTGAATGTATCTGGCCAATTCGAAGTTAGGCTCTTCGAATACAACGTCACCCGGTAAAATTCTTCCGATCTCAACTCCCCTTGGAACCAAAACTCTGGTAAAGTAAGTCGCCTCCTCAAGAGTAAAGTCCGCCGAGTCGAAAACGAACCTCGTCCTTACCATAGACAAAGGCAAAACGAGCCAAAGGGGCGTCAGAGCTATCATCATGGTCGTCGCGATCGTGGGTTTGTCCGCTCTTATCTGATTTATCGTTACACCACCTATGTTCAGACTCGCTATGACGTTGCTCCTAACCACCGGATAAATTAAGGGAACGTTGCTGGGTTTTCTCGGTAGAACTTCAGTCGGAGGTGGGGAAATTGGTTTAGACGGTTTAACCGTCGGTTTTGTCTGAGAGACTTCCTTTTTGTGAGTTAAAATTGTGCCACCTCCACCCCCACCAACAACAGGTGGTGTCACGATCACGGGCTTTATCGTGAAAGAAAATCCCCTCAATATGCCGTATTGAACGTAGTGTTTACCTATCTTAGTTGCTGGATAAATCCAAACTTTGCACGTTGTTTTTGCAGTAGGTTCAACCTTAACAAAGAATGCCGGAGACTTCGCAGTTGAATTCATTTCAAATTTAAAAGATTCGTTGGGTTTTAACGAAATCTCTCTGAAAAACACCAGTTTGGAGTTGTTGAAATCGTGTATCGGTTCGCTCTCGTTCACGTAACCGTAAACTTTTACGTTAAACTCAACGGGTTTGTCGTTTTTAACTGTGCAGAGAGCATACCACTTATCTTTCTTGTATTTAGTTATGGAGAAGGGTAGCTCGGCAGAAAAACTCAGGTTTGCTTTTTCAACTGCGAAGAAGGATAACCTTCCGTCTCCTATCTTTAATTTTCCGCCACCACTCCCAAACAAGGTGAACGTGCATTCCTTTGAAACGCTTCGATTGAAAACCACCTTTCCTCCTTCAACACTGCAGTTCACGCAACCCTTAAACCATCTCGGCTTCGGAAATACGATCCTTACGTTCAAAGGATGGTTGTAATAATTTCTAAATACGAACTCTACCTTAAACCCCTTTGAATCCCCTTCAACTTTATACATTAAACTCACGTTAAGTTTTTCGGGTTTCAATTCGAACCTCTCGTTTTTAACCTCTCCACTCAAAAGCTTTGGATATCTGACGTTTAGACCTCTGTAAGTTAGGCTAACGTCCGTAATCGTGAAGTCGAAAGGGTTTGACAGGTTGAAGGCGAAATCCTCCGAAACCTTTTGAACGTATCTTCCGTCCTTAGGTATGAAGGTGACAACCCTATACTCGATTAAACAAGCGTTTGCGGGTAAAATTAAAGAGATCAGTATGAAAACCGTTAAAATGTATTTCATTTGATCACCTCCGGATCCACTCCGATACTGTAAACGTCAGAAATCTTTGCATCCCCATCTATGGTGACGTTCATTCTAATCTGCTTCAAATCTCCCTCTCGAAGCTCGCTGAAGTTCCACCAATACACGTTGTTGTAAGTTCCATTTGAATCGTAATCTCCGCTAATTGAGAGAACTGTGAAGTTTTCGGGTTTGATCCAGTAAACTCTGACGTTATACATGTCCCTGTAAGCTTTAACCAAAATTGTTACGCTCAAATCGTCGTTTAGCTGGTAAGCGGTAATCCCAACGGAAACGCTCTTAAAAGACATAACCGTAAGATTAAGTTGACTACAATAGCTTACACCATTTGACTCGACTCCGCAGATAGTTACGTTGTAGATACCTGGAACTGGAAGAGGAAGGTTGTAGTCGTATAACTTCCAGAATGATGGTTCGTTTGGATCGGTTGCGTTTAAATTCATATTATCATCTTTTATATACAACGTTCCGTTCGGGTAGTAAATGGTAATATTTGCTTCGCATATATCGTAAGAACCGATAGGATCAGTTATATTGGCTAAAATTAATGCAGTTTCGTTAACGAAATACTCAGTCTTGTTCGTTAGTATCCTTTCAACCTTTACATATGTAGTTGTATTAAGAGTTATATTTGATAGATACGTGCCGTTATGGAAGACATATATGTTGTCTGTAGTCTGTGTATTTTCAAGTCTCATGATCAGATAGTTACCCTTCGGTATCGATGTCTGAGATGTCAGAGTTATATTGAAGATCACGAGTTCGGGAGTGCTTGACAAAGATACTGTCTTCGTTTGGCTACCTAAGGTGTAGGATGTTATCCCGTTGGTATAAATAAGCGATACTGTTACGTCGTGTGTTGATGTAGAAGAAGAATTTAACCAAAGTGATATTTTTATCGTTCCAACAACGTTGAAGTCGTCCGCAAACGGGGGAATCTGTTGCCATGAATATAAAGAGTTCGGTTGTATGAGTGTTGGAGATTCTGAGTTTGGTTGTGTAGTATTTAAGGAAACTTCGTGGAGGTAAAACGTTTTTTGAACTGTTGGTGGTTGCGGAGTTTCAGTAGTTAATGTTACGTCATCGTGTATTGCCGAGTTTAGAGTGTTCGATAAATCTAGAGTTGTGTAATCAATTTCTCCGAGAGGAGTGTTTAAAGGAATTACTTTTGAAACCGTTAAATTGCTTACACCATACGGTATTAACAAATCAGGTAATCCGTTCCCATTAATATCGTAACTTGAATTTACGTAATCCCACAAACCATCTCCATTGCTATCTTCAGCTACGATTGTTTTGTTGACGTAGATTCTTGTCGTCCATCCCTTTGTAGATTGAGTTATATTTATATCGAACCTTCCGTCAGAATAATAATTATAAACCGTTAGGTTGTATAAGACCTCATCCCCCGAAAAGCCAATCTTAGTCTGATCTGGCTCAACCGTGAAAGAAGAAATGCGAATTATAATCCACCTTTCATCGTTGGTGGTATTTTGATCATTAGGTAAGTTAGTTTTTACAATAACTTTGTATGTTCCATAAGGCATGGCGGAGATATTTATGGGAAACGAAACTTTAGCTGTTTCGTTAAATGGAACAGAAAGATTTACAAAGGTGTAGTTTTCGTAGGTGTAACCTCCGTCAAGCCGAGTCACATTTACAGTAACTTTTAGGTTTTGCTCATCAACCAAACCATACAAGGCAACTGTAGCATTTATGTATATTTTCTTTAATATATTGGGATTAAAGTTAGAATTGTTTTCTGGATAGTCTATGGACTTTACACCCACATCATACAACATGGATTTGCCCCTTTGAATTTCCTGAACTAAGTCACTAAAGTTGTAACCTAATCCCCAGACCACGGGTATAACCCAAACTTCCGACTTGTTCAGTGTAGCTCTATCCCAAGCTAAGACCGTTGCTGCATCCCCTTCATAAGCTGAGTTGTTACTTAAAGAATTCCTGCTGATGTTCCCCCATACACCTGGAACGCTTAGACTACCAAAATCATAAACATCCGTAAAGTATCCAACATCATGAGCGGAACTTGGCAGATAGGAAGAATATCCACCGTACTCTATTTCTCCAAGAGTTGTATCGTTCGAATGACCGTAAACGATGTCAAACGTCGAATTGTAGTAACAATTATCGTTACGATAATCTCCGTTAAAGTTCCAGTCCATACCTTGAAAGAACCTAACGTTGGTTAAGTTTTCAAAAACGGGCCGTATGTAGTATATAGTTACAAACCACTTTTCATCACCTCTTATTATCGTCTTCTGCGTTACATTAACCTCTCCACCACTCGTAGTGAAGCTATCAATTATAACACTTTCCAGCATCCCGTTGGGTGCCGTGTTGACATTTACATATGTCCTATTTATCAACGTAAAGTTGCCATCTCCACCAAGAGTGCTATACATTGGAAAGGTCCAGAAGAGTAGTCGATTTATATAATAATACCAGTTGCCATATTGATGAGATATGCCGTTCATATCAAACCTAATGGCAATCTTTGAACCGGCATCAATGTCAATGTCGTTAGCCCAATTATCCTCAGTTCTACCAGCGTGATCATGACTTGCAATAGTGGTAGAGTTGTCCGTAGAGTTGTATGGAAAAACTATAGCTGAAATTTGTCCTGGTCCAGCGTAAGGGCCATCGTAAGCAAGTTCGACTGCTATAGATTTGTTGGGTTGGGGTGGGATGAGTGTTATATTGTAACCCCATATTGGATCATCGTAAAAGTATAAAGTTCCGTTTTCTACATACCATCTAATTTCTTCTTCGATTTCACCAGTTATTCTGTTTAATTTGATTGTATTTTTAATGACCCTACCGTCGTCACCAACTATCTTCTTAACTCCGTAACCTTTGGGTAACTTAACTTTAAACCTATACCAAACGTTGAGTTTATTGTTTAGTTCAACTCTGAGTTTATTTTCGCTAAGTTTTTTAACTTTTATTTTGGTATTTGTAATGTTAAGGGGAAATCCAAACATTCTAATGGCATCTTTTGTTGCTGGAATTTCTAATTCAAGCAATTTACACCCACCAATCTTTTTAACTTTCTTTTTTATACTACAAAAATTAAAAATTTTATTTTTACTAAGAATTTTTGTTAAATTTTCTATCGAATACTCAATATCTTCATATTTAATAATTTGATATTTAATAATTATAGCTTTTTCGACTGGATCGTAAGCGATTATTTTATTTATTTTACTACGTTTGTTAATTTCAACTCTCAGATACGTTTTAGCATTACCGCAACTGAGCTGTATAGTATATACTCCAGATTTTAAATAATTAAGAGGTATAACAAAATTTTTATTTGTTACTTTTACTTTTCCTTTCCTTTTGATTGGAAATATACTATATTCAACGTATTTCGGTGGAACGAAATGCCAACTAACGTTACCTATAACAGCACTTCCGTTAAACCTTGCGGTGATGTTGTAGCAATCAACAACAAAACGCCTTACTATTCCATCAACGGTTACGGTATAGTTACCCAAAATCACCCTCCTTTTAAGCTCGAACCTTGAGACGTATTCGTTTCCCTCGAATTTAAATTTGAGGTTGTGCAACTCGCCTACGGGGTTCTTTATGAAGGCCTTTGAGGGTTTGAAGTTCGCAAATACTTCGACCGTTTCATTCGGAAAGTATAAGCTCTTTACGTAAATGTCTTTCTTGATCGAAAAGTTTCTCGTGTAACTCAAGTTACCGCAGAGAAACTTTATCGTGTAGTTACCGCTCAGCAGGTTGAAGGACAAGTTAAACTTCCCTTTAACTACCCCTTTAAAGCGGTCTATGCTGTATTCGCATGGAATTGTAGAGCTCCCGTTTATCCATACTATCCTACCAACTTTGACATCGAAATTCACGGGACTCGAGTTTATTCTGTAAACTCTTAAAACCGTGAGGTTACGGTAGCTTGCCTCGATTTTCAAAATTTTACCGGAGCTTGCGTTGAACGTGAAGTTGAACTCACCGTGAGAAACCTCGATCACCTTTCCGAGCTTAGCCTCTACCTTGGCGTTAACCGGCCTACCGTTAAAGGTCACGTTCCCGTAAACGAAAATCCTAAACCCCTTCAGTTCGATATGGGAATTTATTTTCAGATTTATTACCCTCTTTAAACGGGCTTTAAATCCATCGTATTCGGCGGTAACCTTCAACAGTCCGTTTTCGGGTTTGTAATTTAGAACGTAGCTCCCGTTGAACAACCTAACCTTTAAAATTCTACCGTTTAAGGTTGCGGATACGTTTGCCTTAACCTCCCTTCCGTTCAACAGGGTTTTGAACTCCAAATAACCCAAATCCTCTCTAACGACATCTATGTTCAATTTCGAAATCGGTAGGGTTAAAACGGCGTTGCCACACTTCAAAACGACTTTTGTCGCATTTTTCGGAATGGGAACTTTAAACCTACCGTTGACAACGTTAACCCTTCCCTTAACGTTCGAAGGCTCAAAGATGTAGATTAAGGTCTTAGGTTTCAAGTAGTGCCATTTAACGGTCCCCATCACGGTAGAGTTGACAACTTTTGCGGAAATTACGTAATCGTCCACCGTAAAGTTTTCAACCAAACCGTCCGCGTAAACGCGATAAACTCCGATCTCATTTGCGATAAACTTCGCGGAGTAAACGTTTTTAACTTTTTCAAAATTCAAATTTATCCTCTCGTTCGACGGGGTTACGACGTAAGCCCTTAAAGGTCTGAAGGTTGAATTTATAAAAACCGTATCGTTCAAGAAGTAGAAGTCCCTAACGTGTATCTCCCCCCTCCTCTCCACTTTTAAAACTACCTTTGCGTTACCGCATTGGAGGGTTATCGTATGGTTTCCTATCGGAATGGGTATCTCGAATCTTCCTTTATTCAATTCAACGAATCCCTGAAGATCATCTATCGTGTAATTCAAGGTTTTCGGAGGGAGGTAGTAGTATTTGACGTTACCAACGACGAAACTCCCGTTAAAAGTGGCGTTTATAAGATAAAAATCGACGACGAAGTGTTTTACTATTCCGTCAACCATTACCGTGTATTCACCCAAAACAACATCCTTCTCAAATTTGAGCTTCGATACGTAAAGTTCACCAGACCTTGTAAATTTCAGCTTGAAAAACTTACCCGCAGGATTCTGAATTAAAGCATGAGATGGTTTGAAGTTTGCACAAATCGTTAGGGTTTGATTTGGAAATACCAGGTTCGAACTCAAGTTCACGAAGGGCTTGAAAGTTGCGTTGCTCGTGTTTTCAGTTACGTTTAGTCCGGCCGTTACCATTAGCAACACTATAGCTAACAGTAATCTCATCGCAAATCCTCTCCTTCAAAAAGAAAAAACTATTTTGGAACGTTTTTTTGACGTTTCAGAGCTATGGTAACCGCTACGATGAGCACAATCAAAGCCCCCCAGAACGCTACATATCCCCTTACGGGCAACTTCGGGAGTGGAAGTAACGAAAACTCCGCGGTGAAAAAGGCTATGTGATCTGCCGGAATCTTTGCTATCCAACAGTTGCCGTTCGTATTTGGTTCTGTGTATGTTAGATGCCAGTTCGAAACCGCTTTGAGTTTCAACTCCTCTATGTCCACATCCGCACCAACCGGTATAGTCACGCTTTTAAAGAGTATACCCTTATCTATCAGGTCCTCTGCGTAAAACTCCAAAGTAAAGGTGTAAGTTCCCTTAGGCTCAATTGGTCTCCATATTTCGTATTGGATAACCGTGTAGTTGTTCCTGTAAAAGACCTTCACGGGTATCTTCGTTTTACCAGAGTAGGCTTTGACGTTAGTAACGTTAACCGCTTTGACAACTCTCGTGTTGGGAAGGGGTATAAACGCAACCTTTTGAGGTTCCTGTTTTTGAAGTCTCAGCTCACCTATACCGGGGACTATCGGATTGTTTACCAAGTTTCTCAACGTGATCGTGCACCTAACGTGACCGCTATCAGCATTAACAACCATTTCGTAACTCGAAATATCTTCGACCTTAACTATAACAGCGTTTACTGGAAGTGTTGCGAGCGTTAAGATCAAAGCTACCGCTATTAACGCTGTTTTCACTCGAATCACCCGATGAAAAATTTAAAAAGAGTTTAAAAATTTACTTCCTCCTTGAGATGACCATCACTATTCCCAATACACCCGTTACCAAAGCCATCAGCGGTTCGTAGTTAGTGGCTTTAGCACCGCTCACGATCGTTATCCTGTGAGACGTCTGTGGATCCATCGAGAACATTGGATCGACACCTATGATGAATGCGTCTATCGGATGGAACTCTCCTGTTCCGTTCATCTGGTAGTGGATGACGACGCTCTGATTGTTGGATATCTCATCCCAGTCGGTGTAGCTACCATCACCATTTGCACCCGGATTGAGCGGATTAAGGTGCCAGTAGTCTCCTTCGGAGTAACCGCTTGGGAGGTTAGCGGTGGTGTTGCCCCAACCTATGAGCATACTCGTTTGATTCACCCAATCCGCGTCGTTACTTGTCGTCCAATCCCAATCCCCGTTAACCATCGAGAAGTTCGTCGGTATGAGGTCATAAACCCATACCTCTGGAGACTTCTGTCCACCTATGTTCTCAACTACTATGTAAACGTCCCAAGCCTTCGCGGTTTCGTTCCATATGACGTGCTTGGTGACCTTTATCAGGTAGTTCTTTATGACGTAAATCTTTTCTATCACTATGTAACTGCTGCCGTTTAAGGTGTTTGCGGAAACGTTGTCTTGTGTCGTGTTTTCATAGCCCCACCATCCGTTTGTTGCATTGTGAATGATTGTAAAGGTGCAGTTCGCCCATACAATCGGAACTTCTGAGTAGTTGAACTTCAAATCTTCAGTCTTTTGACTTTGTCCCGGACCCAATATCCAGTTTGGATTTGCAGATCTAACTACTGGACTGCTCGTATTTTCATCGTTTATTATCGTGTTGAGTTGGGTGATGTCGTTTGGAGTCGCCCAGAGGTAGTAGGCGGTGACGTTGTATGTCAAATCCGCTGTTGGATTAACTATCGTTGCGTTGCCGATCCACAGAGCCATCTGACCCGTGTCGTTCAAATACGGACCGCTCTTGTTTACACTTATGTTTAAGTTACTCACGGCAAAGGCATCCAATATATGCGAACCGCTGATGGTGTTGCCATTGCCACCGACTATGTCGAACTTGAGAGTTGCGAATCCGTATTTCGTTAAAGCGTAAAGCTGGTTGACGTCCGTGATCTGACCGGTCACATCGAAGGTCACGTTTAACCACGTGTTCGTCGTTGTCAACGTATCCATAACGTAGAAAGCATCGCTATTGCCACTATCTACGCTGTCGTAAACGGAATCAAAAGTTGTCACCGCAGGACTACCACCGCTCTCATCGCTCGCCTGAGGATTGCTCAAGTATAGCTTTTGCCAGTTTGAGTTACCGTAGTGATTCGGATCGTTGCTGAGGTATTTGGTAACGTTAACTTCCGCTTGACTGAAATCCAAAGCGGTTTTGGAGAACCAAGTCGAGTTAACGCTAACGTTTAATGCAACCCACCACGTGTTTATCGCATCTACTGGTATCTTGGTGACGTTGTATTTTTCCGAAACTTTGAAGGGGGCACCACTGTCTATACCCATTCCGGAATCGTCAACATCGTAGGAGATGCTTACGACGTCACCCGGTTTTAGAAGGGTTATGTGAACGAAGTAGTTAGCACTACTGCTGTTGGGCATCGAGTTTAAAACCTTTTGAGGGACGTTTGTCGTTCCACTGTAAATGAAAACGTTGGAGTAACTCGGTTTCGAATAAACCTGTGGTTTTCCAGTTACGTTCTGTAAATTTAAGGCAATCCATATGTCGTATAAAGCTTCGTTTGCGTTGTTCGTTATGTTTATTAAGCCTGTGACGTTTGTGGTGTATTGGATTACGGCGTTACCGTTCTGATCAACATCGGTTGTGTTGACCGTGGTATTGATCATCTCCCTCATTTTTATGTCTAATGGAGAAGCACTCGCTACGGCCGTTAACGTTACCAACACGAACAGAGCCAATACACGCTTCATCGTATGGGGTTGTAAAAATTGAAATATATATCTTATGATACGTCTTTAGACGAAAAAATGAATTGTGACTATAATAATTATTGTGATGCAAACCGTCTAATGTAACTCCTCACGAAGAACCTCTTCAGGTTGAGGGGGTTCTCGACGTATACCAAGTTCGACTTCTTAACAGCCTTTGCAATTCTGTCGCAGAGAGCTAAAAACCTCTTCTCTGGGCTTAATGTTATTATAGTCAAATTTGCATCCACCTTTCTAAGCCTTTCCGCCTCTTTAATTGCACACATGGATGGTGTTAGGTATGGATCGTAGCTTGAAGTGGGCTCTCCGTCGGTGATTAGAAAAACGACTCCACTTCCCCTCCTCTTTTTTATTATCTCTCTCGCCCTCTTCAGAGCCAAACCTATATCGGTTCTTCCTCTCGTTCTCAGGTTCAGTATTTCACCCTCCTTAATCTTTCTAACCTCGTGGTTGAATGCGATTATGTGCAGTTCGTCCATGTCCGCTTTCCTAATAACCTTCCTCAAAGCTAAAGCGGACTCTATAGCTCCAACTATCTTCCTCCCTCTCATCGAATCGCTCACGTCAATGAGCAGAACGTAAACGCACCTCTCCATGTGTCTACTCTCCCTCGCAACCAGATCTCTCTCGTCGAAATTCAATGACGGGTCTCTCAAAGCACACCTCGTTAGGCTTTCTTGAATGTCTATTGAATCAAAGCTGTGTTTGAATTCGTCGTAGTCCACAACCTCTTCCCTCAAAAAACTCGAAACCCCGATCTTTTCGGTCTCGTGCTCACCGAAATCTTCCCCTTTAAGGTTTTGGAGAGAAAGCTGGAAGATTTTTTTACTCAAAGCCCTTTCCGCTTCTCTCGTGTATCTGTATCCGAAGAAAGTCTCCTCCACGTATCCCTCCCTCTTCAAATCCTCAAGTATCTCCTCGTAGAAGTAGTTCACAAGTTCACTCGCACTCAAATCCTCCCTCTTTAAATCTCCACTCTTCAGCATCCTCTTTATGTCTTCCCAAGCCTTCCTCTTTGCTTCAACGTAATCTTCGATCTTCTCGCTCCAAAACCTGCTTATGTATTTGTATCCCCTAACCATGTCGTTAAACATGAAGGAGAAGTTCTCGAAGAACTGCTTCAACTCTTCGTTCTTCAAATGCTCCTTTATGAATTCGTAGGGGTTAACGTTTCCCTTCTCTCTGTGATAGGGATTGAACAAAGAGTATAGTAAATCCCTTGCAAGATTTTCGTCTATCTCCTTAGATTTACTTCCACGACACCTACACTCAGGTTTCGTATCCGGCGTAGACATACCTACCGAACCCGACCTTCTCTATCAGACCGGTGCACCTCTTTATAGATTCGAGGAGGATTTCAAATGCGGATCTCATCTCCGCCCTATCCTTGGCTATGAGCAGGAGCGTCCTGTATAGATACTCGAAGTCCTCAAAACCGTCAACCCTCTCAACTTCAACGGGTTCGAAGCAGAACTCTGCCAAGTCGTTCATCAATCCTTTGAATTCGTCCCTTGGAATTCTGTTGTATATTTCACTGCAGGTTCTGTTTATGGCTTCCTCCGTCAGTTTAACGATTACGTCGTCCTTGGAAATCTCGTCCTCGTATTCAACCTCTATCCTACTCCTCAGAGCCAGCTTTACTATCTCGTAGTTCTCTCCGTAGTCTAAAAGCATAGCACACTCCCTTCCCTTACGAGTTGCTGAGGCTCTCAAATGATCGAAGAGTTTTATGGTCGCTCTGCACGACGGCTCAAGTTCGATTACGCTTGACACCTTGCACTCCTTACACCTCGCCAACCTCACGATCCTCGCAAGGATTCTGAGGTGCCATTCTGGTAGAATCGCCCCCTCCTTTAAACTCATGTTCCTCAAACCGATCTCTATCTCCTCTTCAAGCGTTTCTGGAGGTCCTATTGGTACCTCCTCCATTCTATCCAGTAGGGGTTCCTTTATATCCGCAACACCCTTGTAGTTTGCTGGATTGGTTGAAGCTATGACTATCGTATCTATCTTCATCGGAATTATGTCTCCCTCTGGAGTGGTTATCTGCTTCTCCTCAAGTAGCTCGTGAAGGAGGGTTTGAAGAGCTGAGGGAATAGCTCCAAGCTCGTCGAAGTAGGCTATACCTCTGTGAGCTTTCAAAACCTTTCCCGGTGTGAAAACCTCGGGATGATCCAAGTCGTAACCCTCCCTTATCTTCTGAATGCTTATACCGCCTATAAGCTGTCGGGTGGTCATCATCGGATCACCTGCTATCCTTATCCACTTCCTCGGCATCCACGTAAGCTCCACCACGTCGTCTTCGAGAAGTTTTTTCTTGCAGGAGAAACAGCTCGGGTGAGTTGGATCGCATCCGATCTTGCAACCCTTTACAGCCAACAGTTTCTCAGGTAAAAGCTTGGCTATCGCCTTGCTGAAGGTCGTTTTACCGTAACCCTTCCTACCCCTGAAGAGTATGTTGCTTCCACTCATCAAGGCGTTTTTAACCATCTCCTTTTCCACACCCTTACCGACTATCTCGGGAAACGGGTCCAAACCTTCCTTTTCGTATCTGAGTATGGACTCCCTAACGTAATCGACTATGCTCTTCGAATGGTAGTTTACGAACTCTTCACTCCATATATCAATCTCCTTCCCGTCCAAAATGAACTTCGGGGCGTTGCTCGGTTTTACGACGACATCCTCGAATATGTATTCCATCGTTTAAACTTTCAACTCAACTTATTTTACGCTTTTGGTGGATTTCAAAATCGACAAAACTTCTTCCATCTTGGCACCTCTGATCAGCACGACCTTTTTGGTCGATCTTTCACCCCTCAAAATCTCAACGTCCCTCTTAAAGGTTTTTCTTAGGACCTCCAAAAGTTCTCTGTTAGCCTTACCCTTTATCGGTGGACTCTTAACGCTGACCTTCAAAACCTTCTTCAACTCGTCGAACTCCAGCTTTCTCTCCTTCGAAGAGGGCTTTACCTCCAAATTTAAGGTTACGCCTTCACCCGTTTCCTTCATACAGAAACACCTCCAAACCCTTTACGTATTCCTCTGGCAAACCGTGAGCTTTTGCACCTCTTATCACCCTTTCCACGCAGGACCTGTCGGGTTTAACGTTCCCTTTAACTTTCCCCACGTATGTTACGGCCCTTACGGGTTTTCCGTCAACGATCACTTCGACTTCTATCCTTACGTATCTTGGAGAGACCCTATCGAGAAGTCGGATGGTTTTCTCATCGACATCGTAAACCACACCCCAAACTCCATCCCCGTCCTCCTCTATGTTGGGGTTACCGGTCCCATATGGAGAGGGAACGTTGAAAGCGATCCTGTAATTTGGTAAGAAGGCTTTTCTCGCTGTTTTTACAGCCTTCTTGAGTATCTTACTCGCCTTCTCCAAGTCGAGCAGTGTTCCGTAGGCGAAGAGCTTCATCCCCAGACTTGAAGTTGGGAGACGATAAACTTTACTAAATGCATAGAATTCTACATGCGAATGGTTGACGTAACCGAAAAGAGGGAGGTCGTTAGGGTTGCAAAGGCGGAAGGCTTTATAAGATTGAGGAGGGAGACCGTTAAAGCCATAAGGGAAAACAGAACTCCCAAGGGAGACGTTTTGAGTGTGTCTAACGTTGCGGGAATCTTGGCCGTGAAGAAGACACCAGAACTCATACCGATGTGTCATCCGATCCCCATCACTTCCGTATCCTTAGATTTCGAGATCGCCGATGAAGGTGTTAAAGTAGTATGCACCGTCAAATCCGTAGGAAAGACGGGAGTCGAGATGGAGGCTCTGACGGGTGTGAGCGTGGCACTTTTAACCATATGGGACATGGTGAAAGCTTTGGAGAAGGACGAGAGTGGCAACTATCCCCACACCAGAATAGAATACGTCAGGGTTATCGAAAAGATCAAGGGCTGAAGTAGCTCTCTACATGCTTAACCTCTATCTTCCTAACTCCAAACTTTTTATCTACGAAGTTGCACAGGTTATCGACATCGTCGAGGTTTATCTCCCCAAACTCCTCGACACACCTCTTAACGAACGTTATGAGAGCATCGAGCTTTATACTGAAACCGTTTTCCACGAACCTTTCGAGTATCCTCTCCATCATCCTGTTCGGATCGACGTTGCAACAGGCCATGAACAGAATCCGTTTCAAACTTAAATATCTTGCGGAACTATTGCTATAACGAAAGAGTTGACGTTCGTTCTCGTCGGACCCGTGAAGATCAAAGCGTTCGCAACCTTCAGAGCGTTGTATGAGTCGTGATTCTTCAAGCATTCATCGACGTCTATTCCCCTCTCCACCAATACTTCCAAGGTCTTTCCGTCAACGATTCCACCAGCTGAATCCGTTGGTCCATCAGTTCCGTCGCTGTCAAAGGCCAGAACAACGACGTTCAAACCCGATATCTTCTTCGTTACGCTCAAGGCGAACTCCTGGTTTGGTCCACCTTTCCCGTGAGAGTTTAGGGTTACCGTCATCTCACCTCCAGCTATAAGAACGCAGGGTTTCTTGAAGGGTCTGTTGAACCTGCAAACCTCCTGAATTATGGAACCCAAGGCGTTCGCAACTTCCTTAGCCTCACCTTCAAGCGTTGTGGTAAGTATGTGGGCGTTGTAACCCAAACTCCTGCAAAATCTCTCCAATCCCTCGCAAACTATTCTGTTACTCGCTATCAGAAAGTTGTGAACGTTCGGTAAATCCTTCTTCAAGGTCTCCTCCTTCAGTCCCTTCATTCCAAGCTCTATGTGCCTTCTAACGCTTTCTGGAACTTTGTCCCATATGTCGTGCAGTTTCAAAACCCTGTATGCGTGTTCGAACGTCGTTGGGTCTTTGACGGTTGGGCCCGACGCGATGACCTCCAAGTTGTCACCCACGACGTCGGAGACTATAAGAGAAACGGTATTCCCTCTAACCATCTTGGCAAACTTCCCACCCTTGACCTTGGATATGTGTTTTCTGACGGCGTTTATCTCGTGTATCTTGGCACCGCAACTTAGGAGTAGCTCGTTCGTTTTTATCTTGTCTTCCAAACTGATACCATCTTCGGGCAGTGTAAAGAGGGCACTCCCTCCACCTGATATCAAGACTATCAGTAGATCGTCTTCTCCAACTTTTTTTGCAATTTCGACTATTTTTAGGGCGGACTTTAGGGAGTTCTCGTCTGGAATTGGATGTCCACCTTCCAAGACCTCTATCTTTCTCAAAGGTAAAGAATAGCCGTATTTGGTCACAACAACTCCATCAACTATCCTGTCGAG
>Ga0256831_1000985_pt1 | contig 15096 bp, 12 predicted proteins | sample 132544metaG_FD_189087 | JGI IMG/M metagenome (GOLD analysis project Ga0256831, IMG submission 189087) | Hydrothermal vent microbial communities from Lau Basin, Pacific Ocean - 132-544 | ecosystem: Environmental > Aquatic > Marine > Hydrothermal vents | place: Pacific Ocean: Lau Basin | collected...
AGGTTAACCTCTGGGAGCTCTGGAAGGTTCTCTAGCTCTAGGTGCCACGAGGGCCTCTTGTAGGGTCTGTCCAACTCTGGACCTTCTGCCAAGAACTTTGCTGGGAGGTCTGCTACTTTCTCCCCCCTGAAGTATACCTCTATCCTCTTGGTGTCCGTGAAACGTCCTATCACGCTATAAGGGACATCGTACTTCTCTAATACTTTCTTGAGTTCTTCCAAGTCTTCGGGTCTGACGATCAACATCATCCTCTCTTGGCTCTCTGAAGCTATGATCTCCCACGCTTCCATGGGCTCTCTCAGATGGAGTTTGTCTAACTCTACCAGGGCTCCGAGGTCGAACATCGCAGCCACTTCGCTGACTGCTGTTGCAAGGCCCCCTCCTCCTAGATCTTTGACGAATACGAGCAGACCTTTGTCTCTAGCTTCTAGTATGGAATCTATCAATAGCTTTTCCATCAACGGATCCGGTACTTGAATGGCAGCGTATTCCTCTTGGGCGCTTTCGTCCAAGTTCTTGGAGGCAAAGGAGCTTCCTAACAAGCCGTCTTTTCCAGTATAGTTACCGGCAATTACTATTAGATCACCGGGCCTTGGCTTACCGTTTATGAGCTTGTCCTTCGGACAAACCCCAATGCATGCAGCCGAGACCATTGGGTTTCTGTTGAAGTCTGGGTCGAACCAAGTCTCTCCTCCAACCGTCGGGACTCCTATTCTGTTCCCATAATCCGATATGCCCTTGACCACTCCTCTGACGTGCCACTTTACTAAGTCCTCCTTTATGTCACCGAATATTAGGTCGTCCAAGAGGGCTATGGGCTTGGCACCGGAACTCAGTATGTCTCTCACGATACCTCCAACACCAGTGGCAGCGCCGTTGTAGGGGTCTACGGCTGAAGGATGGTTATGACTCTCTATTCTGAAGGCCACGTAGACCTTGCCGAAATCGACTACAGCCGCGTCGCCCCCTTTAACCACCCACGGAGCGTCCATGGCTAGTTTCCTCAAGTGCTTCCTAGAACTCTTGTAGGAGCAGTGTTCGCTCCACTGGGCTTCAAACATTACCAGCTCTACTTGAGTGGGTTCCCTGCCTAGGGTCTCTCTTATGAGCTGGAGCTCCTCATCGGTTAGGGGCAATAGTACACCCGGGGCTGTGTTTTCATACCTTATTCAAAAAGACTAAGGCGGTTCTACGCCGAAGGTTTCCACTACGTTGTCTATATTGAGCTTTGCCAAGTACTCCTCGTCAACCAAGCCCCTCTCAAGCAACGAGAGCTGGTTCTTTACCATCTCCCATGGATAAACTACGGTTCCGGGTCTCTTGGGGTCATCTATGTGGTCGCTCTCCACCATGTAAGTGGGTTTCAGTTTAGCGGCCCTCTCCAAGCTTCCAGTAACTCCCGGGACCGTTGCTCTCAAACCCTCCTCTACAGCCGCTTCTAGCGACTTACCCCTCGCATGGTGAACTATTATTTTTCTCCAATCCAACCCTAACCTCTCTATCCTTTTCTTTACGTCAATAGCAGTTACTCGGCCCCCTTGCTCCAAGTGTAAGTGAACGGGGACATCATAATCCTTAGCGACTTCTAGAGCCCTTTCCATTATTAGTTCTGATATCACCATATTGACGGGCGTGGTCTTATAATGTTGCCTCCCCACTTCTCCTATACCGTCCAGTAAGCCAGCCTTTATGTACTTCTCTATCATGTCAATTACTTTAAGTCCTAGCTCAAGCACCTTCTCTGGTGTCATGCCCTCAAGTCCCATGAGCTTGTCTACGTCAGCGGGATGAAAGCCGAAGAATGCCTTGGCCTTCAAACCGTTCTCTTCGATTACCTTTTTCTCATTTAAGACCAGCTTTAGGGATTCCTCGTAGCCTTCCAGCTTGGGTTCAAAGGAGTAATGCCAAGGACTTAAGCCTACAATTGACATATACCACCCGTTAAACTCCTTGAACTTGGGAGCAATGGATCTCATGCCTAGCCCCTTAATCGGGTTTGAATGCGTATGTGCATCCGCAAAGATCATGGCCCATGCCCACGGGATAGCCTCGGCAAGAGTTAATTAGAAAACGAACTCTACTGTTTCCCCTGGCTCTAGTACCCTAGACTCGGCTAGACCGCGCTCCTCAACCTTCTTCTTGAACTCGTAGGGGTCTGCCCTTATCGGCGGGAAGGTGTTGTAGTGCATGGGTATGGCTATCTTCGGCTTTATCATTTCAACTGCTAGTAGTGCTTGCTCTATGTCCATGGTGTAGTGCCCTCCTATGGGAAGTAGCGCTATTTTGGGGGCATAGAGCTTGCCTATGAATTGCATTTCGGCAAAGAGGCCGGTGTCGCCGGCGTGGTACACTAATGGAATACCATCCTTGAAGATTATCGCTCCAGTAGGTACGCCCTTGTCGTAGCTGGAGTGGGTTGCCGGAGTGAGAGCTATGGCCAGACCCTTAGCTATGTCGTCTAGCTTCGCAGGACCGCCTATGTTGGCCCCTATTCCTTGGAATCCCTTCTTGGTTAAGTCAACGTATATTTCGTGTATTGAGAAGAACTTGGCGCCGGTTCTCCTCATTATTTCTTCGCTGTCTCCTATGTGGTCTTCGTGAGCATGCGTTATAACGACCAAATCGGTCTTGAAGTTATTTATAAACTCGTCTAAGCTGGTCTTTGATAATGGGTTGGTTATCCAAGGGTCTATGGCTATACCAACACCGTCTATCTCTACGTGGAATGCAGAATGACCGAAGTAGGTTAGCCTAACCTTCATAGCTTTCCTCCCATTGCTTCTCACGCGACTGGAGTTTATCGGCATAGGGCGATGAACGATCGGATTTCGGCCGAAGAGGAATGAGGACAGCCCCGGGGTGAGCCCAAAGTATTCAAACCTTATTTGACTGGATGCCCCACACTTCTCGGGTATTAAGATTATGAGAGCAGTATTGGCAATAATGGTACTACTTTCCGTTGCAGCAGCCCTTACACCTTTGCAGTATGCCAATAAAATCCTCGTGCCAACGACGGTCTTTAACTTGAAGATGACATATATAGCATTACAGACGTATAATGTATTGCAAGCCAACATAACTCCAACGTTGAAATATAGCTTGCTAGAGACGGTAACGAGCCTCACTAAACACGCCTATCAAGAAGGGCTCTATGTATATGCGTCTTATGGCTTAGCTGACCTAGCCCTCTTAGGAACAAGCTGCAAAGAACTACTGCAAACCGTCGATGTAAACAAGATTTTACTGAACAGTAAAGTGGATCCGTTAGCCAGACTAGTCACCTTAGAAGCCCTTGAGATAGCCAACTGTACCGTTGATTCTACTACAAAGTACAACATTATACAAGCGGCGCTAAAGGAAATGAACGGCCTAAAGTTAGTAAACAATGATAAAGCAATAGAAATATACTTCCACTTGCTACAGTTGGGTATCTACGATCTTAACTTTGAAAACTGGCTAAGGAAGCTCGCCATATCATACTACTTAGCCTACGCGAACGGCCAGCTAACTAAGTTGGCAAAGGTATTAGGCATCTTCAGGATGAGTCCAGAAGGCTTGGGATGGCTAGCGGATGTCTTGACGTTTAAGGGTTATCCGGAGTCTGCCTATCTGAATGTCATCCTGCAGAAGATGCTAGAAGAGGGTGAGCTGCCCTACACTGGAGTGTTGGCCTTAGCTTACTCAATCTCCTATAACCCCCAGAGCACGGTAAGGACAATAACTTTAGAGCGCTGTAATAAGCTGTTCACTAAGACAAGATTGATAAGCGTCAAGGTTATTACAACGAAAACTGTGACCACTACTACCACCACCACGACTACGGAGACCTTATTCGTACCCGTGACATTCAAGGTGGCAGCTCCGATAGGCTTGGCAGCTGTTGCCAACGTTACCGGTTACGTGACTGCTTGGTTCCCAACAATAACTACAATATCTACTGTCGTCAAGGGAATACCAGTAAGTACTGTGGTCACGTTGACTCCTACTTATACTCTGACAGTCCTTAGAGAGCTAGTCAAGACCTTAACATTGGCAAACGCGACGTACAACGGAACGACGACCACCGTTGTAGTTGGTATAGGAACAATAGCTTTCAAGTTTACTACCACCGTAACTAAGCTCTTAAACGTAGTGAGGACGGCAGTCATCACTACTACACTAACTACGACTTCAACACTAACTCAGTTCGTGACGACGGTACTCACGCTTTTGAAGACCGTTCCCACTGTGATGACCAGGCTAACCGCACTACCGATATTGATAACGACGACCGTCGTAAAGACTCTCACATTCGTAACATCAGTGAACTTCCTTATACCTATGACTACGCTGAGTGAATTAACTAAAACCGTGTCCTTGGTAAAACCAATAGTAATAACCGCTACAGAGCCAGTCATAGTAACTCTAGCCCAGTTCGGCAGTGTAACTACGAAGTACGTGACCTTGACCGTGTCTAAGATCATAACTCTCATTACCACTGTTGGAACCAACGTAGGAAAGAGTCTCTTGCCGCTGTCTACCACGATAACTGTGAAGGAGACAGTAACGTTCCCCCTTACATTTATGAGCACAGTAACGGAGCTGATCGGCACTTGTAAGCTGAGCAGAATCCCTCTAGTGTTTATGACGACTATAACTTACTTAAACAAGGTAGTAACAACAGTTACAACCACTACACCGCTTACAAAGGTTATAACCTTCGTCAGTACTACTATAAGTACTGTGACTACGACCCTTTATACACTCCTCAAGGCGCCAGTTACTGTTACATTCACTACAGTGAGTACACTATTGAAGGAAGTGCCCTTAACGGTAACCAGCTTCATAACAAAGACGGTAACGACTACGTTAACGACCTTGAAGACCACGATGTACAGCGTACCAGTGATTAGTACCTATACGACCCAGATAACTCACCTAAGCGTGATAAAGGCTAACGGGACCACGATAATGAAAACTCTCATCGCTCCGCTAGAAGTCACCAAGACCTATCTAACTACTGTGACAATGGCTATAAACAACGTCCTTACTACAATTACCACTACTGTCACTAGGGTAGCCCTGGTAACCAGTACGACTGGAAAAGTAATAAGCCGGGTAACAGAGGTATTCCCAATCATATTTACGAATGTGGTCACTACCACAATAACTACAATGACCACGCTGGTAAAGACGGTATCGAGAATCATTCCGGTATTAAGCGCAACCACCGTAGTGCACAACACGTTACCCATAGGCAATATAACCTTCTTGAGTACCACCACTGTTACTGAGATCCTTAAGGTTCCCAGCGTTACTACATTTACAACAACACTTACTCTAACGAGCTACGCTCTGACGACTACTGAGCTGATAAACAATACTATAACAATAATTAAGACCATAATGCTACCAAAAGTGATGAGCATCGCGATGGCTCCGACTATAACGGCCTTGGTAACGGTATTGTCTTGGACCCAAGGAAGTCCGGCAACGCTATTGATAGGACAAACAATTACGACGACTGTGACAAGCCTCATAGAGACTACAACTACATTACTTTCGACAATAATAACCACCTTGACCAAACTGATAACCGTGTTAAGTACCGTAACACTGACAAAGACGATGGAGGCCATAGTTGGAAGCGTAAGCACAATTACAACAACTCTAACCTCAATAAGCACATTAACCAAGGTAACTACTGTAAGCACAATCGTAACTAAGGTAACTGAAGTTCCATTAACAGTAACTGCAATAAACTTTGTGACGCTGACAAGTTACATAGTCACTACAATCTCCTCAAGCCCAGCCGCGAAAATGGTGCCGTTAGTAACTCCTTCACCAATACTCATCACCGTCGCTGTCAGTGAAGTGTTAACAAAAACGGTGTATACTACGCTCTCAAGCTTGGTACCGCAAGTGCTGACGATGACAAAGACTATACTTGAAACAGTAACTACGATAACGACGATAGGCGTCATGACAACTATAACTACATTAATAAAGACGCTTATCACCCTTGGAGCCATCACTACTGGAATAGTCGCGAGCGTGACAGCATACTTACCGCTAACTATAATCAGTGTGATAAACTTATCGAAGCCTATGACAATCACTGTTACTAAGTTGGTTAGTGAGGTGTTGACCATAATGCCTACACTTAGCAATGCAATGAGCGCTATACCGAGCGTCACCTATAGCACAGTGATTGAAATGGTGTTTATACCATTGAAGAGCACCGAGACGTTAACAGCGACAGTTCTCAAGACTTTGACCAATGCGTTTATGGCGATTTCGACTGTAACGAATGTCATTCGCGAGGTAGTGACCTCCACTATAACGCGCTTGCTTTACAAACCGGTCACCCTAGCGACTACAAAGCTACTGGTAACCACGGTAACCATAGTCAAGCCGCTAAACGTGTTGCTAACCATAACCAATACTGTAACCACCACGGTGACTGAAACAGCGACTACCGTTGTGACCACTATAACCACAATTACCACGTCAGTCATTGAGACTACTACAGCGCTGGTGCCCGTGTTCAAGACCAGTATAATGATGGTACAGAACAAGTTGCTGGAGCCCGTAATTAAGTATAAAGAGTTAACCAGCACTCAGACTGTAACGGTAAGCCAAATAGTAACTACAATACTAACAACTGTGCTGAAGATAACAAAGTCTATAATAATTACAACTACCAAGTTAATTACGCTAACGAGTACAGTGATTCAGAGTGTCGTATCAACAGTTACAGAGACCGTGAGCGTGCTAACGCGCGTTATGGTGGAGGTCGTTGATGGTCTTACAAGGACGATTAGCGTTCCCGTGTATGTTTACGGCTGATTTTTGGTATATATTCGCATAGATAACTATAATGTGTATAAACCCCCCTTTGCAAGTGGGAGGGGGTCCACAACCTATGTCGATGGTTGAGATCAGGTGGCACGGAAGGGGCGGCCAAGGAGCGGTTACGGCTTCCGAGATAGTAGCTAAGGCGGCGATATCCCAAGGTAAGTACGCACAAGCATTCCCATCCTTCGGTGTGGAGAGGCGTGGGGCCCCAGTGGAAGCCTTTACCAGAATCTCCGACGAACCGATATATGTTAGATCTAAGATCTATGAGCCCGACATAATAGTGGTCCTAGACCCCACCCTACCACCCTCCATACTTACCCAAGGTCTGAAGAAGAACGGTCTCGTTGTAATAAATACCGAAAAGAGCCCCGAGGAGGTTAAGAAGGAACTGGGACGTGACGACATTAAAGTTGCTACCGTTAACGCTACTAAGATAGCCCTCGAGACGCTCAAGGTGCCAATAGTAAACACTGCTATATTGGGTGCCTTTGCTAAGGCTACTGGTTTAGTTGACATGGAATATTTATTACAAGCAGTTAAGGAAAAGGTGCCTCCACGTACCGTGGAGGCCAACTTGCAAGCCGTGAAGAGGGCATATGAGGAGGTGGTGATAGGATGAGTACCACTAAGCTTCCCGGTTGGAGGGAACTTCCCGAGGGTGCTGTAGTAAGGGATGCCGGAAACACTGAGACTATTGACGTGAGTGGTTGGAGGGTCTTCAAGCCGGTCATAATAGATGAGAAATGTACTAGGTGTAGGCTATGTTGGATATACTGCCCAGACGGCGCTATTTTAGAGATCATTGATGAAAAGGCTAAGATGGGTAAGAGGTATGAAGTCGACTACATGCATTGTAAAGGTTGTGGAATTTGTTGGAGGGAATGCCCCGTTAATGCAATAGAATGGGTGCCCGAGGAGAGGTGATAACCATGCCCAGGTTGGCCTTAACTACTAATTATGCAGTTGCTCATGCAGCTAAAGATTCCGATGTGGACGTAGTGGCCGCTTACCCCATAACCCCCTCTACCCCGGCAGCGGAAAAGCTAGCTGAGTTCGTGGCCAACGGTGAGATGGACGCCGAGTACATCCACGTAGAGTCCGAACACTCTGCGGCCTCAGCTCTAGTGGGCGCTTCGGCCGTCGGTGCAAGAGCATTTACCGTAACGGCCAGCCAAGGACTAATATACATGAGCGAAGTGCTCTACATAGCTTCCGGTCTAAGGTTACCAATAGTTCTAGGAGTGGCCTCAAGGGCCCTCAGCGCACCTTTAAGCATCTGGGGCGACATGCACGACATAGCTCCCCTGAGGGATGCAGGATTAATAATCTACTTCGTAAGTTCTGCGCAAGAGGCCTACGATACGGTAATACAAGCCTTCAAGGTAGCTGAGGACCCGAGGGTTCACTTGCCAGCCATAGTGGACTATGACGGCTTCGTGCTAAGTCACGTCACTGAGCCTGTGGAAACCATAGAGAAGGAGGAGGTACTAAAGTACATACCCAAGAACATAACATGGAACACCCTTAACCCCAAGAAGCCCATAAGCATGGGTACTGTAGGAGATCCGGATTGGTACTATGAATTCAAGTACCAGCAGCAAGTGGCCATGGAGAACGCGCTCCAAGTCGCCGTCGAGGCCGACGAGGAGTTCGGAAAGATGTTTGGCCGCAAGTATGGAATAGTGGAGCCTTACTGCATGGAAGATGCTGATATCGCTATGATAGCCTATGGCGCTCACGCCGGAACGGCCAGGGTGGCTGTCGACAAGGCCAGAGAGAAAGGCATCAAAGTAGGCCTCATAAGGTTGAAGCTCTGGAGACCCTTCCCGAGCGAGCAGCTGAAGAAGCTGCTGGAAGGCGTTAGCGTCGTGGGAGTGCTTGACAGAGCAATGGCGCTCGGCGGACCCCTACAAGGCCCGGTTGCGCTAGACGTCGGAACCTTAATAGCCACCAAGGTTCCCGGCGTAAAGCTCGTCAGCTTCACTATAGGCATCGGCCAGAGGGACGTCAGAGTCGATGACTTAGTCAAGGCTGCGGAAATGTTAGACGAAGTAGCAAAGGGTAAGGAGCCGCCAGAGAAGACCGTGCCCATAGGCCTGAGAGAGTGATTTTTCGTGCGTTTAGCTAAGTCCAATTAAGATGTAATTGAGTTGTGGAAGGAGGTGAGGTTCATGTCACTAAAAGAAGTAGGTCCCATGCAGGAGATTAAGAACCACATGCAAATACCGAGAGATGAGTACATAGCGGGAGGCCACTCAGCATGCCAAGGTTGTGGCCACTTCATAATAGTAAGGCACTTGCTCAAGGCTGCCGGACCCAACACGATAGTAGTTAACCCCACTGGATGTCTAGAAGTAGTCACCACGGTCTTCCCGTATAGCAGCTGGAGAGTGCCTTGGATACACGTGGCCTTCGAGAACGGAGGAGCTGTAGCTTCTGGCATTGAGGCAGCTATCAAAGCCCTTCAGAGAAAGGGAGTCCTACCCAAGGACGAGCAGATAAACGTGGTGGTGTTTGCCGGCGACGGAGGAACTGTCGACATAGGCTTCCAGTCCCTCTCCGGAATGTTGGAGAGAGGCCACAAGGTCGTCTACGTACTACTTGACAACGAGGCTTACATGAACACCGGAATACAGAGGTCCGGTTCCACTCCCTTCGGAGCGTGGACCACCACCACGCCGGTGGGCAAGAAGTGGAAGGGTGAGTGGAGAGTTAGGAAGGACATGATACAGATAGCCGTTGCGCACCACATACCCTACGCTGCTACCATAAACCCAGCATACCCAGTGGACATGTACAACAAGATGGTGAAGGCTCTGAAGGCAGACGGTCCGGCATTCCTTCACGCATACAGCCCGTGTCCCACTGGTTGGAGGTTCGACCCCTCTAGGACCATAGAGGTCGCTAGGCTGGCCGTGCTAACCGGCTATTGGGTTCTCTACGAGTACGATCATGGCCAGTACAAGGTTAACGTTCCTGTTCTGAAGAGGAAGCCGGTGAAAGAGTTCATAAAGCTGCAAGGAAGGTTTAGGCACATGACTGAAGAGCAGATAAAGAAGCTCCAAGAGATAATAGACCAGCAGGTAGAAATGATTAACAAGCTCGTGGGCAAGCAAGTGATAGGCCCCGTGGTAGAGTAAACTAAAGTCCCCACGGTTCTCCTTTTATTACTTCACGAAGCACTGCTGTGGCATAGTAGCCTTTTGGTAGCATAAATACCAATCTCATTACGTTTTTGTATGCAAAGGCTTCTACGTGGGTCACCTCACAAGGCTTCCGAGGCCACGCCTTAAGCCCCTTCTTCCCTAAGTCATTTAGACCAATGCCCTCCTCTTCAAGAATAGTTTCATATTCAATTGCTCCGGGACCGGGCAGACGAGTGGGACCATCACAAGGGTTTTCGTGTAGGGTGAGTGCCTTGTTATAAACGTAGGACTGGAAGGCTTGAAGCATAAGTTTGAACACACGCAAATCCTTTAAAATTTTCCCTATGCTCTCTCCTTCCATAATCTTTTTAGCTATGTGAGATTCTATGTCCATATACCTAGGCGCATTTAGGAATGCCCTAAAACCTTCTTTATAGTACTTAAGCCTTATCTCTCTTGAAGCCTCGGACTCCCAAGGGAAGGGCTCACCCAAGAGTACGTCTACTGCTTTCTCCCATTCCTCCTTTATTATGAACTTTCCGACCACATGTGATATCGGTCTCCGTGAACCGAACCTCTGGTAACCATAAATTCCCGGAACGTTCCACAGTCCCTTGACCCTTTTTGCGTAGTCTTCGATTTCACACTCAAAACCTAGGTCTATTATAAATAAATTGCCAACCAAGTATTTCTTCTTAACGTTCCCAATCCCGACCCTTTTCAAGATTATCTCTTTGTTGCCCTTGGACCATACAAAGGCATTAACAGAGACATCCGATGACACGAACTGGACCGTTTGCGCTTCCTTGTCCTTTAAGCCGGCGTACTTCCATTTGCCTCCGAGAACCTTTTCTAGGATCTTAATGGCATGTATTGTGTCAACGTTCCTCTTGTACAGAAGGTAGAGGTCTTGGGAGCCGGGGGCTCGTTCGAGCCTCTCTATGACTCTGAAGCCGATGGGCCTTAGGACTTTGCCTTTACAAGGGGGCTTGAGGTTGGTAAAATACCTCCTGAGACCTACGTAATAATCTAATGGGTGGGGCTTCATAGGTAGGCCGCCAACTTAACTGGTACCGGTATCTCTGGCTTAACGACCTCTTTCATGAATTCCTCCAGTCCGGCGTTCTTTATAGCCTCCAAAACTTGTTCATCGCTAGCCCCCTTCTCTATCTCTATCTTCTTGTCTAGTGGTTCGATGTGCTTTATGTTCACCCTCCTCCTCTTTACTCCGGTCAAGCTTTTAGGTCCCGTTATTAGAACGAACTTGTCGTCTATCAAGTCAACTATCACACACTTGCGTCCGGCCTCACGACCGGCTATCTTCACACAAATCCTTCCTACCTCTATTGCTGGCATGACCTTTAACCCCTCAACTGGGCCGGCTGGGAGAGCTTTAAGGATTATTGTGGCACCTTGTGGGGTAGTGCAGCATGAATGCAGCGCAACTATTCGTAATTACTAGTTCTGCTCTGTCTATATTGCTTTACTTCGTACCAAAGGTCCGTGAAGGAGAGAGATTCTTCAGCCCCTTTCCCGGCATGGTAGCCATAAGGTTCAAAGTTAGCGGTAAACCATCAACTATGAACAAGTATGAGAGAGCGATATTGAATTCGTTCGTATTCATGACGATATTAGGAATGATAATTGGGTATTGGATCTTGCTACAGTCGCTAATGCCTACTAAGGGCAGTGCCGTCTCAGTAGTACCTCTCATACCGGGATTGACCATACCAGCGGAGCTACTTTTGACATTAATATGGATAATTGGTCTATCTATGGTCGTCCATGAGTATTCCCACTACTGGGCTTGTGTAAAGCAAGGGATAAGAGTTAAGAGTGCGGGGCTGGGCTGGATGCTCTTCTTCCCAATAGCCTTTGTGGAACCGGACGAGAACGACGTTATGCGAAAATCAACAGTTGAGAGGATTAGGCTATATGCAGCTGGACCAGCAGTCAACTTGGTTTTGGCCGGCATATCAATACTTGTATTAAAGCTCCTCACCGCCCCCGGAATATACGTAGTCGGCGTAGAAGAGGGATCGCCAGCGTGGAAGGCTGGCATAAGGCCTGGCGACGTTATACTGGCGGTCAATGGAGTTAAGGTTGGGAGCTTGAAAGAGTTAAGGTCTCTAATAGATGATCATCCAAAGCTCGTAGTAACCATTCTGAGAAATAATCAAATCCTGAAAGTTATAGTAAACAAGGGAAAGTCTAAGTTGATAGGCGTGTTCGTCGTACCCTTCAGGCCTCCCTCGTGGGCACTCTCTCTATTCAATCCTGGGATCTTCGTCCAGCTCATCAATTCGCTGATGTGGTTAAATATGGTGAATATGGGCTTAGGCGTGATTAACGCGTTGCCCATGTTCATTACAGACGGAGGTAAAATACTGCTAGAGGTTAGAGGGAGGCTAAGAGGCTTCAGCACTGCGTTACAAACTCTGACGCTGTTGATGTTCTTTATGGTGCTGTCTAAATCGTTAGCAAGTCTCGGCTAGAGAGCCTCCTTTGCTGTCTCGTATACGCTCTTTATCGCTTGTGCTGCCCTCTTCAACCTCTCCCTCTCCTCTGCAGACAGTAACTGCGGTAAGGGCCTTATTTCACCAGACATGAGTGTGGGCACTGAGACCGCTACCCTTCCTACGCCCTCAATTTCCTGTATGCTAGACACTGGTATGACTTTGTCTTCGTTCGCTAAGTGAGATACTATTATCTCTTGGAAGGTCGCGGCCGGACCCCATATCGTAGCGCCCTGTTTAGCTATTATGGAGGCTGCGACCTCCTTCACGTAGTTCTCTATATCTTCGTGCTTCAGTTCTATGTTATGCATTTTCATGTACTCATCTATATGGATGCCCTTCACCGTTACCGTGCTCCATGCAACGAAGGCTTCCTCACCGTGCTCGCCTACGACGTAACCGTCAACGGCTGCTATGGGTACCTTCAACAGTTCGCTCACGGCACTCCTAAACCTAAAGGTATCTAGGCTGGTCCCGCTACCTATTACTTTGCCCTTGTTGCCTATGACGTCGGCAAGTATCATAGTCATGGCATCTACGGGGTTGGTTATGACCATGTACAAAGCGCCAGGGTTCCTATCCCTAAGCTTGTCGCCTATATCGGCAATTATCTTAGCGTTAACCTTAGCCAAGTCCCTTCTGCTCATGTCAGCCTTCCTAGGCTTTCCGGCAGTTATGACTATGGCATCAGCGTTCTCAACCTTGCTTACGTCGTCGTAGGCTTCGACCTCTATACTCCTCCGGAAGACGGCTGCTGCATGCTTTATGTCTTCCATAACACCTTTGCTCAGCCCCGGAACGACGTCTACTAAGACCATTCTAGCTATGCCGGGCACTATGGCCATAGTGTATGCAAAGGTCGCGCCGACCCTCCCAGTGCCTATCACAGCGACCTTGTAAGGAACTCGTGCCATGTTATCGCCGTTCAAAGGGAATTAGAACCGACTTAAACATGTATATGCCGGGAGGGGTGTTCGACCCCTACCGGCTCCCGGGACTCATTAACCGCTCTTCGGCGGCCTCTTCCCGGTCCATCCTGGGGGCACGTAAGGGTTTTGACTTTCAATTAATCAGCTTTCATGCCCGATGAGGAGTGGCGACGGCTCGATTGATGAAGAGAGGACGCCTAACCGATGGGTGATACAACTTGAAAGCGTATGCTGAGTCTTGGGTTAGATCAGAAGATGCGGCCAAGTATTTGAAAAAGCACTATTTGTTTATCTTATGTGAAGGCGTTGAAGGCTGTCCCAAGAGGATAACCGTTGAAGGTTGGAAAGGGAAAAAGAGTAAAGCCATTATCTTTGCGAAGCCTAAGGGCTTGGAGGAGAGCAGAGCCGCTGCTAGGCATCCACACGTCGATGGTGTTAGCTTTGGTAAGGGTACATTAAGGTTCTTCGATGACAGCCAAGCCTCTCTAATGTTTCAGTTTGGCAAGGTTGCTGAGTTCAGAATAAATGAAGCCGTTACTGACCATAGATATCTGAGCGATTTGAGGAAGGCAGTGAAGCTGGCTTTGGTTAAAGACGTACCAGTAACCTTCACTTGCGCTCCTCAATCCCTCTTCGAAGTCTGTGTACCCTTCCAAATCATATCGTTGCTAGAAGGCTTGGGTATACCGGAAGAAGACGCAAAGGCCCTCTGGGCCTTGGGTAGCAATTACTTACTGAGCTTGGTGGAAGCGAAGCAAGGGATGAGGAAGGTTTTAAGGAGTGATGGATGAACGCGAACCCACGCCCTGACCTCATTCGCTAACGAAGGCCGTTTTCAAGTAGTCCTCAAGGCCAAACCTAATGCTATGATCTGCTGCGGAGCCTCTAATTTCTAGAATTCTGTAGCTCGGCGATAGGGCTATGCTTAGAGCCCTCAAGAAGGTTTCTCGGTCCATGCTTCTGGAACACGAGGATAATGCTAATATTCCTTCAGTTATCTCGAAGGCCAATGAATAAGCCTTTACGTACAAATTAAAGCCGTTAGGGTAATCGTCCATCAATGCTGGAGGGTCGACACTTCCAGAGTTGAAGGACATGCCCTTCCTTAATGCCCTTTCCATAAACTTCCACGCATCGCTCCTAACCACCTCAGCCCTCTCCTCCTCAAACCCGTTCAACCTCAAGTTCTCCTTCAAAACCTTCAGCGCCCAAGGGTCTTCGTCAACGAAGGTAACCTTCCTAGCTCCAGCCTTCAAGGCGTGCAAGCCGAAGCCTCCGGTATAGGAGAAGGCGTCCAAGAAGTTCCCCTCTGCAAACTTCTCCATGAAAACCCTGTTCTCCCTCTGATCCAAGTACAAGCCCGTCTTCTGGCCCTCAATGCTAACCTTGAACTTCACTCCTTCCTCATCCACTATCGTCTCCTTCTTCTTGCCTATCAATAGGCCTTCCCTAGGCTTTAAGCCGACCTTGGCCCTAACCCTTTGAACGCTCTTCTCTGCAACCGTATCGACTCCAGTTACCTCCTTCACAATCCTAGCTATGGTCATTATGTGCTTGTCTATTGCCAAGGAAGAGGATTGGAGGACGGCTATGTCCTTGTAAACGTCAACGATTAGGCCGGGGAAGGAGTCGCCGTCGCCGTTGATGAGACGATAGGCTTGCCAT